>ERZ859776.939-NODE-939-length-11999-cov-2.100553_pt1 | contig 11999 bp, 8 predicted proteins | sample MGYA00509987_ERZ859776 | MGnify/ENA primary metagenome ERZ859776 (study PRJEB30046, sample SAMN00715146) | human gut metagenome | study: EMG produced TPA metagenomics assembly of the A metagenome-wide association study of gut microbiota in type 2... | reverse complement strand
CCGGCCATGATGACAACCAGCAATTCTATTTTTTCATATTCCTTGATGACCGTACCGTTCTGATATACTACGCCTATGATCTCTCCGTTTAAGTTTACGATAGGGATCGAATACATTCCTGTATTCTGAAATATCGTCTGCCACGCTTCTTCCTCATATTCGCTGCAGGTACAGGGCGTATAATTTGCAATTTGTGAAACACTATCGTTAATATTTCCCGCCTGCAGCGTATATCTGCGCACATCTCCATCTGATACAGAAGCCAAAAGCTTTCTGTCTTTTACTACATATATGACCTTACACCGCAAGCGCTCCAACTGCTGTATTGCATCCTTGACGGTTGCCTGCTCCGTAATCAACAAATCCTGTAGCTGCATAAACACACCACTTTCCTCGTTTTCTAATATAACAAACGATATAAATCTATCTGTTCTTCATTTTGTTCATACCATCGGTACAAACGCTCTATCGCTACTTCCGGCGCTGTATAGACAAAATCCGGGCACTCTTTCCTAAACCGTTCATTTGACGCCGTATATTCATTTGCAGTTCCTTCCCTGCAAACATATACCGGAAGATCCTTGCCGCTGATTTTACGGACAATATCGCATATTTCCCTTAAACTGATCCGCGTACCCGAAACCATATTATATGTATGATATTGAGGCTTTTTTTCTAAAAAAACCTCAATCATTCTGCAAAAATCTTCAACCCACAAATAATCAAAATACACATTCTGCCGCATGGATAACCCGACATTCTTGATTGCCTTACAGCACACATTGGAAATAAATTTTGTCGGGTAGTCCTCATATTTCCCATAGATGCCAAACAGCCGGAAATTATAGATATTTTCGCTCTGTTCAATCATCTGCCCGACCGTATATTTCAATAGCCCATAAGCATCTGTCGGCAGTGTTTTGCCTATTTCCTCCTCGGTGACACTGCAAATCGGATACCGCTTATCATACTCCGCTCCCGATCCCGTGTAGTACATCCTTCCAAACAGATGCGCATTGCGGGCAAGATTAAGATAGATCCGAAGATTATATTCCAGTGTTTTACTTCCATCCTTTGTTTTGTCGATTGCGTCCCCATATACGGCAAAATGTAACACATAATCAAAATTGTACTGCTTCAGGCAGGAAACCACCGCTTGTTCATCCAGGCAGTTTAATTCATTGCTGGTGGGCGCATAGATCTCATATTTCTCTGTCTGTTCTAAGTATTCTTTTACGTTTCGCCCGACAAAACCACAGGCTCCGGTAATTAGTATTTTCTTTTTGTCCATGTCCCATCCCTCTGCTTGCTTTTTGTTTTCTAATAATTTCCGTCCCGGAATACTTTTACATTCTCGTACTGCCCGTCATTCCAATAATATGCCATGCGTCCGCATCCACAGTTACCACTCAACATCGACGTACATTTCGACAGCAGGTAGGTATCACAGATATACTCCTTATTGTTTCTCACAATATCCCATTCCCAGTCTATCCGCTCTGCCATATCCGCAACAGGTTTCCCGTCCTTATAGTTAGAAGGATGCTTCCTCTCAAGATAGATGCAGCGTTCCCCGAACTCCTTTTGCAGTTCCTGCAGCGCATAACTGTCATCTACCACCGCATAGATATACTGGCAGTTCCATACATCCATATAATGATGAACCGCCTCTATAAACTGGACTAACTGCGGCTGTCTGGGATGATCGCTGGTTAATCCTGCCCCGATTGTATCTAATAGTGCAAAATTATTTCTTACACAAATTCCCAGCACCCGCTTATCTTTCAGCATTTTCGCCTGCAGCATTTCACATGCTTCCTGCAATTCGGGTGTCAGCCTGAAATACTTCCTTATCAGATAACCCCATTTATGTAAGGTTTCTTCTTCCGCAGGAAACATATCATACCACTTCGGATTACACCAGTAATAGGTATCGCATTTCATCACATTTTTACTTTGATACACTTCATCAAGCGAATATTCTTCCGCAGGCTGACGGAAATAGTATTCCCATGCATTTTCCCTGCCTCGCCGCCTTATATCCTGCAGCCCGTACATATACGAATTCTTCAGGTCGACTAAAACCTGTGCCCCGTTTTTTTCAGCAAACTCTGCTGCTCCAAGGAAATTAAACAGCGTAGAAAATACTCCCATTCCACGGGTGCCTATCTGCAAAATCATAAATACCTGATCCGGATTCCGCTCTCCGCAGCTTTGCATCCACAATGGACTCGGATCCCCCTGCTCACGGCACTTCATCGTCATAAAATCCAGCAGGTACTGCCCGTCTTGTGTCATCGTATCATTCCCCTGCTGTTCCCACTTTTTTAATTCCCTGCTTCCCTTTACATATGCAAAATGAATCTGATCCCAGATTCTCTTCGGACTCAGCGATTCCCCGTAATAATATTGCAGCGCATACACTTCCAACGCCTGCTGCATATATTTTTTCCATAACGGAATGTCCTCTGCCACTCTGCCGACGGCAACTACTGTCTGATCCAACAGGCACATACCTTTTTTTAAATACAGCAGATTCGTTCCCCGCCGCCGTGTGAATACCTCTCGTACCAGTTCTTCCTGACTCGATATTGTCTGCAGTTCCTCATTGCGGACATTATTTCTGCACACAAGCATTGGTGCTTCTATCCAGACAACAGACTTTCCCTCCAGATCCAGATTGTACATATAGTCCTCAATCCCGTGAATCATATATTTCCGGTACTGCAGATTATATAAAATAATCTTTGGCTCACCAAGGTCATACGCCGATTCCGCTGTATCGCCTTGATATACATTGGATCCATACATGGAAAAATCTTTTTCTCCATCCAGAAAGTCTACCGCTCTCTGCAGATATTTCCGGTCTGTAAAATATTCCCCATCATAGATCACGGTAAAATACGGACTTTCGATCTGTTCGCGCAGCGCCATCTCCAGATCGAATCTTGTCATCTGTTCTTTTACCGGAATGTAAATCAGATCCCGCTCACTGTAATCATAAATTCCTTCCTCCAGCGCGGAAGCCAGATCACATACAATAATCTGCATGTCCCCTTCTATCTGCTGTTCAAATACCGAATCCAGCGTTTTGCGGGCTGCATTTTCATCATGATACTCCAAATAAACCAAAACCGTTATGTTTCTATTCATTCCTGTCCGCCTAATCTATGTAAAATGTTTATTTTCAATGCCTCCGCCAGCTGCTCATTCTCCCTGCGGCTTCTTACCGCAATCCGGACATACTGTCTTCCGTTCGCAATCTTCCCCGTGAGATCCTTAATGAGAATCTGCTCTTCCAGAAGCTCTGCCGCCAGTTCCTCGCTCTTCCTGCCGTTGACCAGCTCGCACATAAAATAATTTGCCGAGGACGGATATACCTTCAATCCCTCGATCTGGCACAGCTTCCGGTAAAACCGTTCTCTCTCTTTCCGCAGTTCCACAAGTGCCTCTTCATAATCTTTCTTATACTTATCAAGAATCTGCATAAAAAATTCTGCCATGGAATTGATATTCCAGATGGACACCGCCTTCTTTATCCGGTCCAGCCGCTCCTTATCCTGCGATGCCAGAATCCCGAGGCGCAGTCCCGGCACCCCATAGGACTTTGAAATGCTTTTTACGATGTAGAGTCCGGGATAACGGTTCAGCATCTCACCCGTAAGCAGCGACGCCTCCTTATCCTCCGCGAAATCGAGAAAACTTTCGTCCAGAATCAGCGCGATGCGGCGCTCCTTTGCCCACTCCAGCAGCTGCTGCACCTCTTTTTTCCCAAAGCAGTGACCGGACGGATTGTCCGGATTGATCAGAACAAGTGTCTGTACCGGATGCTCTGCGAAATAGCCGATCAGATCCTCTGCCGTGTAGGCAAAATCATTCTGTCTTGCATCATAAACGACGCACTGCTCACTGCACCGGTTCGGATACTCCTCGAAGGTCGGACGGATTACGCCCACTTTTCCCGGAAGCTCCTCCAGCAGCGCCTTAATCAGCTCCGCCGCCCCGTTTCCAAGCACGATATGTTCTTCCGAAATACCGAATGTTTTTGCCGCCAGAAGACAGTTGACCCGCATCCCCGACGGATACTGCCGCACAAGGATGTCAAAGTTCGACTTTAATTCTTCCATCATGCGCGCCGGCGGAAAATACGGATTTACGAGATAGCAGAAATCCTTTAAATGAGGGAATCTCCAGTAGCCGCCATACCGCGAAGTCAATTTTTTATACCGTTCCCCGGCATCTGCCGCAAACAGTACCTCCGCAATATCAAGATCCTGTATGTCGTCAATCTCATACCACCGCTGTCCTTCCAGGCGCTTTGCCCTCATGGTGTTTTTATCCAGCATCAGAATCAGCTTGATTACCGCTTCATAATACTCGTTATTCCCCATGACCCTGGCGTACGCTTCCAGAAACGGTACATACACATTCCGGGAAAAATCTGCACTCAGCTTGTAGATATTGACCGTCTTGTAATAGCGCTCCTTCTGCGAATACTCCAACAGCTTTCCCGGAATAAAGTCGACAATCCGGTCGTCCTCATCCACAACCAGACATGTCCCGTCCATCCAGTTTTCAAACTTGTCCACAAGCGCCAGCGTCTCGCGCGAATCCTCAAGCAGCAGGTCAATCAGCGCTTCCTCAAAAATCAGATCCGATTCCAGAAAAAGAGTATCCTCTTTTACCAGCCAGTCTTTTGCCATGGAGAGCGAGTATATGTTATTGGTTCTGTCATACACCTCATTGATGATGTATTCTACCGGCGTATCAATTCCCAGTCCGTCGACAAACTGCATCAGATTTTCACACTGATAGCCCACGACCATTACAATCCTCGACAGATTCTTCTTATCCAGAATGTATAGTGCTCTCTCTATCAGGCGCACGCCGCCCACTTCCACCATACATTTTGTATTGTTCTGAGTAAGCTTTCCCAGACGTTTTCCCATTCCTGCCGCTAAAATAATTGCCTGCATACCGTCACCCTTCACGCATTATTCTTTATACAAATAGCAATCAAACACAAACCGGTTATTCCAGTACAGTTCGTTATCAGGTTGTACGATCTCACATCTGCCCCCGCGCTCCTCTGCAAATTGCAGGAACATCTCTCTGGTGTAAAATGTTTTGTCCAGCCCCGCATATACTTCATCATAATTCTCGACACACTTCCGTCGGTATGCCATGTGTTCGTCTTTTTTCCCCTGATCGTGCACTTCGGTGACGACAACCATCTTCCCCGCCTTCGCCCACATGCGTTCCAGCACCTTCTGCCCGTAAGCAGCATCATTAAAATACTGAAACACACTGTCTGCCAGAACGACATCGTACCTCGGCTCTGTCGGCACCCTGAGCGCCTCCTCGCATCCCACGTCCGCCCGTTTTAATTCCTTAAACATTTCAAATACGGTTGCGCGATTCTCAATCTCCGCGGTCCGCTTCTTCCATATTTTATCCCAGTTGTTCATTGCTCCATGTTCCCCGGCAAACGCCCGGGACGCCTCTGTCATCCCAGATGCCTATCTGCTTAAAAATGCTCATAAAGAGATAGGAAGGGCATTCGTATCAACAAACTGCCCCTCTTATCTCTTTATCGTGTCTGACTATTTCAAAATCTCAAGCACTGATTTTGCATCATCATTATACTGTGCCAGAATACTCTGGGATGCATGCACCAGAATCCGGTTGGTCGAATACAATACCATCTCCATATTCATGTTGGTGTCTCTGATCCCTGACTCCGCACTCTGCGTATTTTGTGATGTGTTGTCCGTATTGCGCACGGCATGTTCCAGACGCTCCTGCTGGCTGCCGAACTCGTCTCTCCAGAGCGCCGCCTGTTCAATCGCGTCCTGAACCATCGTGATGGATTCCGACGCCTTCGCATGCGAAGATACATTCACTTTGTCTGTGCCAAGGCTCTCCTTGCTCGCATTTACAAAATGGATATCTATCGCCTGTCCGTTCAGTGCCCCGGACTGTATGCGGTAATATCCCGGTGCCGCCTGCGGCGTTCCCTCCGCCAGCATATACTGCTGATTGAAGTGCGTCGTATAGGCGATACGGTCCACTTCCTTGTTCAGCTGATCCAGCTCATCCTGAATAGCCCTGCGGTCCGAGTCTGTGTTGATGTCATTGGCTGCCTGCGTCGTCAGCTCCACCATACGATCCAGGACGTCCTGTGTCTCCTGAAGCGCTGCATCCGCCGTCTGCAGCATACTGATTCCATCCTGTGAATTCCGGGAGGCTTTGTTCAGCCCTTTCACATGATGCCGCATCGTCTCTGATATCTGCAAGCCTGCCGCATCATCATTTGCTGCGTTCAGCTTGTACCCTGTCGCAAGCTTTTTGGAAGATTTCTCCATCTTCTTCACGTTATAGCGCAGCTGCCTGCTCTCACAGATTGCCGCCATATTATGATTAACCACCATGTTATTCTACCTCTTCCCTGAGATTTTTGATATACTTCTGATATTTATATCGAATCATCCGTGCTGTTTCTTTAGCATAACATTTCTTTTACTGCTTCCAATGCTGATTTATATACCGGTGCAGTGCATTTTCATCTGTCAGCTTCTCTTCTTCCCGGTACAGCTCCATCTGCCTCGGGATCATCGCCGCATAGGGAGACTCCCTATAGTCTGCCACCTCCGCCTTTACGGTATCCCGCAGCGTCTCATACATGGAATACGGCACTTCAAATCCGCGCTGCACCGCAAACAGCAGCGTCTCATAAAAATACGTATGCAGAAAATACAGCTTGATCTCCTCATAATACTCCCGGAAAAACGGCGTCTGCTTCATAAAATGCCACACCGCGAACTGCACATCTGCATGCATCTGCAGCGTTGTCATCTGCCGCATATCCTGACGCATGGTTCCCGTCTCGTTCTGACGGTAACAGTAAAAAGCTTCCACCATAATTTCAAAGCGGTTTCCGTAGAACAACAGCGGATACACAAACAGCGGTTCTTCATAAATGACATGCTCGGCATAACGGACGCCCGCCCGCTCCACGAGCGATCTCCGGTACAGCTTGTTCCAACAGCCGTAGGTGATCTTCTCGCTGATAAGGAAACGCTTCCGCTCCTCCTTTGTCTGAATCTGGATGCTCTCGTCCGCGGTCGTCCTTCCCGACGCCACTTTTCCAAGTCTTTCCGTATAGTACACATAATCAAACTGTACGATATCGGCTTCGTTCTCCACCGCACGCCGGTATACCTTCTCAAGGAAATCCTTCTCCACAAAATCATCCGCATCGACAAACGCAAGATACTCCCCCGTCGCATAACCGAGCGCCACGTTTCGGGCGCCTCCCTGACGCAGATTTTCTTCCAGATGGATAATCATGATGCTCTCGGGATACGCGCGCTCAAATTCCTCCAGCAGCGCCCATGTCTCGCCCGCATCGTCCGATGCGTCATCCACAAAAATCAGCTCCAGTCCGTCGATTCCGATCGACTGCTGCACCAGCGACAGAAAGCACTGTGGAAGCCATTTCGCCGCATTGTGGCAGGGGACAATTACACTTACTTTTTTCATTCCGCCTCCCGCCCCCTCTTTGCCCGGAAAACATACTGGTACACCTGAAACAACTGTCTGTCCGCAATATGTGGAATCTGATACAGTGCGTTCATCAATTCTTCCGCTTCGGCATCCAGCTCTTCCGTATCGTAGGTCGCCATCATCTGTGTGACTTCCATTCCGCACCGTTCAAATACCCTCACAATACTGTCCATTGTGAAAAAGCGCAGATGCGTGCGGTCTAAAATTCCTGCGTCCTGGTACTCCAGCTTTCCGCGCAGAAGATCGCTGATTACATGGCGGTTTAAAATATTGGGAACACTGCACAGAATACTGCCGTCCGCCTTCAGATAGGGCAGTAATTTCTGCAGAATCCGCTCCGGATCATGCAGGTGCTCCAACACATCCGCCAGTATGATATAGTCAAACGTATCTTTTTCACACGGAATCTGCATGGTCTCAATGTTTCCCTGCCGGATATCCAGATAATTTGCACCGATTTTCGCAATGTCATCCTGGATCTCAATTCCGCTCACCTTCGCGTCCGGCCACTCATACACAATATGCGCAAGCGTTGCACCGCATCCGCATCCCACTTCCAGCACGCGTATTCCTCTCTCTTTCGGCTCGGAAATCATCGCAATCAGTTCTTTTCTGCTGTAGGTATAATAGGACATATCGAAGCCCCATTTTTCCCGGAACTTCTCACTTGTAACTGAGAACGTCTGCTTCCAGATATCCGAGTTCCTGCCGTTTCCATGACCGTAATGCACGATAAAACTATTGTGGCAGAGGCGCATCTGCCACCCCGCCAGATTCAGCCGGATGCACAGATCTACATCCTCGTTCTGCCCCGGGAAAAACCGTTCATCCAGAAGTCCGACCTCATCCAGCGCCTTCCGTTTCAGCAGCATCGCAAATCCTACCAGCCAGGTCTTTTTCTCCAGCGCATTTTCCATGGGGATATTCATTGCCGTGCCGTATGTTATGTATTCCTCCACACCGGCAAGCTTCGCCTCAATTCTCTGCCCGTTGATCACGCTGTTTGACATGCTTCCCGTGGCGCCGATCCGTTCCTCCTCATATAACCCCATCCTAAGCCAGAAAATAGAATTGGGCAGAACAATCGTATCATTGTTCAGAAGAAGGATATCATTTTCCGGCTCTGCCGCCTTGATTCCCTGATTGCACCCAGCCGGAAAGCCCTTGTTTTCCTGGTTGCTCACGAGTGTCATATCTTTTTGCTCCCGAAGCCATTCCAGCGTGCCGTCTGTAGATGCATTGTCCACCACGACCAGCTCGTAGCTCGACGGATCGCAGGTGTCCCGGATGCTGCCGATACACTGCATATTCATGTCTTTGAGATTATACGTCAATATCACGATCGAAACCTTATGCACGCACCACCGGTCATCCTGCTGTACACGCTCTTTGTGCTGCTGTATGATCCTGCGATCATCTTCATCGCTGCAATAATAGAGCGCATTTTCATAACAGAGCCACGCCTGGTTACAATTTTTGCGCTCATAATAATTGCCCAGCAGCAGATACAGTTCGTAATTTCTATAATTGTACTGCAGCCCCTGCGCAATGCAGGTATAGGCGCCTTCCCAGTCGCCCAGTGCAGAGAAAACCGTTGCTGCCAGCACTGCGAGTTCGTCATCCCATTCCCCGTTCATATACTGCCCGAGTTCTCTTCCGGCTTCCCTCCACGCATTCTGCTCAATAAGTTGCTTTAATCCTGCATATCCCATCCCGCTCTATTCTCCTGCTGTTTTCTGATGATCTGCCTCTCCCGCACCATCCGCAAACTATTTTGTCAGCCGCTTTACCGTTTCAATGACCGTATCCTGCTGCTCATCGGTAAGTCCCGGATAAACCGGAAGGCTGATGATGTGCGAGTAGACTTCCTCCGCCACCGGACAATGTACTTCTCTGTAACCGTGCTCCTGGTAGTACGGATGATAGTACACCGGAATATAGTGGACATTCACTGCGATACCGTTCTCCCGAAGCTGCTCAAACACGGTCTTTCTGTCGTGGTTCTTCACCTGTATGATGTAGAGATGCCATCCGCTGTTTGTCTCCGGCAGCTGATACGGCGTCACAATATTCGCGCAGTCCGCAAACGCCTCATCGTAGCGCTTTGTGATCTGCCTTCTGCGCGCAAGGAAGCGGTCCAGCTTCCGCATCTGGCTGCAGCCGAGCGCACACTGGATATCCGTCATACGGTAATTATAGCCGAGATCAATCTGCTGATAGAACCACGGTCCCTCATTTCTCGTCATTAGGTCCGGATCTCTGGTAATTCCGTGGCTGCGGAACAACGCTAACTTCCGGTACAATTCCTCACTGTCCGTCACAATCATACCGCCCTCGCCTGTCGTGATCGGCTTCACCGGATGAAAACTGAATGTCGTCATATCCGACATGGAGCCGATGCGCCGTCCCTTATATTCCGAGCCGAGCGCATGCGCCGCATCCTCGATCACGATCAGATGATACTCCTTTGCGATCGCATGAATGGCATCCATATCGCAGGGCTGTCCTGCCAGATGGACTGGAATGATCGCTTTGGTCTTATCCGTGATCCTCCGCCGGATGTCCTCCGGATCGATGTTGTACGTCTGCGGATCAATGTCTGCAAAAACCGGGGTTCCCCCACAATACAGCACGCAGTTGGCAGATGCCGCAAACGTGATCGGCGTGGTGATTACCTCATCTCCCGGTCCGATTCCCGCCGCATGGCATGCCGCATGCAGTGCCGCCGTATCGTTTGAAATGGCGACCGCATATTTCGCTCCCACATACTCTGCCACTGCCCGCTCGAACTCTGCCACCTTCGGTCCTGTCGTCAGGAAATCTGATTTCAGCACCTTTACTACTTCCTCAATATCATCTTCCTCAATCGTCTGTCTTCCGTATGGTATCATCACTGTTCCTCCTTGCTGTACTTTTCCAGTTCCATCTTTGCCCTCTTACTGTAGGAATACGGAATGCCCCTGTTTTCCTTCTTCATCCGCCTGTGAAAGGATCTAAGCCTCTCTGCGCTCATTGGATCCGGCATATGCCATGTCTCTAACTGCCCGAGAACCTTCTCCTTATCCAGCACGCCATGCAAGATCAGGATGAGAATGGCGTCTACCGATATGTTACCGCTTTCTACCGCGTGAATCAATTCCTGATAATCCTGTTCCGGTCTGTCAAACTCCATGCGGTGCAGCAAAAACCGTACCGAGAGATAGGTCCGGCATATCGCTTCACAGCTGCCCGCCTGTGCCAGAAACGACGGCCTTTTACTTACCCTGCGCTCCGTCTGCTCAATCTCACAGATAATCGCAAGCATCTCCAGCTCAGAGCTCTTCATCTGGCTCTGATGATAGATCCCGATGGCCTGGCTGGCCTCGTCCCATTGCCCCTGGTCTATCATCCTGCGGATCGCCGCTGCCAGCTGACTGCTCAGCTGATCCCACTCTCCGCTCGAGAACAGCTCCTCTCCCTCCGGAACGTTGAAAAATTCCGGATACTCTTCCATACAGATTTTCCGGTTCCTGTCATAATTGGTGAGCTTTGCAAATCCACAGTCGTGCACCACCCAGGGTTCTTCCTGGTAAGGTACCACAATCTCATAGCCTGCCCTGCGGAATTCAAACGCCTGCGACACATCATAGAAATCAAAATCCGAAAACAGATCCTCTCTCCACGGCAGATCATACTGCGTCATCATCAGCAGCCCGTCCACTGCATCGACGGTCTGATCCTTGGTCTGGTTCGGCCCGCACAGCAGAACATAGGAAAGATCCGGCTCCCTGCAGTCCACTTTTCCCACATTCCAGGAAGAATAGACGACGCCATTCTCCGGAATGCCGATTCCTCCAGCCATCCCGATCATCCCCGTCTTTGGGTGCTCCTTAAAAATACGCAGTGTCTTCTCCAGGAAACGGCTGTCGCGGATAAAAACATCCTGATGCATATAGACTTTATATTTTGCATCGCTGCTTTGCATCCCCAGATTGTACGCCGCACACATGGAATCCGCCTCCCAGATGCCGATCACATCTATGTCATATCCCGCCGGAACTTCCAGATGCTCTATGTAATACCTGCACTCTTCAAAATACAGTTCATTATTCACGCATATAATGAATGCGATTGTGTCTTTTCTGTCCTCTACCGGCATGATTTTTTACCTCATACATCTCTTTTATACTGCTGCAAAAATGCCGCAATCCGCTCTGCGCCTTTTCCGTCCACCAGTCTTCTCATCTGTTCAAAGCTCTGTGTCCTCTTTTTGGCATCCATTGTGTAGCGGATCAGATTTTTACATATCGCATGTGCCGCATCCTCATTTGTTCGCACATCACCCGCATAGATCAGCAGATCGTGTTTTGCCATTTCCTCCGCAAATTCCAGCTGATTATCCGCAAACGCAAAACAGACTGTCGGAATCCCGCAGGCACACAGTTCCAGCAGCG
>ERZ859776.929-NODE-929-length-12078-cov-2.947268_pt1 | contig 12078 bp, 9 predicted proteins | sample MGYA00509987_ERZ859776 | MGnify/ENA primary metagenome ERZ859776 (study PRJEB30046, sample SAMN00715146) | human gut metagenome | study: EMG produced TPA metagenomics assembly of the A metagenome-wide association study of gut microbiota in type 2... | reverse complement strand
GAGTGGGGGGGTCCCCCAGCCAGTACCCGCAGCCGACAATCCCGGCGCCACCCACGATGTTACCCAGAGTGATAGGCAAGAGGGCTTTTACAAGGAAATTGAACCAGGTCAGGCTCTCTGCAGTAATGCCGTAGACCTGCGCTGTGAGCAGGCCACACACACCGAAATACATATCTGCAATACTATGTTCAAAACCGCACAACACAAACAGCATCACGGGCCAGTAACTGGTCAGAAGCTTGCCGGAGACCCGCTTTGCTGCAAAAGACATCCATACCGCAATACACACCAAAATATTGCACAGGATGCCTCGCACAAAAGCCTCTCCCACACTTAAGTTCGTCCGGGCTGCCGCAGCATTGACAATTGCCTGTGCCAGCTGCTCTCCGAAGAGATCCGGTGTCCGTCCCACTACTACCAGCACCGCTACAAAAGCAGCTCCGAGGAAGTTACCAACATAGACAAACAGCCAGTTTTTCAACATTTTCCAAACGGTAACTTTCTTCTCCAATACCGCCAGTATGACCAGGTTATTGCCGGTGAAAAGTTCACTGCCTGCCACCAGTACCATAGCCATCCCCGCCGGGAATACCGCAGCGCCCACCAGCTTCGCCACCGATGCGATGCCGATGGTGCTGGATGCCGTCGTGGATGCGATCCCCGCAAAGCCAATGAACATACCGGCGAAGAATCCCAATAAAATCGTCTTGAAGATCGACAGATTTACTTTATGGATTCCGACTTCTATATAGTTTCTTGCAATTTCCAATGGTGAATGCATAAATAGAGTCCTCCTGATTTTCCGAAACCGACTCGCAAATGTAAGATCGGCTTTCCATAATTTCTGCATATTTATGAATAGTTACATCTTGCCATATTTCAATTACACTTGCAAGTAAATCTGAAAATATCAGAAAAGAGTATACCCTCTCTTGCTTTTCGCACGTTAATTTGATATAGTGTTTGAAGAATAAACAGACATCTTCCGACTTTGTCTTACTAGTTGTTTACAGTAAATAACAGAATCGAGGAAACCTATATGAGCACTCTTACCTTTGGTTTTATCGGTCTGGGACTGATTGGCGGTTCCATCGCCCGGGCGATTCGTCAGAATCTCCCCCAGTCTCAGATCATTGCATACGATATTAACGCAGACACCTTAAGAGAAGCTTCCCAGTGCGGCGTAGCCAATACAGTCACCACGAAAATCGATGCTTCTTTCTCCACGTGCGATTATCTCTTCCTCTGTGCTCCGGTGCAGAAAAATGATGAGAATCTCTCCGCCGTAAAAGAAATTCTCTCACCGAAGACCCTGCTCACCGATGTAGGAAGTGTAAAGAGCGAGATCCATAAGGAGATCAAAAAAGCCGGTCTGGAAGGACAGTTTATCGGCGGTCATCCCATGGCAGGAAGTGACCGGGTGGGCTTTATTAATTCCAAAGCCGTCCTTTTGGAGAATGCCTACTACATTATCACTCCCACAGCTTCCGTTCCGGAGAATAAAGTCACGGATTATAAAAATCTCGTGCAGCAGTTAGGAGCCATTCCCCTGATCCTGGATCCGGCACAGCACGATTATGTCACTGCTGCAGTCAGTCACCTGCCCCATATCATTGCAGCCTCTCTGGTAAATCTGGTGCGGGACAAGGATTCTGCAGACGGGCTGATGAAAATGATCGCTGCCGGAGGCTTCAAGGATATTACAAGAATTGCCTCCTCTTCCGCTGCGGTATGGCAGCAGATCTGTCTGACGAATACAGAAAATATTTCGACACTTTTGTCTTCCTACATTGCTTCCCTCCAGGGAATCCAACAGGAACTCAATGCCAAACGCGGTGATGATCTGTACGAACTGTTCGACAGTGCCAGAATCTACCGTGATTCCTTCATCAATACCGCCAGCGGTCCCCTGAAGAGTTCCTATGCCATTACCATTGACATTGCCGACGAACCCGGTGAGATTGCTGCCGTGGCTACGATTCTTGCCCTGAAAAATATCAGTATCAAGAACATTGGCATCGTCCATAACAGAGAGTACGAGGGCGGCGTGCTGCGCATTGAATTCTATCAGGAAGAAGCCATCGTTAGATCCACGAAGATTCTTCGCGAAAAGGGCTACAGCCTGCACGACAAGAACTAGAAACCTGACTTCTGTTTCCTTCGCCGCACCATTTTCTCCACGCAGATACATACGAGCAGTCCGAAGGCACCACCACAGGTATCCAGTGCCACATCGGCAAAACACCCATAGCGTCCCGGAATGAACAGCTGGTGAAATTCATCCGCTCCGGCGGAGACAAACACCCAGCATACGATCAAAAGATACAGCTTCCGTCCCCTCTCCTTCCAGGGTCTCCACACGCCGTATAATAATACTCCCATACCGGCATACTCAGAAAAATGGGCCAGCTTACGGATGGGATGTTCAAAATAAGCCGCCATACTGTCGATGACATTCTGCGTCCAGTGTTTCCCGGAGATAGCATTCAGAAGTTCTGCACATTTTTCCGAGATCATAGCACTCAGTGAGCCGGATTCCTCACCATTCTGACCGGAAAACACAAAAATGAGCAGATATAACAATACAAGTAAAATAGCAGCCATTACACTGACTGCCATTTTACGTTTCTTACTACTTCTCATCATTGACTGTCTGATATACGCGGATTCTTGCCGCATCACTCTCCGGCATTCCGATGAAGACAGCCCCATACGCATAAGTATCTCCCTTCATTTCAATCCGGACGATCTGTAAGAACGCATGCAGCACTTCCTGCGTCCAAATCCTCAGCTTCGATTCATACACCGCGCCGATGCTTAACACTTCCTTGCACAAAAAGCCTACCCCTTGGGGAGATACATCTACGATGTCAATGCTGACTTCCTGCATATCTCCCTGATCCAGGCGCTTTACCATCAGGGTGGAATTCATTTCTGTACGCTTGCTTCGTCTTCTTTCTTCCATTATTTTTCTCCTTTTAAGTCAGCGATGAACATGGCGTCTCCAAAGCTGAAGAATCTGTATTTTTCTCGGATTGCTTCTTCGTAGGCATGCAGGATATGTTCTCTTCCCGCAAGTGCCGATACCAGCATTACCAGTGTGGACTCCGGCAGATGGAAATTCGTGATCAGTGCATCCAGCACCTTGAAACGATATCCGGGATAGATGAATATCTCGGTATTGTCACAGCCGGGCTGTACCATGCCCTGCTCGTCCGCAGCGCTCTCCACAGTACGGCAGCTGGTGGTACCCACGCAGATCACACGACCACCCTTTCTCTTCGTCTCATTGATCGTGTTCGCCGCTTCCTCCGTCACCTGATAATACTCGGAATGCATATGATGCTCCAGCACATTTTCTTCCTTCACCGGGCGGAAAGTCCCCAATCCCACATGCAGGGTCACATAAGCGATCTTAATGCCCTTGTCCGCGATCTGCCGCAACAATTCCTGGGTAAAATGGAGTCCCGCCGTAGGCGCTGCCGCAGAGCCCTCATATTTTGCATAAACGGTCTGATAACGGTTTTTATCCTTCAGTTTATGAGTGATATAAGGAGGCAGGGGCATCTCACCTAACTTGTCCAGTACCTCTTCAAAAATACCCTCATATTCAAAACGGATCAAACGATTGCCTTCTTCTACAGTCTCAAGCACTTCCGCCTTTAACAGTCCGTCTCCAAAGGTCAGACGCTGACCGGGCTTGCATTTTTTGCCGGGCTTTACCAGCGTCTCCCAGACATCCGCTTCTTTTCTTTTTAACAAAAGAACTTCCACATGTCCGCCGGTACCTTCCCGCTCTCCTAAAAGTCTCGCCGGAATAACCTTGGTGTTGTTTAACACCAGACAGTCTCCGGGATGCAGATAATCGATAATATCTCGGAAAATATGATGAGATATCTCTCCCGTATTTTTATCCAGCACCAGAAGTCTGGAGGAAGAACGATCCTCCAGCGGGTCCTGCGCGATCAGCTCCTGGGGCAGATCAAAGTAAAAATCTGATTTTTTCAGTTCGGTCGTCTCTGCCATTACAGGCTTGCTCCTTCCACAAATGCTTTATATCCGCGATATGTCTCGTATACGTCAGCCTTACTGGTAGCTTCCCAGGGTGCATGCATGTTCAGCACTGCCACACCGCTGTCGATAACGTTCATACCATACAATGCCAGAATATATGCGATGGTTCCACCACCGCCCAAATCTACCTTACCAAGCTCTGCAGTCTGGAAATTCACCTCTGCCTTGTCGAAGATATGGCGCAGATGTGCCAGATATTCCGCATTGGCATCGTTGGAACCGGACTTTCCTCTGGCTCCGGTGAATTTGTTGATGACCATACCGCCGCCTAAATATGCCACGTTCTTTTTATCGAAGCTGGACGCATAGGTAGGATCAAAAGCACTGCTGACATCGGAAGACAGCATGCAGCTGTGTGCCAGGCATCTTCTCACATGCAGTTCGCTGTATTCGCCTGTCAGATTCATGACCTCTGCTACGGCATTTTCGAAGAAATGAGACTGCATGCCGGTAGCACCGACAGAACCGATTTCTTCCTTGTCCACCAGGATACAACACATAGTACGGTCAGTCACTTCACTGTCTAACATTGCCTGCATGGAAGTGTATGCACAGACTCTGTCATCCTGTCCGTAAGCCAGTATCATGCTGCGGTCAAAGCCTGCTTCTCTTGCCTTGCCTGCGGGAACGATCTCTAACTCTGCGGATACGAAATCTTCTTCGCATATGTCATAGTTCTCTTTCAGAATATCCAGAACGCCTGCCTTTACCGCTTCTTTTCCGGCTTCCTTCTCCTCTTTTTTCTTATCCTTTTTATTGATCAACAGAGGCTTGTTGCCTACGATGATATCCAGAGCTTCGCCCTCAATGACCTTTGCTGCCTTTTTCTCCAGCTGCTCCTGTGCCAGATGGATCAGCAGATCGGATACGAAGAATACGGGATCATCCTCGTTCTCACCGATATTGATCTCTACACAGGTTCCGTCCTTTTTCACGATCACACCGTGAATGGCCAGCGGAATCGTCACCCACTGATACTTCTTCACACCACCGTAATAATGGGTATCCAGATAAGCAAAACCGCCATCCTCATACAGTGGATTCTGCTTCACATCCAGTCTGGGACTGTCGATATGGGCTCCGAGGATGTTCATGCCCTCTGTCATGGGCTTACGACCGATCTGGAACATGGCGATGGATTTGTTCATCCATACGCTGTATACCTTATCTCCGGTTTTAAGAGCAGCGCCCTCTTTGATCAGGCTCTCCAGTTCACGGTAACCGGACTTCTCAATGGTATTGACAATGGTGTCAATGCACTCTCTCTCTGTCTTACCGTTGTCTAAGAAATCACGATACTGTGCGTTTATTTTTTCCAGCTCTTTTAACTGTTTGGAAGAATAGGTCTCCCAGGTGTTTTTCTTTTCCATATTTATCCTCATTTCCGCATCCTTCTTCCGGATACTCTTTTACTATAACTATAACAGGAGAGGTCCCTCGCCCTCTCCGTATCAGTGTACTACATTTGTGTCCGCAGTTCAATTCCTGTCTGTCAGATTTTCATTCTGCTCCTTAGGATCCCTGTCGATCTCCGTATAATGTTTTTTTCTGCGCTGGATCTTCTTGATCTCCCGGATGCGTCTGCGGTTCTCTCTAGCCAATTCGCTCTTACTGCTGGCATGATTTACCAGCACCCGGTTCACCGGACGAAAATAACGGTTCAGATATGCACCGATCAGAATGATATACATGCAGAAATACATCCACAACATAATAATCACAATAATGGTCAGACTTCCGTAAATACTATATCCATTTCCATAGGACACATACATGGAAAATCCCCAGGAAAATACACTCCATACCACCGCAGCAAAGCAGGCTCCCGGAACCTGTTCCGTGAATTTCAGCTTTGTGTCCGGGATATATGTATAAATCAGGCCAAACAAAAGAATCAGCACCGCCCATACGAACAGAAATCGGAAATTCATCAGAAGACTTACAAACATCTTAAGCTGCGGAATCCTGTGTAATGCAATATCCACCAGCTGATTACCAAATACCATAAAAAACAGTGACAAAATCAACACTACCAGCATGATCAACGTATAAAAGCTTGCAATAAAACGGATCACGAAGTAATTACGCTTCTCATCCACGCCATTGACCGCATTTAATCCCCGCATCAGTGCCATGACACCCTTCGCCGCCGACCAGACCATGGCGATCAGAGCCACCGGCAGGATTCCCACAGAACTCTCAAACACATCCACGACAAGACTCTCCACCATAGCATCCGCAATATCCGGTGTCACATCTGTCAGCGCCGTGACCAGATTCTGTTCCGTCACCGGGGTATAAGGAATCACCGCACAGACTACCATCAGCATCGGAATCACCGACAAAAACAGGAAAAAGGCTGTACTCGATGCATAAGCACTGATATTCTGTTTTTTCATCTGACTGGAAAAATCCCGCCAGATGCTGATTATTGTCCTGAACATATCTCGCATCCTTCATAGAAAAAGTTAAGGATCTGTTCCGCGCCAAGCCCCTGCAGTGCCATGTTTTTGGCACCGTTCTGGCTCATTCCCACGCCATGACCGAATCCACCGCCGATAATGTTATATCCTACCACATTTTTCTTGTCATGGCTAGGTTCAATCACAAAAAATGCACTGGGCAGAAGGCTTGGCATGCTTACTTCACTGCCGTCCTGTCTGACCACCATGGTCACGCCATCGCATAGTACTGCTCTGATATTATATTCAGAGATGATCTTGTAGGTTCCTTTGTCTGTGGCAATGACCAATTCATCTGCCACACCGCCGGGTCCCCGTTTTACAATAGTGATATCCGTAACCTTTGAAAAGGTTTTTATGCCTTGACTGCAGTAGTCACCGTCTTTCAGAGTCAGTATCAGCTTCCCGTTGGCTTCATAACGCTTCTTCAGGGTCTCAAACATCCGGTCCACATCAATCTCCTTTACCGTATATGTCCAACGGTACCACCCTTCCTGTGCTTCATAATCCTCTGCATGGGTTTTGGTAATAAAATCCCGGAAAGCCTCTTCTTCGCTCAGACCCTCTGCAGTTGTTTCCGTAGTAATCTCCGTACTGCCTGCAGCTACCGCTCCGTCATCCGTCTGCGCCAAATTCTCCGGGCACAGCCGGCTGCTTTTCAGATAATCAAGCATCTGCGCCTCCGCAGTCTTCCATATTTTTGCCGTAGTTCCCACACCGCAGGATGTCGAATAATAATAGGTGTTCGCCACAGTGCCTTCGTCCGTGAAAATCATTTGTCCGTAGGTTTCCTTTACCGCCGTAGTCGTGCTGTCTGCCTCTGTGATGTTGTTATAGACCTGATAGGAAGTGCTGTCGTCCACATGGGCTCCGTACCGGGGATACCCTGCCCTGAGCATATGTCCGTAGGCATAGGTTCGGGCACAGATTGCCTGCGCCTTCAGGGCTTCTAACGGGTAAGATGCCGGCATCTCACTAGGCACCACGCTAAAGAGATATTCCTCCAGTGGCAACTCATTCACCACGGCGATGCCCTCTGCTGTCCTGAGCAGTTCGATATGTCCTCGGTAGGAAGGTGTTCCCTGGCTTCTGTTTACACTAAGCAGCTGAATCCTTCCCGTCAATACCGTACAAACTATACTGATCCGCTCCCCTACAAAATATTCACTGTCCATATCTATGGTAATCTTGTCTCCCTTGGAAAACAATTCTTCCTGCTTATTTTCCCCGCTTCCGTATTGCAGCAGGAAATTGCTGTCTGCCGTCAGTGTTACTTCTGTATGCAAAATATCGGCATAATCTGAAGCCTTAATTAACACCCGGATGTCTTCCATGTTTGCTTCTCTGGCTTGAAGAATACCGCAGATCACGCCATTCTCCCGGACAAAATCCGCATTGGCATAGCCAAAGGTCAGATCCGCGAACGTGCACATGGTAAGCTCCCGATACAAACGATATCCTTTATAATCCTCTGCCAGCGGAATTCTGCCCCTGCCTTCGATCTCGATGCCGTTTTCATCCGCTGACAACACTCTTCCTGTAAACTTATCCGTCTTCAGAATAACCGCACTCACCAGTTCATCTGTAAGTTCTACATCCGCCAGCTGTTCCCGCATCTGCTCCGGTGCCGGAAAAGGATCTGAACCTTCCGTCTCTGCCGACAGAAAAAAAGTCTCCTTCTCTCCGTCGCAGAAGATTGTGATCCGGTCAGCTTCTGCATCCGTGATCCATACATTTTTAAGGTTCTGTACTACCGGAATATGCTGGGGTGAAGTCTCCGGTATCTCAGGTATATCTACGCCATCCCTGCCACAGCTATGTAACAAATTCAGGAAAAGCAAAAAAAGAAGAAATGCCACACCTAAGATACACAGGTATTTCTTCAGCTGTATTCTCTGTCTTTTCGGAAGTTTATAATAATTCTCAAGAAGTCTGTTTTGCTTTAAATTTTTCTTCAAATGATCCCCGCCTGTTTTTATATTTTGACTTTAAAAGAGCAGCCCCAAAGGACTGCTCTCTCTTTTGTATTGTTATCCCCAAAATGCCGCCTCTTACCTTTTGACTCCTAGCAATGCTAGGTGGGTAACCGCAACCAACCTTTTGCCTTCCCTTCCAATCCTCCTTGCGGAGTGAGGGCTTGACAGCCACTTGGCAATATAGGAATCCCGTTTAAAGTAAATGTAGGTTCAAAACTGGTAAGAGTTATCGCACATCTCAGGTTAAGTATATTATAGCTACTCTGCTTTTATTTTACAACTGTAATTTTTACCAAAAAGGCTGCCTCCAAAGAGACAGCCTTTTGGTATTTCATAATTGTCTGTAAAGTAAGATTACAGCTGAGGACCAGCAGCAACCAGAGCCTTACCTGCATCATTTCCTTCGTATTTAGCGAAGTTCTTGATGAATCTCTGAGCCAGATCCTTTGCCTTCTCGTCCCACTGGGAAGGATCAGCGTAGGTATCTCTGGGATCCAGAATTCCGGTATCAACACCGGTCAACTCGGTAGGAACCTCGAAATCGAAGTAAGGGATCTTCTTGGTAGGAGCGGTCTTGATCGCGCCATCCAGGATAGCATCAATGATACCACGGGTATCCTTAATGGAGATACGCTTGCCGGTTCCGTTCCATCCGGTGTTTACAAGGTATGCCTTAGCACCGTTCTTCTCCATCTTCTTCACCAGCTCTTCTGCATACTTGGTAGGATGCAGCTCCAGGAATGCCTGGCCGAAGCAAGCAGAGAAGGTAGGGGTAGGCTCGGTAATACCACGCTCGGTACCAGCTAACTTAGCTGTGAAACCGGACAGGAAGTAGTACTGGGTCTGCTCCGGAGTCAGAATAGATACGGGAGGCAGTACGCCAAATGCATCAGCAGACAGGAAGATTACGTTCTTAGCTGCGGGTGCGGAAGAAATAGGACGTACAATATTCTTAATATGGTCGATAGGATAAGATACACGAGTATTCTCGGTAACGCTCTTATCGTTGAAATCAATCTTGCCGTTAGCATCAACGGTTACGTTCTCAAGCAGCGCATCTCTCTTGATCGCGTTGTAGATGTCGGGCTCGGAATCCTTGTCCAGGTTGATAACCTTAGCATAGCATCCACCTTCGAAGTTGAATACGCCGTTGTCATCCCAACCGTGCTCGTCATCACCGATCAGCAGACGCTTAGGATCGGTAGACAGAGTGGTCTTACCGGTTCCGGACAGACCGAAGAAGATAGCGGTATTCTCACCGTTCATATCGGTGTTTGCGGAGCAGTGCATGGAAGCGATACCCTTCAGAGGCAGGAAGTAGTTCATCATGGAGAACATACCCTTCTTCATTTCTCCGCCGTACCATGTATTAACAATAACCTGCTCACGGCTGGTAATATTGAAAGCTACACAGGTCTCGGAATTCAGACCCAGCTCCTTGTAATTCTCAACCTTAGCCTTGGATGCGTTGTAAACTACGAAATCAGGCTCGAAGTTCTTCAGTTCTTCCTCGGTGGGTTTGATAAACATGTTGGTTACGAAATGAGCCTGCCAAGCTACCTCAACGATAAAACGGATAGCCATGCGGGTGTTCTTGTTAGCGCCGCAGAATGCATCTACAACGAACAGTCTCTTGTTGGACAGCTCCTTCTTAGCGATATCCTTTACAGCAGCCCATGTTTCCTGAGACATACGATGGTTGTCGTTCTTGTACTCATCGGAAGTCCACCATACAGTGTTCTTGGAGTTCTCATCTTCAACGATGAACTTATCTTTGGGAGAACGTCCTGTATATATACCGGTCATAACGTTTACCGCACCGAGTTCGGTCTCCTGACCTTTCTCGTAGCCTTCCAGTTCAGGCTTCATCTCTTCTTTGAATAACTCTTCATAAGAAGGATTGTGAACGATTTCTGTGGTTCCGGTGATGCCGTACTTACTTAAATTGATCTCTGCCATCTTACATTAACCTCTTTCCTTTAAATTTATATGTGTCTTTATCTTCTGCCACATCGTGTGTATTATCTCAAAACCCAGTAAAAAAGTCAAGAAACCGTTAAAAATTTTATACCGATTTTATATTCTCTTTACTTCACTCCGGTTTCCGCCGCCAGCCATTCTTTTTCTTTCTCATTCAGATAAGGAGAAATCTTCTCATAGACGGTCTTCTGATACTCGTGCAGATATTTTATCTGGGTATCGTTCAGATACTTTTCGTCAATGACTTCTCTGTCAATAGGCACCCAGGTCAAAGTCTCGAAATGCATGAACTGACCGTACTCATTCTTCACATCGTTTTTCGCCAGCATCACGTTCTCGATACGAATACCGTGGCTTCCCTGGATGTAGATACCGGGCTCATTGGTGATGTCCATGCCATCTTCGAACACGGCTTCCACCATACCACCGGTGAATCTCCAACGCATGTTCTGGGGACCTTCGTGTACGTTCAGAATGTATCCCACACCATGTCCGGTGCCGCACTGGTAATCAATATCCATGTCCCAGATGGGCTGTCTTGCCAGAATATCCAGATTCCGTCCGGTACAGCCGTAGAGCCAGTGGGCATGGGTCAGCTGCATCACTGCCGCAGCCACCATGGTATAATGTTTTTTCACCTCATCGGAGACAGGACCTAATGCGATGGTTCTGGTTACATCAGTGGTACCGCCAAGATACTGTCCGCCGGAATCCACCAAAAGCATTCCTTCAGGTTCCAGAGTTGCACAATTCTCAGGAGTGGCTTCATAGTGCATCATTGCTGCATTAGACTTATATCCTGCGATCGTTGGGAAGGACAGATCTAAGAATTCCGGAATCTCTCTTCTCTTCTGTTCCAGATAGTCTGCGGCGGTCACTTCGGTGATCTTCTCTTTTCCCACATGGGTTTTCAGCCAGTAGATGAATTTGGTTACCGCAACGCTGTCCTTCAGGAAAATATCCTGCATTCTCGCCTGCTCCACCGGATTCTTGATGGCTTTCAACAGCTCGGTGGGATTCTTACCCTCTATCAGCTGTTGGTTCTTCTGCAGTGTCTTATATAAAGTATAACTGCAATATCTGTTATCCACAAGGATCGCATTGCCTGCGGGAAGTGACTTCAGAAAGTCTACAACCGTGTCGTATTCCTTCACATCGATGTGATGTGCTGTAAGGTATTCTGACACCTGCGTATCCAGTGCTTTCTGCTGGATAAATAATGTAGCGGTATCCTCCGTGATATAGGCATAAGACATTGCCACCGGATTGCATTCCACATCGCAGCCGCGGATATTGAAGAGCCACATCAGGTCATCCAGCTTGGTCAAAAGCAGTGCATTGGCACCGTCCTTTGCCATCTTCTCTCTGGTCTGTGTGAGTTTCTCTTCCACGCTCTTACCGGCAATTTTCTCGTCCAGTACCGTTACTTTTCCGGCAGGAAAATCCGGTCTGTCCGTCCAGATGCTGTCTGCCAGATCTTTCTCATAAGCGATACAAATCTGCGCCTTTGCCAGTACCTTTTCGTATTTTTTACCGTCCATGGCTGCAATGACTCTGCCGTCGAAACCTAAGGCCTGACCCCGCGG
>ERZ859776.928-NODE-928-length-12091-cov-4.962778_pt1 | contig 12091 bp, 7 predicted proteins | sample MGYA00509987_ERZ859776 | MGnify/ENA primary metagenome ERZ859776 (study PRJEB30046, sample SAMN00715146) | human gut metagenome | study: EMG produced TPA metagenomics assembly of the A metagenome-wide association study of gut microbiota in type 2... | reverse complement strand
GAAAACAAGCGGCTGCGAACGAATATCCTGCGGAAGCAGGATGAGGAGTGCGGAAGCACGGATTCGAGAGCAACAAACCTGTGAAACAAGTGAGGAAAATGATGTATCAATATATTTTATTTGATCTGGATGGCACATTAACCGATTCTAAAGAAGGCATCACCAAGTCAGCCCAGTATGCCCTCCGGTCTTTCGGAATAGAAGAAAAAAATCTGGACAAGCTGGAGCCGTTTATCGGACCGCCGCTTTCAGACAGCTTCCGGGAATTTTACGGAATGGATGAGGCAGACACCGAAAAGGCGGTACGCACCTTCCGGGAACGATTTGAAACAGTCGGGATCACGGAAAACAAGATTTATCCGGGTGTGAAGGAAATGCTGCAGGAGCTTAAGGATAATGGTTGTCTTCTGGCAATCGCATCCAGTAAGCCGGAGGTATCTGTTCACCGGGTATTGCAGATGTTTGAGATCGAGCAGTATTTCAGCATCATTGTCGGAAGCCTGAAGGACGGAACGAGAACGACAAAGATCGAAGTCATGGAAGAAACCTTTGCCCAGCTCAAAAAGAGGGTGGGAAGAGCCTACAGCGAAAAGAAGGTACTGATGATCGGTGATCGTAAATTTGATATTGAAGGTGCCCGGCATTTCGGCGTAGACAGTGTAGGAGTTACCTACGGCTATGCAAATGACGGCGAACTGACAAAGGCGGGAGCAACTTATCTGGCAGAAGATCCGCAGGCAGTTACCAGCCTGATCACCGGGAAAAAGCCATATCAGAAGTATGCGGATATGAGCTCTCTGAAAAAGACACTGGAGATCCTTGCGCCACTTGCCGCTTACTGGCTGATCCAGCTTGCTGTTTATAATATTCTATATTATGTGCTGGCAAAGTCCGGGGAAGTATCGGCGGTATGCAGTGCATGGCTGAATGTGGCAGCAGCTTTGGCGACATGGCCGTATGTGGTCAGATGCTATCAGAAGAGCCGCATACCGGACTGTGCAGAGGTTGTGACAAGAAGGAAAAAGAAACGCCTTATCCGGGAATGGGGGCTGATCGCGTGCTATGGGATCAGTCTGGCACTGTTTTTGAATTTGTTTATTTCTCTGCTGCAGCTGGCACAAAATTCTGCTTCTTATCAGAAAGTTGCAGGTGCACAATATGGCATTTCCCTTCCACTGGGACTTCTTGTATATGGACTTGTGATGCCCTGCACGGAGGAGCTTTTATTCCGCGGTGTGATCTATAACCGGATCAAAAAGTACTTCCCGCGTGTCCTTGCCATGCTGCTGAGCGGACTTGTATTCGGTTGTTATCACGGAAATCCGGTACAGATTCTATACGCATCCCTGATGGGACTTGTCATGGCACTTGTGTATGAAAGCTACGGAAGGATCAACGCACCGATCCTGTTCCATATCAGTGCCAATGCAGTTGTCTATACCTGTTCCAAGCTTGGTTTTTTTGCGGGAGGCACTAAGACCATGTTCTGTATGATCCTGATGCTGGGGCTTTCTCTGCTCTTGACCTACTGGTATATCAGGAAGGAACAACAAAGAGCGTAGATGCCTATGGAAAATGGTATAAAAAAAGTCAGATTCCTTTGTATCCTGTACAATTGACACCGTTTTGCAGCATGCTAAAATGAAAAAAAGCGCATTGAATGCAATGCAGAAAGGTGGTTGTATCAGTATGAGTCACTATGCAATAACGATAACAAGGCAGTTTGGCAGTCTGGGAAGACCGATTGCGAAGGAACTATCAGAAAGACTTGGAATTCATTATTATGACAGAGATATCGTAGAGGGTGTTGCGAAAAAGACCAATCTTAGTATTGCTGAAATCAGTGATAATGAAGAAAGTGCTTCTAACAGCTTTTGGAAGATGAAATTCCCTATTTTATCCGAGACAAGAATGGTACAGGATCACATTTTCGATATTCAGAAGAATATTATTCAGGATATTGCCGACAGAGAGGATTGTATTATTGTGGGCAGATGTGCAGATGCCGTCCTGAAAGAGCATAAAAATTGTATCCGGATCTATATTTATGCAAGTGAGGAGCAGCGTTTGAAAAACTGTGTAGATGTACTGCGTATGGATCCCCAGGAGGCAAGGAAGATGATCAAGGAAGTGGATCAGGCACGGGAATCTTACCATAGCAGATATGCAGGATATCTGCCAAATGATGAAAATCATCAGGATATCATGATAAACAGCGGACTGCTTGGGACAAGCGGAACGGCTGAGCTGCTTGAGACGATCATTCGAAAAAAGCTGGATCTGTAAAACATGTAAAATATGAAACGGAAGGAAGCCCCAGTGGCTTCCTTTTTTTAATGTCATGCATCTATGATGCATGATGTAGCCTCGCTCATCTGCGAAGCAGATTTTGCAAGAGCGAGGTTCCACCATAATGTCATGCATCATCTGGCGGTATCTTGACTAATAAAACGGGATGGTTATAATACTAGGAGGAAAGAAGGTAGCTTATGTCAACATCCATGGTAGAGGGAAGCCCCCTGAAATTAATGCTGCGCTTTGCAATGCCGCTTCTGGCAGGGAATCTCTTGCAGCAGACATACAATATTATAGATGCAGCAATTGTTGGGCAGACACTTGGTGCGCAGGCACTTGCCGGCGTAGGAGCCAGCAGCAGTGTACAGTTCCTTGTACTTGGTTTCTGTATGGGAAGCTGTGCGGGATTTGGCGTTCCCATTGCGAAATATTTTGGCGCAGGGGATCAGAAAAAGATGCGGGACTGCGTATTTAACGGTGCAGCTCTGACAGCGTTGATCGCAGTCATTCTGACAATTACATGCTCTCTTTTATGTAATAGTATTTTACATATTTTGTCAGTACCGTCTGATATTTATGCGGATGCATACAGATACCTGATCGTTATATTTCTGGGCATCCCGTTTACGCTGATGTATAATTATCTATCCAGTATCCTGCGTTCGGTCGGAGACAGCAGAACACCTTTTCTGTTTCTGGCTTTTTCAGCAGGATTGAATATTTTTCTGGATTTGTTCTGCATTATAGTTTTACACTGGGGATGTATGGGGGCAGCTATTGCAACTGTAACGGCGCAGGCTGTCAGTGCGGTACTATGTCTGCTTTTTATTAAGAAAAAAATGCCGCTTTTATGGCTGGAAAAGGAAAATCGGATCATGCAGAGGAATACAAGTGCGGAGCTTTTAAAAATGGGACTGCCGACAGGATTCCAGTTTTCCATCACGGCGATCGGCAGTATGGTGATGCAGTCTGCCAACAATGGACTGGGCAGTATTTGCGTATCGGGTTTTACAGCAGGTATGCGGATCAAACAATTTACCATGTGCCCGTTTGATGCATTCGGTACAGCAGCTTCTGTATTTTGCAGCCAGAATCTGGGAGCCGGAAAGGCTGACCGGATTAAAAAAGGATTCTGGGAAGGAATCAGTGTCGCAGTTTTGTATGGATTGTTTGCAGGTGTGATTCTGGTCTTTTTAGGAAGACCGCTTTCTATGATCTTTATCAAGAAAGATGCAGTGGAAGTATTGGATGCTTCTGCCAAATATCTGCGTTGTATGGGATACTTCTATTGGAGTCTTGGAATTTTAAATGTGGCGAGAATGGTCACACAGGGACTGGGTTATTCAGGCAGAACGGTCTTGTCCGGTGTAACAGAAATGATTGCCCGTATCATTGTCAGCATGGGATTTGCAGGTACTTATGGTTATACAGCCATCTGTTTTGCAGATCAGACTGCATGGGTGTCAGCATGTATCTATATTGTACCAACTTGTATTCTTTGTATGAAGAAGTCGATAAAGATGCTTGAAAAAAGAGAAACGCTAAGAGAGGCTTAGGGAAAGATGAAGGAAAAAACGGTTGATTTTGGCAAGGATCCGATCGCAAAGATATTATTCCGGCTTGCACCGCCCGTTATGCTGGCACAGCTGATCCAGGCACTGTATAACATTGTGGATAGTTTCTTTGTAGGACGTAATTCGGAGAGCGGACTGACTGCGCTGTCTATCGTATATCCGTTGCAGCTGTTGATGATCGCACTGGCAGTAGGAACAGGTGTCGGGATCAATACGCTGATGGCACATTTCAGCGGCTTGGGAAGAGAAGAAGAAAGTCAGGAGAGTGCGGGGCTTGCAATGCCGCTTGCCGTTTTGTCATGGATCGTGTTTGCCCTGCTCTGCTTTTTTTTCATGCCCGCTTATGCACAGATTTCTACAAAATCAGCCGATGTCATCCGGGAAGTCATTGTATACGGGAGGATCGTCTGTGTGTGCAGCATAGGGCTCTTTCTGGAAAGCGGCTGGACAAAGGTTTTGCAGGCAGAGGGAGATATGCGCCTGCCGATGGTGGCACAGATCGCCGGAGCGGTTGTCAATATCATGCTGGATCCGGTGCTGATCTTCGGGCTTGGTTTTGTGCCCAAAATGGGTATTGCGGGAGCGGCGGTTGCGACCGTGGCAGGACAGATCGCAGCAGCTCTCATTGTCATGCCGAAGGGCTATCGGAAAGTGCCTGCGGTTTCTACGTGGAAAAATTATATCAAACGTATTTATTATCTGGGTTTTCCGAATATACTGATGCAGTCTGCTTATACGTTTTACATTTTCGGTCTGAACATGATCTTAAAGGGCTTCTCCGATCAGGCAGTGACAACGTTGGGACTGTATTACAAGTGGCAGACGATCTTCTTTATCCCACTTGGTGCGATGCAGACCTGTATTGTGCCTGTTATCAGCTATAACTATGGCGCAGGAGACTGGAACAGGTGTCATAAAACTGTTATGGAAGCTCTTTTATTTGGCATGGGCTTTATGCTGGTGACAGGTGTGCTCTGTTTTGAAACGATCCCGGGGCCGATGCTGCGGGTCTTTTCGAGAGATGAGGAAGTGATCAGGATCGGTATTCATGCATTTCACATTATCGGGTTGGCCTTTCTGCCGCTTGTCAGCTCGCTGACATTCCCTGTTTTCTTTCAGGCAGTCGGTTCGTTTTTTCAGAGTTCCTTTCTGACGGTGCTTCGTACGGTGTGCTTATTTGTACCGCTTGGCTATGCTTTTTCCCGTCTGGGGCTTGACTGGTTCTGGCTGACCTTCCCCTGCACGGAGATTATTACAACGACAGTCAGCCTGCTTTTGTACCGGAAATTTTACAGGCAGGCAAGATAATGTTTTTTGCAAAAGGAAGAACCGGAACAATTATTTTCAAAGAAATATGGACTGGATCTGTAAAACCGGAAAGAAAACTGGGAGGATATGCAAAATAATTGTATATTAAATGGCGCATATCATAAAAAACAAACACAATATTCAAACAATAATATGAAAACGAACGAATATTCAAATAATCTGACAATTTGCCAAAAAGTTACTATTTACAAATGAAAAAAATAGAGGTATAGTTTCTCTAACAAAAGAAAACCGACTGGCAGCAGACAGGGAAAGGAGTCAGATATGTTTGACGCACAACCATCTGCCAAACGACCGCCGTTATACCGGTCATCGTTTGAGCATGACAACTGCGGTATCGGTGCCTGCGTAAATATCAAAGGACAAAAGAGCAGGGCGACCGTAGAAAACGCACTTAGAATTGTAGAAAATCTTGAACACAGAGCCGGCAAAGACGCCGAGGGTAAGACCGGAGACGGAGTGGGTATCCTGACACAGGTATCACACAAGTTCTTCTCAAAGGTCACAAATACCCTCGGCTTTTCTATTGGTAAGGAGAGAGAATACGGAGTAGGTATGTTCTTCTTCCCACAGGATGAGCTGCAGCGTAATCAGGCAAAAAAGATGTTTGAGATCATTGTAGAAAAGGAAGGCATGGAGTTTTTAGGCTGGCGAGAGGTTCCTACCTATCCGTCCGTGCTCGGCCATAAAGCGATCGAATGCATGCCTTATATTATGCAGGCATTTATCAAGAAGCCTGATAATGTGGCAAAGGGACTTGATTTTGACCGGAAGCTTTATATTGTCAGACGTGTCTTTGAACAGTCTACAGATGTGACCTATGTGGTATCCTTGAGCAGCCGTACGATCGTCTATAAAGGTATGTTCCTTGTCGGACAGCTTCGTACCTTCTTTAAGGATCTGCAGGATGAGGATTACGAATCAGCGATCGCGATCGTACACTCCCGTTTCTCCACAAATACAAACCCAAGCTGGGAAAGAGCACATCCAAACCGGTTTATCGTGCACAACGGCGAGATCAATACGATCCGCGGTAATGCAGATAAGATGCTTGCCCGTGAAGAGAATATGGAATCCGAGCATCTGCACGGAGAGCTTCACAAGATTCTGCCTGTGATCAATGCATCCGGTTCCGATTCCGCAATGCTTGACAATACACTGGAATTCCTTGTCATGAGTGGTATGGATCTGCCACTGGCAGTCATGATCACGATTCCTGAGCCGTGGGCAAACAATAAAACCATGTCCCAGAAAAAGAAGGACTTCTATCATTATTATGCAACGATGATGGAGCCATGGGACGGACCGGCTTCTATCCTGTTTTCGGACGGTGATGTGATGGGTGCGGTTCTTGACCGTAACGGTCTGCGTCCTTCCAGATATTTTATTACGGATGACGATCAGCTGATCCTTTCTTCCGAGGTCGGTGTTCTGCCGATCGATCCGACAAAGATCGTGAAGAAGGAAAGACTTCGTCCGGGCAAGATGCTCCTTGTGGATACGGTAAAAGGCCGTGTCATTGATGATGATGAGATCAAGGATGCTTATGCGGGAAAAGAGCCATATGGAGAATGGCTGGATTCCAACCTCGTAGAGCTGCATTCTTTAAAGATCCCGAATGAGCGTGTTCCGGAATTTACCTATGAAGAAAGACAGCGTATGCAGAAAGCATTCGGTTATACGTATGATGAGCTGAAGCAGAGCATTCTGCCGATGGCAAAAAATGGCGGTGAAGCGATCGCAGCCATGGGTGTGGACACCCCGCTTCCGGTACTCAGCAAAGCAAAACATCCGCTGTTCCACTATTTCAAACAGCTGTTTGCACAGGTAACCAACCCGCCGATCGATGCGATCCGTGAGGAAGTCGTTACTTCTACAACGACTTATATCGGAACTGACGGTAACCTGCTCGAAGAGTCACCGAAGAACTGTAACGTGCTGCAGGTCAACAACCCGATCCTGACCAATACAGACCTGATGAAGATCAAGAGCATGAAGGCGGAAGGCTTCAAGGTAGAAACCGTTCCAATCACATATTATAAAAATACAAGTCTGGAGAAGGCGATCGACAGACTGTTCGTAGAAGTGGACAGAGCGTTCCGTGACGGTGTTAACATCATCATCCTGTCCGACAGAGGTGTGGATGAAAACCATGTGGCAATCCCATCCCTGCTTGCAGTTTCCGCTCTGCAGCAGCATCTGGTTACCACAAAGAAACGTACAAGCGTAGCGATCATTCTGGAAAGTGCAGAGCCGAGAGAGGTACATCACTTTGCGACACTGTTAGGCTTTGGTGCCTGCGCGATCAATCCGTATCTGGCACAGGAGTCCATCAAGGAACTGATCGACAACCATATGCTGGATAAGGACTACTATGCGGCAGTAGACGATTACAACCATGCGGTACTGAGCGGTATCGTCAAGATCGCATCCAAGATGGGTATTTCCACGATCCAGTCTTATCAGGGTTCTAAGATTTTTGAAGCGATCGGTATCGATTATGATGTGATCAACAAATACTTTACAGATACAGTCTGCCGCGTCGGCGGTATTACAATGAAGGATATCGAGCAGCAGGTAGACGAGCTGCATTCTCTGGCATTTGATCCGCTGGAGCTTGCAACTGACCTGACACTTGACAGTCCGGGCCATCATAAGATGCGTTCCGGCGGTGATGAACATCTGTATAATCCAAAGACGATCCATCTGCTGCAGGAAGCAACAAGACGTGGCGACTATGAGATGTTCAAACAGTATACAGCCTGCGTGAATGATGAAACAAGCATCAAGACACTGCGTGGACTGATGGATTTCAACTATCCGAAAAAAGGTATTTCCATTGATGAAGTGGAAAGTGTTGATTCGATTGTAAAACGTTTCAAGACAGGTGCGATGTCCTATGGTTCCATTTCACAGGAAGCACATGAATGCCTGGCGATAGCTATGAACAACCTGGGCGGTAAATCTAATACCGGTGAAGGCGGCGAGGATCTGGAGCGGCTTTCCATCGGACCGGACGGACTGAACAAATGCTCTGCGATCAAGCAGGTAGCAAGTGGACGTTTTGGTGTAACAAGTAAATATCTGACCAGTGCAAAGGAAATCCAGATCAAAATGGCACAGGGCGCAAAGCCGGGTGAAGGCGGACATCTGCCGGCAGGTAAAGTATATCCATGGATTGCAAAGACACGTCATTCCACACCGGGTGTCGGCCTGATCTCCCCGCCACCGCATCATGATATTTATTCGATCGAAGATCTGGCGCAGCTGATCTACGACCTGAAAAATGCCAATAAAGATGCCCGTATTTCTGTCAAGCTCGTATCGGAATCCGGTGTCGGAACAGTCGCAGCAGGTGTGGCAAAAGCCGGTGCACAGGTAGTCCTTGTTTCCGGTTATGACGGCGGTACAGGAGCTGCACCTCGTAACTCCATCCACAATGCAGGTCTTCCGTGGGAGCTTGGTCTTGCCGAGACACACCAGACACTGATCATGAACGGACTGAGAAATAAGGTCATCATCGAGACGGACGGTAAGCTGATGAGCGGTCGTGACGTTGTGATCGCAGCACTTCTGGGTGCTGAGGAATACGGCTTTGCAACAGCACCGCTTGTAACGATGGGCTGTGTGATGATGCGTGTCTGCAATCTGGATACTTGTCCGGTTGGTATCGCAACCCAGAATCCGGAGCTTCGTAAGCGTTTCCGCGGCAAACCGGAATATGTCGAAAACTTCATGCGCTTTATTGCAGAAGAAATGCGTGAATATATGGCACAGCTTGGTATCCACACGATCGATGAACTGGTTGGACGTACTGATCTTCTGAAGGTGCGCGAGGGACTGGATGCCAGATACGAACGTATCGACCTGAGCAATATTTTAAATAACCCATATGCAGGAAGTAAGGAGAAGGTAACCTTTGATCCGAAACAGGCATATGATTTCCATCTGGAAAAGACTAAGGATGAAAAGGTACTCTTAAAGCAGCTTGGCAAAGCACTGGAGACAGGTGCAAAGAGAAGTATTGAAGTGGATGTCACCAATACAGACCGGGCATTCGGTACAATTCTCGGTGCAGAGATCACGAAGCGCTTCTACAATACGTTACCTGAGGATACCTACCGTGTACTTTGTAACGGAGCCGGCGGTCAGAGTTTTGGTGCTTTCATTCCAAAGGGTCTGACACTGGAACTTGTCGGCGATTCCAATGACTACTTCGGCAAAGGACTTTCAGGCGGTAAGCTGATCGTATATCCACCGAAGGGCAGCAAATTCAAGCAGGATGAGAACATTATCGTCGGTAACGTGGCACTGTACGGCGCAACAAGCGGCAAAGCCTTTATCAACGGTGTAGCGGGAGAACGATTCTGCGTTCGTAACTCCGGTGCGATCGCTGTAGTGGAAGGTGTCGGTGATCACGGCTGTGAATATATGACAGGTGGCCGTGCAGTCATCCTTGGATGTGTCGGCAAGAACTTTGCAGCCGGTATGAGCGGCGGTATCGCTTATGTACTCGATGAAAACAATGATCTGTATACAAAGGTCAACAAAGACATGGTTTCTTCTTCCGAAATTACATCCAAATACGATGTACTGGAGCTGAAGGATATGATCAAGGAGCATGTTGCTTATACAAATTCTGAAAAGGGCAAACAGATCCTCGATAACTTCGGAGAGTATCTGCCGAAGTTCAAGAAGATCATCCCACATGATTATGAACGTATGCTGAAAGCGATCGTGCAGATGGAGGAAAAAGGACTTTCCGCAGAACAGGCACAGATCGAGGCATTTTATGCCAACAAAAATAAGTAGGAGGTGGCAGCATGGGAAAACCAACAGGCTTTATGGAGTATGAAAGACAGGTTTCAGTAGCCGAGGAACCGAAAGAGAGAATCAAACATTTTAATGAATTCCATACGCACCTTCCGAAAGAAAAGCAGCAGCTGCAGGGTGCAAGATGTATGGAATGCGGTGTACCGTTCTGTCAGGCAGGGATGGATCTGTGCGGTATGACGAGTGGATGTCCGCTGCACAATCTCGTTCCGGAATGGAATGATCTGGTATATACCGGAAACTGGCAGCAGGCATATAACAGACTGAAAAAGACAAATAACTTCCCGGAATTTACCTCCCGTGTCTGCCCGGCGCTTTGCGAAAATGCATGTACGTGCGGACTTTACGGAGATCCGGTGGCAACTAAGGAAAATGAGTATGCCATCATAGAAAATGCATATGAAAAAGGATATGCCGCACCGCATCCACCCAAAGTGAGAACCGGTAAAAAGGTAGCGGTAATCGGCAGCGGTCCGAGCGGACTTGCTGTTGCAGACCAGCTCAATAAGCGTGGGCATCTGGTAACGGTATTTGAACGTCATGACCGGATCGGCGGACTGCTCATGTATGGTATTCCGAATATGAAGCTGGAAAAGCAGATCATTGACCGGAAGATCGAAGTGATGAAAGCAGAAGGTATCACATTTGTGACAAATACAGATATCGGTAAGGATATCAAGCCGGCAAAGCTGCTTGCGGACTTTGACCGTGTCGTACTCTGCTGCGGCTCTTCCAACCCGCGTGACATTACAGCGCCGGGCAGGGATGCGGAAGGTATTTACTTTGCGGTTGATTTCCTGAGCCGGAATACAAAATCCCTTCTGGATTCTGATTTCAAGGATGGAAACTACGTCAGTGCAAAGGGCAAAAACGTGATCATTATCGGTGGCGGCGATACCGGAAATGACTGTGTAGGTACCTGTATGAGACACGGCTGCAAATCCGTGACGCAGATCGAAATGATGCCAAAAGCACCGGATGAACGTGCCGCAAACAATCCATGGCCGGAATGGCCGAAGATCTGTAAGACAGATTACGGTCAGGAGGAGGCAATCGCTGTCTTCGGGCATGACCCGCGTATTTATGAATCCACGGTAAAGGAGTTCATCAAAGATAAAAACGGCAGGCTGAAAGCGGTTAAGATTGTAAAACTTGCATGGGAAAAGGATCCTCAGACAGGCAGAATGAATAGTAAAGAAGTAGCAGGCAGTGAAAAGATCATGGACTGCGAGCTTGTACTCATTGCTGCGGGCTTTCTGGGGGCACAGAAATATGTCACGGATGCTTTTAAGGTGGAACTGACACCAAGAACCAATGTGAAGACAGAGCAAGATAGTTTTAAAACAAACGTGAAAAATGTCTTTGCAGCGGGCGATATGCACACAGGACAATCTCTGGTTGTCAAAGCGATCAGACAAGGACGTGAATGCGCACGTGAAGTAGATGAAAGTCTGATGGGTTATTCTAATCTGTATGTTCAGTAAAAAATACATCATTTTGACTTGCAAAATGAATAAAAGACGTATAATGCAAGAAAAATGTGCAAAAAAGTGAAAGGATACCACATTTCATTAGTGAAATTTTCACAAAGCCGGAAGATGGAAAACAAATGCACTGTGCAGGATTGCACGGAAAAGATTCAAAAGCAAAATTGTATTAAAATAAATACTTTACTTTTGGCGTGAATTGGGTATAATGCAAACAATGAAACAAAAATCAGTATTCTGGCATAGTAAGAAAGGTGGTAATTTCTATGACACAACACAAGATTTTTTTAAGACATGATGAAGTAAAGGAATTTGTAAAGAGAGCATCCGCATGCGATTTTGACATTGACATTTCTTATAATCACTATACAGTAGACGCAAAATCCATTTTGGGCGTATTAGCTCTGGACTTCAGACAGGCATTGACAGTATGTTGTCACGGCTATGATGAAGGTTTTGAAAAATATCTTGGCAAGTATGCAATGGCCTGCTAAGTATATTGCAGAAACAGACGAACACCCCCGACGTTGTCGGGGGCGGGGGTTTTTTTTTTGGGGGGGGGGGGGGGAAACG
>ERZ859776.924-NODE-924-length-12141-cov-3.492553_pt1 | contig 12141 bp, 10 predicted proteins | sample MGYA00509987_ERZ859776 | MGnify/ENA primary metagenome ERZ859776 (study PRJEB30046, sample SAMN00715146) | human gut metagenome | study: EMG produced TPA metagenomics assembly of the A metagenome-wide association study of gut microbiota in type 2... | reverse complement strand
TCCAGAGCATAGAGCTTTAATATGCGAAAAACTCTTTGTATCACAATATTGTGATCAAAGAGTTCTTTTATTTATTTACTTCTCGGTGAATAGTAACAATAACTCAAGGAAGCATCTTGACTTTAATAATATATTGTGTGTAATATAAACGAAGGTAGAAATACCAGAAGCGGTGTACCCTACCAAAACCAAGTGGGAGCGAAAAAATCGGTCAATCATTTTTTTAGGTTGACCATTTCTTTATTTTAGGAGATATGTTCAACAATGTAGCAGAAATGCTGCATTTTTTTTGTCGTGGTGGCAAACAAAAAAACTGTCGAGATGTATCAATCTAAACAGTCTTGTAATTTTTAACTAAATGACATTGGGCAATAGGATATCCCTTTCCATTGCTTGCTAACTAATATTTTTCTGGAACCCGAATATTAGCTACATAATAAAATTTATGTTTTTCTACCATATGCTTCTTCATACGACTCAAATTGTAACGATAACAGTCTGCTATGCCATCCGCAAAGGAATCTGCATTACCTTCCCTTAACTGTTGAAGCGCAAGAATAACTTGCTTATTGAGATGTGAAAGTGTATGTTTCTTGGACGGATAATAAGCAAAACAGTGTCCCCATTCAAGAAGATGATTGGTTTCAGACAATATAACATATAAAGGTTCTAACGTGGTATTTCTCATTATGGCTTTCAAAATATCCGACAAATAAATAGAGTCAGAAGAAGTAAATCTATCTGCCAGCTCGTCCAGTTCTTCTTTAGTAAACTGTGGAGCAGCAGCTAAAGCGGCAGGACGAATAATTAGTACCATTAACTGCAAAGCGTGAAGGTAACGTAGTGCTTTTTCTACATATCCAGAATTAAGAGCCAGCTGATGAAGTTTCGTATCATCCGGTTCTATCACTATAGTACCTTTACCATTTAATGTCTTTGTGAAACCTCTTTGCTCGAGTTCTGATAATGCCTTTCTGACCGTCGATATAGAGACCTCATACTGGTTGGCCAGTTGTTTTTCATATGGAAGAAACATTCCAACAGAATACTCTCCAAGACCGATTTTTAGATTCAAGTCATCAACAATTTTTGAGTAACAATAATCCTGACCACGCATGGGATTCCATGAAAATCTCAAACCAGTTTGTGAATAACATTTTGGGGTGGCCTCTGACAGATAATTTAAGGTGTTTTCGATGAATTCCGTAAGTTTCTGATACATATTTGAGAGTAAGTTGTACTTTATGTGTGGATCATCGTCTTTTAAGACATCTGGAATGACATTGGCTACAGATACCGCTTCCTGTGAAAAATGCTTAGAGAAGTAAGTACACTCTTCTGTAAAAAATGCAAGCTTATTATAAAGGCCAAACGTAGAGTAGAGTTCGCTGTATAAGGAATTACCACCTATTCTCAATATATCATATCCTAATTTAGAAAAGGAACGCCATACACCGGGGGCCTGTCTCAAACGCAATGCTTTCATAGCCTGCTTATAGTGGGGCATTATCTCCACATCACACCCCTGCAAAGCAAAAACTATAAGGGAAGGCAGTATTAGAGCAAAAGTCTGATATACCTGTAAAATGCTTTCCTTTTGCTTTAGAATCTCCAAAACAATATTTGATGAACTACAGGTATCTTTTTTTGAAACAACAATCGGCGCAAGGCGAGGCTGAATATCAACCAGTCCTTCCGCCCTTAATGCTTCGAAAACACGGTTAATCGTATATCTGCTAACATGGAATTGTTCGCAATACATCCTTGAAGATGGCAAGGCATTTCCATGAGGTATCTGTCCATCTAAAATACACTGCTTAATTTCATTATATACAAATTCAAATTTTGTCTCTTGTGATTTCATAACTTGCCTCCTTGCTGTCTGGATTATATCATGGAGTGTCTATTTTGTCAGCAAAAAAACGCGCTTACCTATTTGCACACCTTACCAATGTTGATATTGCAGTATGTATGGATGACATTTATAATGAAAATGCAAATGAATAGGAAAGAGTTTAAGTATCATGGATAAACAAAAAATTTTAATTGTGGATGATTCAGAAATGAATCGAGCTCTTTTAATAGATATTTTGGAAGAGCGCTATGATGTGGTAGAGGCTGAGAATGGTGTGGAAGCAATTTCTCTCCTTTCAAAGCAAAGCGCAGATTTCTCCCTTTTGCTTCTGGACATTATGATGCCTGAAATGGACGGATTTGAAGTATTAGCTTACATAAACAAATACCATTGGAATGACACCTTCGCTGTTATTATGATTTCTACTGATGACACTCCTGCTAATATAAAGAGGGCCTATGATTTAGGGGCTTTTGACTATATCAACCGCCCTTTTGATTCAACCATTGTCCAGCGTCGAATTTCTAATACGATGTTTTTATACGCAAAGCAGCAGCGCCTTGAAAAAATTATTGCAGAACAATTTCACGAGCAGGAAAAGAATAGTAAGCTGATGATCTCAATTCTGTCTCATATTGTGGAATTCCGTAATGGAGAGAGCGGCCTACATATCCTGCATGTAAATACAATTACAAAATATTTGCTGAAGCAGTTGGTTCAACTGACAGATCAATATCCTTTGTCTAAAGCAGATATTTCTTTGATCAGCACTGCTTCTGCGCTGCACGATATTGGGAAAATCTCAATTTCAGATGCAATATTAAATAAACCCAGCCGACTTACGGCAGAGGAATTTGAAGTGATAAAAACGCACTCAGTGATCGGTGCTAACATGCTATTAGACCTATCCATAGAGCAGCGCGAAAATCCGCTTATTAAATTTGCTTCTGAGATCTGCCGATGGCACCACGAAAGGTATGATGGCAATGGTTATCCGGACGGATTAAAGGGAGAAGAAATTCCCATTGCCGCTCAGGTAGTTGCGCTGGCCGATGTATATGATGCTTTGACCAGTGAGCGCTGCTATAAGAAAGCTTATTCACATGGAGAAGCTTTGAAAATGATTTTAGAAGGACAATGTGGTGCATTTAATCCTACACTTTTACTGTGTCTACAAGAAATTGCTGAGACACTTGAAAGTGAGTTTATGGATACCTCTTCTGAACAGGAGACGAAAAGCATTCAAGATATAAGAAATGAAGTAGATTACGACAGGTTGTTTTCCTATGAAAAACACACCGTCTTGTCTCGCAAACAGCAACAACTGCAATTATTATATATTGATTCCTTAACCAGTATTTACAATCGCCGCTATTATGACGAGCATTTTCAAGGTGCAGATTATATTCAGGCAATGGTCTTAATAGATGTAGATAATTTTAAGCACATCAATGATAATTATGGCCACGATGTTGGCGATATTGTATTGCAGAGCATTGCACAAACCGTTTTATCCTGTGTGCGAAAAACAGATGTAGTTATCCGTTATGGCGGCGATGAATTTGTAATCATCTTTTTCAGTATACCTCAAGAGATATTTGAGAAAAATCTGGAGAGGATCAGGCATTCTGTTGATAGTTTGATAATTGATGGACATCCCGAACTACATATGTCTGTAAGCATAGGTGGGGCATATGGAAGCGGAACCACAAAAAAACTGTTCAAAGTTGCAGACAATATGATATATCAATCAAAAAAACAAAAAAATCAAGTGAACCTTTGTCTTCTAAACGAAATATTGGGCAGCGCAGACAGCATTTAAAGGGAGGAATTGTAATTATGAATCTAAAAGATTGTTATATAAGATTTGGCGGCGATTTTGATGAAGTGCTGAGTAGACTGCGTCGTGAGCAAAGTGTTCAGAAATTTATGTATAAGTTTCTGGATGATAAAAGCTTTCATTTGTTTGAAGCGTCTATGGAGAATAAGGACTATGAAGAGGCTCTTAGAGCCGTTCATACACTCAAAGGAATTTGTCAAAATCTTTCATTTACCAGATTGTTTGAAAGTAGTAGTTTGGTAACTAATGCATTAAAAGAAAACGATTGGGATAAGGCTATCGATATGATGCCGAAATTATCAGAGGATTACTATGAAACCATCAATGTTATTAGAGATTTTAAGAATTCCAGGGAGGAATAACATCAATGAGAAATAGTGAAACCAAGGATTCTACAACACGTTTTCTGATATACAGTTTCATTGGGCTTTTAATTTTTAGTATCAGTGTGTTTAGTCTGCTCGGAATCTATATGAGTCGAAAGAGTGAAAAGGCCGTTTACGAAGTTGGTCAAATTTATATGTCTGGAATGAATAAACAAATGTCCAAACACTTTGAAACTGTTATTAAGTTGCGTTTTAATCAGGTCAACGGCATTGTTTCTGTTGTCTCAGCGGATAATAAAAATAAAGAAAAGTTATATGAGGAACTTGTTTACAGGGCACAGGTCAGGAACTTTGACTATTTAGCACTTTGTTCTGCTGAGGGAAATTTTCAGACTCTTTATGGACAATCAGTACAACCACTGAACCCGGAGCCCTTTGTAGAAGCATTAATACGAGGAGAACAAAGAGTCGCTGTAGGCATTGATTCTGCCGGCAATGAAGTGGCATTGTTTGGCGTTGGCATTACGACTTACCCTATGCAGGATGGCAGCATGAGCACTGGACTGGTAGCAGCAGTCCCACTGGAGTACATCATCAATTTCCTTTCTTTAGAGGATGAAGAGAATCTGATGTATTACTATATTATCAGACCGGACGGTAGTTTTGTAATACAGAGCCCCCACACGGAGTTGGGGGATTTCTTTAAACGACTACAAAAGCATCCTGATTCTACAGCAAATGAGTTATCTGAAGAAAGTTCAATTAAAGAATTTGGTGCTGCACTAAAAAAACGTGAAGAATATGTTACAATTGTTGACGTAAATGGTATTAAGCATCAGATATACGGTATACCATTACCTTATTCTGAGTGGTATTTGGTATCGGGAATGCCTTATAGTATATTGGACGATACCATAAATAATCTGAGCAACCAGCGTATGTTTATGACATTGTTATCTTGTGCTTCTATTTTGATCATTCTTACATTAATTTTTCTTCGGTATTTATCAATAACCCGTTCTCAGATGCTTGAGTTAAAGGATGCCCGCCAAAAAGCGGTTGAATCAAGTAAAGCAAAGAGCGAATTTTTAGCAAATATGAGCCATGATATTCGTACACCCATGAATGCAATTGTCGGCATGACCGCGATTGCCACAGCCCACATAGATGACCAGAAACAGGTACAGAATTGCCTTAGAAAAATCACATTATCAAGTAAACATCTATTAGGGCTGATAAACGATGTTTTGGATATGTCTAAAATTGAAAGTGGGAAATTAACTTTAACAACAGAACAAATTTCATTAAAGGAAGTTGTTGAAGGAATTGTTAATATTATGCAGCCACAGGTTAAGGCAAAAAGGCAAACCTTTGACATACATGTGGAAAATATCTTAACAGAAAATATATGGTGCGATGGTGTACGCTTGAATCAGGTTTTGCTAAATCTTTTATCGAATTCAACAAAGTATACACCGGAGGGGGGGGCGATACAACTATCCCTCTCTGAAGAAAAATCTCCGAAAGGAGAAAACTATATCCGAATCCATGTCAAGGTCAAAGATAATGGAATTGGTATGTCGTCAGATTTTCTGAAAAGAATATATGAACCCTATAGCCGTGCTGATGGAGTCAGGGTTAGTAAAACGCAAGGCACTGGTTTGGGAATGGCGATTACAAAGTACATTGTGGATGCAATGGAAGGATCCCTTAATATAACAAGTGAACTTGATAAAGGTACCGAGGTTTCTCTTACATTTGATTTTGAAAAAGCGGTTGAACAGGAAATGGATATGGTTCTTCCTTCCTGGAATATGTTGGTAGTTGATGATGATGAATTACTCTGCAGGACAGCGATAGACACGCTGAAAGCCATCGGCATTAATGCCGACTGGGTATTGAGTGGAGAAAAGGCGATAGAACTGGTTATTCAACACCACCAAAAGAGAGATGATTATCAAATCATTCTATTGGATTGGAAACTACCTGGTATGAATGGGATTCAAGTTGCAAAAGAAATCCGGCGTAATTTGGGAGATGAAGTATCGATTTTGCTGATTTCTGCATATGATTGGAGTGAATTTGAAGCGGAAGCTCGTGAAGCAGGTATTAGTGGTTTTATTTCCAAACCCCTTTTTAAATCCACTCTGTATCATGCTTTGCGTCAGTATATGGACGCTGAAACAGAAAATGATCAGACATTGAACCACAATATCGATCTATCCGGACGTCGTATTCTGCTTGCTGAGGATAATGAACTAAACTGGGAAGTTGCTAAAGAATTACTTTCCGATTTAGGCGTGGAACTGGATTGGGCGGAAGATGGCCAGATCTGTCTGGACAAGTTCCAAAGATCACCAGAGGGATATTACGATGCCATTCTTATGGATATACGGATGCCGCATATGACAGGGTATGAGGCCACAAAAGCTATCCGTGGACTGAATCATCCTAATGCCCTATCTGTTCCAATTATAGCTATGAGTGCAGATGCTTTTTCTGATGACATACAGCATTGTCTGGAGTGCGGTATGAATGCCCATATTGCAAAGCCAATCGATGTTATAGAATTGACTCGCATATTAAAAAGATTTTTAATTTAAATCTATCCATAAAACGAAGGACTGGTGTGATTCCGGTCCTTTTTTACCATTCTGCTTTTCTTGAATCCTGCCACAACGTTTTCGGATAAAACTCCAACTTCTTCCTCACCTTCCCATTTACCAAATGAAGGATTATTATATTACCTGCTGGTAAATGTTTGACGAGAGCGTGTTCAGAGTAATCGAGAGCCACTCCTTTAATTGAGTTGATATCAAAAATCAAGTATGCTAGATATGTGATTATATGGAGTGATTGTGATGAATTCGATTAATGTTATACTTGTAATCTTAATATGCATCGGTTTTCCAATGGCTTTTTCTAAAAAGAGACAGCTAAGAGTGTGTTCCCTTGGACTAGTGACTTTAGCGCTTTTGATTGATATGGTCAAGTGTGCCGTTCAACATAATATAGAACAGACGGTTTTGACAGGGTTTGTTGTTCTTCTTTATTACTATGTATATCGTAAAGCATCTAACTTTAGTTAGCCTATAAAATCCAATAAAAAAAGGATTCTTGCAATGGCAATGTCATTAAGTTAAGCAAAATCTAAAATTTATGAGTCTTACCTATAAATAGGTGAGGCTCTTTTTTTCTCAAAAAGTGTAAAAAACACTTGACAAGCCAAAAATCGGAATTTTAAACATAATCCGAAGGAATTATAGAGGAGGATTTTCACCTATGATTCCAGATGAAATTTTAAATATTTTTAACCGTTCTATTAAAATGGTCTGCAGCAACATTGCTTGCTACTGCAATGATCCTGTTAGCAATTTTACTCGTAAGAGAAAACTACCTGCTGAAACACTGATCCACTTTATTATTCGGATGCAGTCTAAAAGTTTAAACTCCGAACTGTGTGAGTACTTTAATGATATTGATTCTTTGCCTACTGCTTCAGCTCTTTGTCAACAAAGAGACAAGCTTGATATCAGTGCTTTCCAAAGAATCATGCGTCTGTTTGTGAATGCATTTGATGACTACAAGACTTGGAAAGGATACCATGTTCTAGCTTGTGATGGTTCGGATGTAAATATTGCATATGATGAAAAGGATGACGATACTAAAAGACAGAACGGCAATAATAAACCATTCAGTCAACTTCATATCAATGGATTGTATGACTGCATCAATCATGTTTTCTGGGATACAAGCATTGATACAGCTACCAAGACTAGAGAATGTGCTGCATTAATGGAAATGATCATGAAACATGATTATCCAGTAAACTCGATTATTACTGCGGATAGAGGTTATGAAAAATATAATCTAATGGCATGTTGTATAGAAAACAATCAAAAATTTCTGATTCGTACAAAAGACATCAACGTATATAGCTCTATTCTTTCTAACATGAATTTACCTGATGAAGAATTTGATTTGGATATTTTAAAAATATTGACTCGTAAACAAACAAAAGAAACTAAAGCCAATAAGCAGAAATACACATATCTTCCATATTCATCAGATTTTGATTACTTTGATACAGAAGGATTTTATGGAATGAATCTAAGAGTTGTTCGTTTTAAGATTACAGACGACACCTATGAATGTCTGGTAACAAATCTGACAAGAGATGAATTTGATTTAAATGAACTAAAGAAGATGTATCACATGAGATGGGATATAGAAACAGCGTTTAAAGTGCTGAAATATATAATTGGGATGATGTCATTTCATTCAAAAAAGCGCAATTTCATACAACAGGAAATCTATGCAGCAATTCTATTGCATTGTTTAACAAATATTATTACGGAGAGAATTGAAATAGAACAATCCGACAAAAGGAAACATAATTACAAAGTAAATCTATCTACAGCCGTAACAAATATGAGGCTTTGGCTAAGAAAATTAATTGGAACAAAAGAACTGGTAAAAAGAATAAAAAAATATCTGGCCCCCGTAAGACCAGATAGAAAATATGAGCGCAATATGAAACCTAAATCAGTTGTTCCGTTCAATACAAAAGCATCATAGCGCTACACTGATTATATTTCATATTCGAGTCATAGGCAAATTTTTTTGAAGTGCAAAAATTTGCCTTTTCGTCATGCCTTAAATACCACATTTTTAACTGTAACGTAAGTAAAGGCCCGGATATAGAATTATATCCAGGCTTAACTTAATAAGAATTTATCACTGTCACTATCCCGTTAGCTTAACTTAATGACATTGCAACATAATGATTGTTTTTTTTAACAACTATTGTTTATGATACATACATACAACGTTTATCTGTTTTTATATATGTAATAAAGCTCCTTATATCTTCTTTGAATTAAGTACACTTCCTCTAGATCAGCTAGATAAAATTTTTGAAATCCATACGAAAATATGTTTTGGCTATTTTGAAAAATAAATTCAATATCTTCTTGGTATTCTTTATTACTTAAATAATTAGACTCTTTCAACTTGATGGCTAATGAATTCGATATTTTCTTTAAAAAATTTGAAATTTTACTATCTTGCTTTGAGGCAAATTCATTTCCATTAAGAAATCTCTGATATGTGTCAAAATAGTTGACTCCAAATCATTTTCAAGATAAGAATCTTCATTTTTGAATCCCAAAAACTCTGCAACAATTGGACTTTTTAATAATTCAAACTGATTCTTTTGATTTTCTGAATTCTTCAGAAGCATTTCGTTAACAACATCATTTTTCTTTGGAGATTGCATTAATCGATAGAAATATTGTGTACTAATATTTCTGTCTAATGTTCGAGAACTCCATCCCTCATTTGAGGCTTCATTCATATACCATAATCTTGCGTTTTCATCAGGAACACGTAATAAACTTCTAAAATGCGTCCAAGTTAAATTGTGAACGCATGCGTTCACAATTCGCTGGTGTTGCTTCATTTATTGCTGGTGGTAATGTATCTTTGGTTTTTACTATTTGGCTTATTTGGAACAGTCATCTTAAGCTGCCCGTTTAATATTAATGGTTTTAAATACTTTCTTGTAAAATAAGTAAGATTTTTATATCCCACGAATGAGCATATTTCTTGCTTGCTTTTTTCTGTTACACAGAATTCTAGAATTGATTGTGTAATATCCTTTGGGATAACTTGGTCACTAACTTGGTCACTAACTTGGTCACTAACTTGGTCACTAACTAAGTCGTTCAAATTTGGGGCATAGTTTAAATTTTGCAAAGTAACTTTAAAATCCATTGCAGTTGATGAAAATTTAGGCTTAAATTCAGCTTTATATCCTGGAAGCATTTCTGTTTCGCTAATAATCTTTTTTAAACCACTTCCGCGTCTTTCCATATACTTCATGCGATGAAATAAATCAGCAATTACGGGATTTCTTCGCATAGAACGTATATTATAAACATCGTATTCTTGAATTGTTCCACCTCCAAACATACCGCCTGGAGAAGCAATTTCTAAACGATCATCAAACATATCAATATGAATTTCACTGCCAAGCACTATATAATCACGGTGAATTAGCGCATTGACAATAGCCTCTGTTATAGCTCGTTCAGCGTAATCAGGTTTATCTACTCTGTATTGTGCTTCTTTAGCAAATCTGACTTTGGAATTGTTTTTAATAAAGTCAGAAGTGCTCTTTAATAGATAGATTAAATTTCCTTCATATTCTTTATCATCGAGTGCATCATCAAAAATAGAACCTTTTTCTAAACCGTTCCATCTAGTGCAAAATATGCGGGAATTGTACACTATATGTTGATCAGCCATGAGTTTTCCAGCATTTGTTAAAAAGCCGTTTTTATCAGCTAAACCAAAAGAAATATAATCGGATGGTTCAAAATGAAGACCAGTTCTTTCTAAGTAAGTTGCTTCTAGGAGCGTGAAACTATAGTCCTTCTTTAAAGCATCTGTTAATAAAGTGTCAAATGATTGATTGGTTCCTTTTAGAATCAATTCGTTGACAATGTAATCTGGAGCAATTACGCTTTCATTTCCAACACGAACATAAGCTTCCATAACACCATCTGCTTTGTAATAATAAGGCGTAGAACGACCAGATGAAATTTCTATAGCTAACAGATTTTTATTATCTTCTACAAAGGGTTTTAAATTGAATTGAGGCAGTGGTGTTATACGTTCTTTAATTAAACGACTAATTGCTTCAGCATCACTTTGCACATCTGATAATCCAATTGGTTCTCTATCATCTGAAATACCAAAAAATAAAGTTCCACCAATGCCATTAGAAAATGCACTAACACTTTTTAACCAGCTTTTTGGTTTCTTTGTTTCAAGTGCAACTTTGAAATCGCATTCTGTCGCTTCGGCAATTAATTGTTCAATCATTATGGTTCCTCTTCTTTCTAAATATGTTTTGCTTGTCTATATTATACTTGGCTTCTTAGGCTGTTTCAATTTTCAAATCACCATTGTTCATTTACTCATTTATCTACTCACTTAATTATATATTTGCATTTGATAATGCAGTACTTAATAACGTGTGAAAACAGATTGGAAAAAATACCTCTAAACTGTGGTTTACAAGTGTTTGAAACAGGCCATTTTATGTGCTCTTTTAGGCCTATATACAAAAAAATCGTCGAGTAATTAAATATAAAGGCAATGGAAAAGTAAATGCTTTAAAAGAACAAGTGTTTACCAAAGGATATGCTGTTCAATTTGATGATGTAACAGATTATGTTATGAATTTAATACCACAAGAAGAAATAAATAGCGGAAGAAGAGAGAAACATATTATGTTTCCTCGAAAAGCAGTGCGTGAAATGATTGGAAATATGCTTATTCACCAAGATTTTACAACACATGGGAATAGCCCAATTCTTGAAGTTTTTGATACAAAATAGAAGCTTCTAATCCGGGAAGTTTACTTGTTGAAGTAAATAGAATCATTGACACTGCTCCTCATTCAAGAAATGAAAATATAGCTTCTTTCTTAAGGATTATTGGGATTTGTGAAGAACGAGGCAGTGGCTTTGACCGAATGGAGGAAGGAAGGAATGAATTAAAAATTCCAGCGTCAAAAGTAGAAACAGCTGAAGATTTTACAAGAACTAAACTTTATTGGTATAAAGATTTAAATGAATGCCCTAAAACAGATAGAATAAGAACATGTTATTGCTATGTGAACGATATTGAAGTATCAAATAGTGTTCTAAGAGAAAGATTTGGAATTCAAGAAAATAGAAAGTCATTAGTTTCAAAAATTATTTCAAACTCTATAGAATCAGGTTATATTAAGCTGTTAGATGAAAATGCTGCAGTAAAAATGAGAAGATATATTCCATATTGGGCTTAATTTTCGTTCACGGTCGTTCACGTTTCTTAGTGATTACTTCAAAATATCGCGAAAAAAGGCTTAAATCCGTAGAATTTAACTCCAATTTTCGTTCACGGTCGTTCATGCTGTGATTATGGTCATTCGAAAATTCGTAATAAAAGGCATTGCCAATATATTTAGCCAAATGGGACTTGTTGAGGCATGGGAAAGTGGAATAAAAAGAATCCTGAATGCTGCTGAAGAGTATGGACTTCCGAAACCTAGATTTCAGGAGTTCGAT
>ERZ859776.923-NODE-923-length-12149-cov-2.028444_pt1 | contig 12149 bp, 6 predicted proteins | sample MGYA00509987_ERZ859776 | MGnify/ENA primary metagenome ERZ859776 (study PRJEB30046, sample SAMN00715146) | human gut metagenome | study: EMG produced TPA metagenomics assembly of the A metagenome-wide association study of gut microbiota in type 2... | reverse complement strand
GGAATTATGGTTGCGGAGGCAGGACTCGAACCTACGACCTCCGGGTTATGAGCTGCTTATTTTCTTTGAAAAACAAGATGAAATAGTTTCAACTAAGCAAAAAAGCGTTGAAATAGTGAGGATTTGATAGCGAAAAAGTCCAACCAAATTTGAGTAATTTCACATAGGCTATCCCCAAACTATCCCCACGGAATTGGGCGAAAAAGTTCGGAAAATTCGAGGTGGCGGCACATCCAGTTCAATGGAGCGGATGTGCCATTCTATTTTCAAATTATGCGGTACAGCGGTTTATTGCTCAATTCCGCGGTAGCCATGTTTTTCCGCATTTCCAAGTAAATAAAGGAAAGCAAACGCAGGAATTCGCAGCAAATCCTTGCCACACTTTGTATTGTGAACGCCAAAATCGTCTGCATTCTTAGTGATGATAATTGCTGCCGACGATTCCTCACACAATTCCACAATGGCATCATCATCCGCAATTGGCGCGCCTTCCCGGTATTTGACTTCAATCAGGATATTGTTTGTGTTCGGGTAATCCACCACAATATCAATTTCTTTTCCCTTTTTGCCGCCTCTGAAATAGCCGACGGAGGTGGCGTACTGATAGTAAAATGCGGCGACATGCTTGTAAACGGCAGTTTCAACGATTTTTCCCATTTCAACAGGGTCTGTCAGAACGGAGTCATCCATCAGAACGGCATTTCGGATGGCAGCATCCGCAATATAGATTTTTGGCCGCGCTTTCAGTACCTTTTCCCCTGCCATATCAACCGGCCAGCTCTGGTAAATCAGATTTGCGCTTTCCAGATACTGGATATAGTTTTCTACGGTTGTGCGGGATACGCCGTTCAGTTCTTTCGTGATTGCCTCAATGGATACAATTTCCGAAGATACATTGCAGAGGTACAAGAAAATTCTCTCGAGCTCCGTCGCATTGCGAATATTGTACAGGGAGGGAAGATCACGCTTCAGCACTTTATCCACAACATCCTCCCGCATGATCTGCTGTGCCATCAAATCATTGTCAGCCAGTGCCAATTCTGGGAAACCGCCAACCTGCAAATACCGCATAAAGTGGTTCTGGACTTTGGAAAGCTGCATCATAATTTGCGTCCGCTCAATTTGGCTTTTGTGGAGCAGTGTTGTTACTTTCAAATCGGAAGCAATGTTGGGTCTGTCTAAATTCAGCAGTTCACAGTACTCGTAAAAAGACATGGTGGGAACCTGGATAACCGTCCAGCGGCCGGCACCGCTCTCTCTGCTGCCTTTCATCAATGCCGGGCTGGCAGAACCGGTTGCAACGACATGGGTATCCGGCTGCGTATCGTAAATGATTTTTAACCAACGATCCCAGTCCTGTGCATACTGCACCTCATCGAAAAAGTAATAAACATCCTGTTCCGCATAAATGTTTTCGTGATAGCACTCCAGGACATCCTGAAATTGACTGAGTTTCAGCATGGGGTGATCCAGAGAAATAAAAACAATTTTCTGAGGCGGGATCCCGGATTTTAAAAGTGCCTCGATCATCTGGTACTGGATCGTTGTTTTCCCGACACGTCTCGTTCCCGTTAAGACTACGGAACGACGGATCCCCTTATCCGTCAGCCGCTTCATCGCTTCGTAAAACGCAAACCGTTTATAGGTTTTTGACATTTGCGCGCTGACCATCCCGGTTTTCCACCAAGGGTTATAGGCACTCAGGACTTTCAGGATACTTTCCTTTGTTGTAATTGCCAATGCGATCAACTCCTTTCTTATAAGAATACCCCGAAAATCAATTTTTGTCAATAAATATTAGAAGTATACTATAAATATATCTTCATAAAGATTGACTTTTAAGCTGCTGTATCTGAATATTCCATCAGGCATGCAAATGTTCTGTAGATTATTCCTAGGTAATATATCTGACTGTAGACATTCTAGAATGGGGGGTAAAAATATAGGGTGCATTTGTTGCTGCAAAACTGTGTATTTTTGTCAGATATTGCGAAGAATCAGGGATCACATGAAGAAACGATAGTCGTAAAGTGATCCTTCAAATTGGGATAGAAGCCATCCGATTCGTGCAATTTCATTCGAAGATTCTATCGTGCAGGGCAGTTTTGAATACAGTCCAAAACTGTTCCAGTTCATTTTCGACAACCCAAGAATTTCCGTTGCAATCTGTGCCATATCTCCAGAACCATAGTGTTTGACGATTCTTAGAGGAAGTGGAACACTTTTGCCGCCCTGGAAATATTTTCTGCCCGGAGATTTTACAGACGGAGCAATACCGTGAGTAAGAAGATACATGACATTTTTACTAATAGGGAAGCACATACCACGGCGCACAGGAAATCCGTCAACTTGTGTGCACTGCTCATTTAGTGCAAAACACTTCAGGTTATCTTCGAATGTTATTTCCAGAAGGTCAATATTCCGGATTCCAGCGGAGGATAGGCTATTAACTAATCCGCTAATTTCTTCTTTTCGGAACGGCGTTCGTTTATGAATAACAACCCGCTTCGGCAATTCGGAAAAAGATTTATAGAATAGCTCTTTGATGTTGAGGCCAATTCTATATGCTTCTTCTTCAGACAAATATGGATTTTTCTTTCTGTCAAATGAACAATCTTGGATTTTTGAAAGTTTATATTTCATTCCACGTCCATCAGAAGAGTAAATGTGGCTGCATCCAACAACCACATTATTTCCTGATGGGGCATCCATGACGCTGTACCCAATTCCTGCAAAGGCTGTATCTGGCTGAATTCCATTTACAACCCACGGTGTTCGCCCAGACTTAACATACAGTGCTAAAGAGAGTGCCCACATAATCTGACAGTGAAATTCGCTTTCAATTGTTCTCTCACGAATAAATTGTGTTGCTATCTGTTTTTGAGCTGCATAAGCTTTAATATAATCGTGCAAATCATATTTTACTATTCCGTCAGTATATGCGGTGAAGTATTCATATTCCTTTGGTATGTAAATCAAAGCTACATCAACAGCAGACGCATTGAGTTGGTCAATCTTTTGGATTATTGCGTTACCAAATTCAACAGCTGCCGTATATTTGTCTTGCCCATTTGAGGCGCTAATGCGTGCCCACTTGCTACTGTTGGTCTCTGGTAAATCAAGCCCTATTTTGAAAGCCTGATAGAATCCGGGAAAATCAATTAAGTAATCAGAATTATGTTCTGAACGAGAGTGCTGATTTAATCCAGAAAGGAACAGTGCAAACTTTTGGGAGTGCTCGCTTGGGCAAACTACACCTACCGAGATTGAGGAGTGCAGTATACCTCTATTCATGGCATAATCTACGGGTGCATTCAAAATTAGTCCGCGCATTGGATGGAAATCTTCAGCCACTGTATGCATGGATGCGCCACAGAAGCGCAATGTTGGGTCTCGGTATTCTATCCCAGAAAAAACAATACGTTTTGGTGAAATGACATTGGGAAGTTGTATCGAAGCATTTTTCCCACAGTTTATGCCAACTAGAGCACTGCTATTTCCAACTGAAAATGTAAAGCTTGTCGTGCTTTTAAAAGGGTAATTGGATGAAAAACTTTTGCCGCCAATTATTTTTTCAACCCAGTTTCTGATGTACACATTTACGTTTTTATTTGGCCGACCATTATTTACTTTTGCGTTGAACAGGTCAGCAAATTGTTTCTTTTCTTCTTTGCTTAGTACGATATCGTCAGCATATATAAAGGTCGGTACAAGTGTGATGTAATTATGCTTATTATCGAACAATAGGGCAATCCGAATCCCTAAGTACGCTGTTACATATTTGGTGCCAATGCGGCAATTCAATATCTCTTTTGTATCCCAAATTTTGTCTTTGGAATGACCAAGGCCATAACTCGTTGCAAGAATGCTGACAAATGTTTTCAGTAACAACTCTCGGAATGTACCGTTTTCAATGATTAATGACCTACTCAGGGGGCATAATACAACATTTGTCTTTAATCTTCCTCGGCATACCGCTTCAATGACTGATTTTGAACCCCATGCATATATAACATTCTTATAAGGGACAGCCATAATGTCATCTTTGGCGAGTGTTTTACAAAAATCCCAGAGCTTTTCATTAGGAGAAAGCATAACTTCAAATTGATAGCACTGATTTGGAAAGATAATAGGATATGCATTGGTGCTTACAACCTTGTTTGCGGTTGTGTTGGGTAGCAAAAAACTGGTATGCTGTGGCTCAAGCGTAATGGAGAGTCTTTTCTTTATGTCATCTACCTTTTGTAGGAACTCTCTATTTTCACTCATGCAGTGGCGTGCGACTGCGTACATCGTACTATCAAAGCCTTCTGTTGGTATGTAAAAAGCATCTCTTCCGTTCTCGTTTGAGAGTGCAATTAGTGATTCAACTTCTTCTGAGACATTCATTCCGTAACCACACCAAAAAAGTTTACCCGCACCTTTGACGGAATAAACCTGTTGCAGCGCACGCATTAGAGACTTGTCTCTTCCGCTGTATCCCATAACAATCAGGTCACGGTTAGTCAATTCGTGTTGCAGCGCCTTTACAAGCGTATCATCTTGTGTATCAAGTTCTGACTCAGTATTTTTTAAGGCACCATATTTATAGTCACCATGTAGAGCAATATACAGAAGTTCCTTGTCAGCATCTCCACGGTATACCCGGTCCGATGTCGCTGTAGTAATTTCAACCGGAACGAGTGGGCTATATTGATGTGCGCATTTCAGGACCAATCCATCAAAATTTGTTGTCCATACGCTTTTTATGATATTTTCTAGCGCCAATAAAGAAATCAAATGGTATCCTAAGCTGGGATCATGGCCTGATACCAAATGTTGAAAAAATTTTCGCCTGTTATCAGCAATAGGATATGTCTTTTCTGCAAAAAAGGAGTATTCATCTGCAGCGTTCTCTGCTGGATATATATTTTGTGCATCAAGCCACTGCTGAATAAGGCGGCGTACGCTTTCGGATTTGGAATTATCAAAATCTCCTATTACTCCCGGATTATTTGATAAATAGATTTCGCGTTTCCACTCCCAGATGCAATCGGCCGCAGATGGAATGCCCGATTCGATAGATGCACCTGCCCCGAGCAGCAAAGAATGTGGAGTATCTATATTTTGTTTTATTGACCTTAAAAACTCATCTAATTGAAGTATCTGCATATCCATACCCCCATTCGTTGCCCTAAAATTTTGCTTTATATCCTGGCTTCAACAGCAAACAATAATGCAAGTTAAAAAGATACATCGTGTTATTCTTTCCTCAATGCCCTATACAGCTCCTGCGCCATTGCCTCCTGCACCTTTTGATAGAAATCCGGATTGTTGAACAGTTTGGCGAAGGAATCGTTGTTATTCAGGAAACACTGGGTCACAATATCCCGGAACTTGTCTGGAAACAGGGATTGCACAAACATTTCTGTGCTGTTATCTTTTGCATAATTGCGAAATTTTTTGACATCAGCGTCCTTCATGAACATCTGGTAGATTCCCTCGATAATGACCCGGTCGGCATCGGTGAAATTGCCACTGAAGCGTTCGTTCACCTTGTCGATGATGCTCTGGAGGGTATCTTTCTTCTTGTTAGGTACCTTCGGTGCGGTGCTGCCACCGGGCACAAATACGGGAGGCTTCTCATCCAGGACGATTGCCCCACGGAAGGTCTCGGTGAGGGATGCGTACTCCAGCTTGATTTTGTCCTCAATATCCACAAATTCATCGCCGCCGCCTCTCGGAAGAAGTCGAACGAGGTGCAGGGTATACTGATATTCGTTGAACAAATCCCTGTCATGGAGACGCACCAACTGCGTAACGAAAGCGTATGCCTTATTAAACTTGCGCACATAGTCACGGACGGTGTAGCGGTCATCCTCGTTCAAATCCATGTACCGCGCAATGACAGGACGGAACATCCCTGCCAGTCTGCCAAGAGCGGCGGCATCCTGCTCTTTGCCTGCCTGGGTGGCCATGAATTTGTTGAAGACTTCCACATCCTCAAAATTGTAAAGCATGAAGTCACGGATCTTGTTGCGGAAATCATAGACCCTATTCAAATCCGTGCTGCCTTCGAGGGTGGTAGTCTCATAGTACGGCAGAAACGCATCCTTGATGTCCTCCTCGGTGTTCTCGAAGTCCAGAACAAAGGTGCTGTTCTTTCCGGGAGCCGTGCGGTTCAGGCGGGACAGGGTCTGCACCGCTGTCACATCCCGCAGCTTCTTGTCCACATACATGGTGTGGAGCAGCGGTTCGTCAAATCCGGTCTGATATTTATTGGCAACGACGAGGATGTTATATTGGCTGCTGTGGAACGCCTTACGGAACTTCTTGTCGGTGGTGATGTACTTGCCGTTCTCGTCCAGATTCATAGTAGCTTCGGTGAAGGGCTTCTCGCTGGGATAATCGTCCAAAGTAACCTCACCGGAGAATGCAATCATAACATCACATCCGACACACTGCTCGGCATGATCAGCAATGTATTTTTTGATTGCGAGATAATAGCGGACTGCATTCGTACGGCTGTCCGCCACGACCATAGCCTTGCCTTTCCCGCCAATCTGATAGCGGCAGTTGTCCAGAAAGTTGGCCATGATCATTTCCGTTTTTTGCGCGATGGTATACCCGTGCTGCTTGTAATAATTGAACAGGGCACGGGAAGCTTGACCCTCAATGAGTTCCGGGTTATCCTCCGAAACACGGATCAGCTTGAAAGCCTCTTTGATGGTGGTGTAGTTGGCCAGTACATCCAGAATATAGCCCTCTTCAATCGCCTGACGCATGGAGTACACATGGAATGGTGCCTTGATGGGTTCACCTTCCGGGGTTATTCCCACCATGGTACCAAAAGATTCCAGAGTCTGCCCCTTGGGGGTAGCAGTGAAAGCAAAGAAAGACTGATTGTCATGTCTGCCCTGGCCGATGACTGCATTGATGTACTCGTCGGTCAGATCCACTTCTTCCTCATCGATTCCCGCTTCTTCGGCATACTCTTTGATAGCAACGCCAATATCAATCAGGCTGCGGCGCAGGGCCTTTGCGCTTTCACCATTCTGTCCCTGGTGCGCCTCATCAATGATGATGGCGAACTTGCGTCCACGGAACTTTTCCATATCCTTCTTGGCAAAGAGGAACTTCTGAATGGTGCAAATGATAATACGCTTTTTATCATTGATGGCTTCCGCAAGGCTGCGGGAGTTCTTTTTGTCATCAATGGCTTCCACCAGCCCAACCTGATGTTCAAAGCTGTTGATGGTGTCCTGTAGCTGGCTGTCCAGCACCACACGGTTGGTGACTACGATAACAGAATCGAACAGGCCGTTGTTGTCCGCATCGTGGACGGAGGCAAGGCGATAAGCAATCCATGCAATGGAGTTGGACTTACCGGAGCCGGCGGAGTGCTGAATCAGATAGTTTTGCCCCACACCGTTGTGCTTCACGTCGGCCATGATTTTTCGCACCACATCGTACTGATGGTAGCGCGGGAAAATCATCTTTTCCTTGGTGACAGTTTTGGAAACGCCGTTCTTGACGACTTCCTCTTTTTCCTTCACAAAGGAAATAAAGCGGTGGAGGAGGTCCAGCAGGCTGTCGCGCTGCAGGACCTCCTCCCACAGATAGCTTGTGGCATATCCATTGGGATTCTGCGGATTGCCTGCGCCACCAGTCACACCGGCACCATTGGAGCCTTGATTGAAGGGCAGGAACCGGGTTTTGCCATCTGCCAGTTGGGTCGTCATCCATGCTTCGTAGAGGTCAACGGCAAAGTAGACCAGGAAACGGTGGTTCAGACGGAACGCAAATTCCTTGGAACTACGGTCACTTTTGTACTGGTTGATGGCACAGATATAGTCCTGCCCGGTCAGCTGGTTCTTCAGCTCCAGTGCCACCACGGGGATACCGTTGACGGAAAGCACCATGTCGATGGTGTTGGTGTTGGCAGTAGAGTAACGAAACTGACGGGTGCAACCCAGGATGTTTGCCTCGTATCGCTCGGTAGCAAGGGGGTTCAGATCGGACTCCGGCTTGAAGAAGCAGACTTTCAGTTTGCAACCCATATCCTCGATGCCGTTGCGCAGCACATACAGCAGGCCCTGGTTGGTGATGGTGGTTTCCAGCCGGTGGTACAGCTTGTCCGGGGCGCTGTCACCGTAATATTTGGTATACTTAGCCCAATCCTTGGGCTGAGTCTTGGCGATGAATTCACAGAGGACATCCATATAAATGCACTTCGCCACATCATGTTGACGGGTATGTACCCAGTTCCCTTCAGCATCCTGACCGCTGAACTGGGTGTAGCCGCCCGCCGGGGAAATCAAAAAGGATTCAATATCCCGTTCAAAACGCTTTTCGCTTTTGTCCATCATGACACCTCCTAATTCGCTGCACTTAGCAATGTAGCAATGTATGGGATTAGACCTATGACAGCACCGATAATTGCACAGACAATTCCGATAGCCCATTCTCGTCTGGTTACTCGTTTTGCATCCTTGATTTCTTCATTAAGCCAATCTTCAAATCCATCAAATTCTTCCAGTTTGCGATATAGATTCGCACCATCTACTTGAAAGTCGAGAAGGTATCCCCGCTCTTCCAGAAGATACAGAATGTCTTGATACCGCAGGGCATCCTCATCAGAGAGTTGCAGATCCCTTCCGTCACCGAGCAGTTTCTTGATCGCCTTAAGTTGTTTTTTCAAATCTGCCATAAGCGTATCTCCGATCTTTGGGTCATGGCATCTTATACAGAGCCATTTTTCACCACATCGTAAAGAGGTTGCGGAATAAATGAATGGCGATATGCTTGAGCCATGATCTGCACATTCCTGCTCGAGATATATTTTAACTCATCAAGCAGGACTTTTCTTCCATCATACTCATCAGCTATCAAACCCATGATTCCTCGTCTGGAGTAAATCGCTACTGCAATGCTTGGACTTATCGGGTAGAAGATGCAGGTTGCGGGATTCGCAAGACCATTGCGGAACATCCCAGTATCCTTGCTTCCAACTCTTTCAACAAGCACCGGATTGTCACTTGTGAGGAACGGCATGGTATCCCGCCGCGTATTGACATACACCACCCAAACACCGGCCTGCAGCACATCGCAATAGCAGTCAAAGTATGCCGGTTCAAAAGAATGATTAAACATCAATTCTTTTTGGTTCTGTTCGGAAAACTCCGTATTCATGATCTGCTCTCTGTGCTTTTCAACGAAATCAGGCGGTAATGCAGAAATCAGATCTTCCTTAACCTGCGCAGAGACTCTCGGATAAAGAACATTTTTCACATAATCAATGCTTTCGGGAATACGCATCAACTGTGCGACAATTACTTTTGAGAGCACTTGCTTATCCTGGTCGGAAAGAACAGTAGCGTTCTTCTGGGATAGCATCACTTGCGCAATGATGTTCTCCATAGTCTGTCCGCACAGGGTATCGATTTCTCTTGCGAAATAATGCTCCCAATACTTTGGATCAATCTTGTCCGTCACATCATAGTAGTTCTTGATGTATCCGACATTAGCGGTTGAATCCTCAAAGAATCTCACTTTTCCTTTGTTGATAAGGCGGGTTCCGATGATGGTTCGTTTACCGTCTTTTCTCCCGAATCTGTCCAAATATCGCTTGGGAACAATGTGTTGCTTAGTGAGGTCTTTTGCCATTACACCACTTCCCGTTTACCGGTTACATATTCGTAAATAAGAGATTTCTTGTACTGTTCCAGCTTCTCGATTTTTTCTTCTTTGAGGGCAATCAAACGGTCGATTTGAGAACATTTTTCATCAAGGTATGAAACGATTTGTTCCTGTTCTGCAAGCGAAGGAAGATACAATTTGGTCCTGGCTATGTTTTCTATTCCAATGTTACCTTGATTCGCTGTGCCCGTTTCGCTCAAAAATATATAATCAAGTATCCTTTTTCCTTTCAACACATAGTTTGCGAACGCCATTTTAATCTTGCTGCTTTTGGCTCTAAACAAACCAACTCGCTGATTGATAAATAGATGTCTGTCTGAAGTGTGATTCTCATTCACAAGTAAGGTATAAAAGTAATCACGCTTTCCCTTAGTTCCTGTCATAGTGAACAGTATATCGTCAATGTGAACTTCTGCTACTTTGGCTGATTCTGCACAAGCTCCATCAACATAAATCTGCTTATTATCTAAAATCAAATTATCATTCTTTACATTTCCAATTCGCAATACTTGATATTGTGTTTCATCGGTAGTAAATAACTCACTTTTGAATGCGAAACCGCCCACATAAGTAAAGGCTTGCCCAATGGAGATTATTGACCATCCAGAAGGAATACGCCCAAGATAGTCAACACCGCTATCCTTCATAGGCACATTAGGGTCAAGGCCTTTGGTGACAACCTCAGTAATCAGGCTCTGCTTGTAGGCTTTCAGCTTTTCAATCTGGGCCTGCACATTTGCGATGAGAGTGTCGACCTGGGCGCATTTTGTGTCTAAATAACGGACAATGCTTTCTTGTTCCAGTCGATTCGGCATTGGAAAACATAGGTTTGCCACCTTATTCGCATTGAGGTTGAACTGTGTCGTGCCGTTAGATTCAGAAATAATATAGGGTTCCCACGCGTTTAACGCATATTTGAAAAAGGAGCCATCTATACTACTGTTTAATACAATAGCTAAAAGAGCCTGGTTTATCGTTGCAGGAACCGCTAATTCGGACACTTTTCCAACTGAGGCATACATAGCGTAAAGTATGGTTCCGGGTTCAAATACTATAAGGTTTTTGCTTTTTCTGCCTTCTTCGGAGATATGTTTGTTAGTATCTTTTACATAAGGCGTAGTAGACATATCTGCAATAGCTACCCAGGGTATTCCGCCTTCTATATCAACATAAAAGGTATCATTTGATGAATCAGGGGTTCCACCACTTTGCATTGTCTCTGCCACATTTTTCACACGTGCAGTTCTCCATGCTGATGGAATAACACCAATCCACTTAATACCGCTATCTTTCATCTCACGCATTGCCAAACAACTCCTTCATCAGAATTGTTTCCTCCACCTCCAACGCCTTGATGTCCTCGAAGATTGACTCGGAGGATGCCGGAGCCTCAAACTTGTAGAACAGGCGGGTAAACGGCACTTCGTAGCCGATTTTATCCCTTGCAGGATCAATATAGGCCAACGGATTATAGGGCAAGACATTCTTTTTCATGTAGGCATCGATATCTTCGGACAGCGGGATGATCTCAGTATCGGACGCACCCTTGACCGGCTGCTTCTTGCCCTTCTTCAAAACAGGCTTGCCTTTGGCATCTGCCTGGGCGGTTTCCACAGTCACCTTGGTGAAGCCGAAGAAACGGTTGTCAAACACCTTGGATTCCACCGCAAGGCCGTTTTCCTCGTAGGTTTCATCTACGAAGCCCTCATAGGCACGGAGGATGAGATCAATGCAGGCATCATCCAGGTCAACACGCTTGGAGCCGATGTTCTTGCGGCGCTTTACAAAGCACTTGCTGGCATCGATTAGCTGAACCTTGCCGCTGCGGTGCATGGCCTTGCCTTTGGTCAGTACCCAAATATATGTAGAGATACCCGTGTTGTAAAACAGGTCGGTGGGTAGCTGAATAATGGCTTCCACCAAGTCGCCCTCGATAACATAGCGGCGGATCTCGGATGCACCGGAACCGGCATCACCTGTGAACAAGGAAGAACCGTTCTGAATGATCGCCATTCTGCCGGAGCCTTCCTTCAGCTTCTTCACGCCATTCAGCATAAACAGCATCTGACCATCAGAGATAGCAGGCAGGCCGGGGCCGAAACGACCGTCAAAGCCACGCTTTGCCTCATTTTCAACCTGGGACTTCTCACGTTTCCAATCGATGCCGAAGGGTGGGTTGGAAATGATGTAGTCGAACTCATAGCCGGAGAAGGCATCGTCACTCAGGGTGTCACCGAACTTCATGCCGGATGCGTTGCCGCCCTTGATGAGCATATCTGCCTTTGCGATAGCGTAGGTTTCCGGGTTGAACTCCTGTCCGAAGCAGGTCAAGGTGGCATCCGGGTGAATTTCGTGCAGCCGTTCGGTCAGGCAGCCCAGCATCTGAGAGGTACCCATTGCCATGTCGTAGGCGGTTTTGGTGCAGCCCTCCGCCCTAAATTCTTCTCTTTTGGGGGCCACCCCCAGCGCGG
>ERZ859776.917-NODE-917-length-12203-cov-2.783997_pt1 | contig 12203 bp, 9 predicted proteins | sample MGYA00509987_ERZ859776 | MGnify/ENA primary metagenome ERZ859776 (study PRJEB30046, sample SAMN00715146) | human gut metagenome | study: EMG produced TPA metagenomics assembly of the A metagenome-wide association study of gut microbiota in type 2... | reverse complement strand
GCTCCTCCCACAGGTGCAGCCCGGCCCGTGCGATGACCGGCACGGCGGGCATCCGGCAGAAGCCGCCGCCGTAGGTCTCGGTGCGCTCCGCCCCGCACCGACGGGGACAGATGTTACAGATCATACCCGGTTGATGTCGAAGTCCGGCCCCAGATCCCCGGCCATCCAGTGGCGGCGGCAGAGGCCAATGTACTTGTCGTTGGCTCCCAGCACCACCTGAGCGCCCTCCTTCACCACATGGCCGTGCTGGTCGAACCGGGCGTTGAAGGCGGCCTTCTTGCCGCACCAGCAGATGGTCTTGACCTCCTCCAGCTTGTCTGCCATCACCAGCAGATGATAGCTGCCGGGGAATAGCTCCCCCTTGAAGTCCGCCCGCAGGCCGTAGCACATGACGGGGATGTTGCAGTCGTCCACCAGATGCACCAGATAGTAGATATCGGCCTTTTGCAGGAACTGGGCCTCGTCCACGATGATGCAGGCATACTGCTGCAGCTGCTCATCCGTCATCTGCTGCATCTCGTCGAAGTAGATGCAGGGGTGGGTCAGACCGATGCGGGAGGATACCATGTGGTCGCCGTCCCGTGTATCCAGCCGGGGCTTCACCAGCAGGGTGGCCTGTCCCCGCTCCTCGTAGTTGAAGCGTGCCATCAGGGCGTTGGCGGTCTTGCTGGAGCCCATCGCCCCGTATTTGAAGTATAGCTGTGCCATGTCATTCTCCCTCTTTCAGCTCTGCGGTAAATTTTTCGAAGGCGGAGGGGATGGCCAGCCGCTCCCGCTGCTGTGCCTCCGCCCAGAGCCAGTCTCCCGGTCCAAGGCCGTCCACCTCCACCACATAGCCCGTCATTTCCCAGCGAATATGGGTGAATATATGCCGGGCTGACAGCTTTTTTGTCCACTTGGTGGGGTTTACCCCCCACATTTGCAGCTGGCGGGCGGCTTCCGCCTCCGTCAGCGTACCCGGTACATGGGGGTACTCCCACAGCCCCGCCAGCAGTCCCGTATCCGGGCGCTGCCGCAGCGCCGCCGCAGCTCCCCGCCGCAGCAGGAACACAGTCAGATGCTCCGTCCGCTTCTCCCGCTTGGGGGAGCGCACCGGCAGCCGGGCCTGACAGCCCTCCTGCCGGGCCACGCAGAAATCCCCGGCGGGACAGTCCCCGCACAGAGGTACTCCCGACGGCAGGCACACCGTGGCCCCCAGATCCATCAGCGCCTGATTGTAGGCACCGGGCCGCTCCTGAGACATGGCCGCCGCCATCCAGCTGCGGAAGGTCTTGCGGTTTTTGGCATCCAGTACATCCAGACGGCTGCCGGTGATCCGTGCCGCCAGACGCAGCACGTTGCCGTCCACCGCCGGAACGGCCTGTCCGAAGGCGATGGAGAGGATAGCCCCCGCCGTATAGTCTCCGATGCCCGGAAGGGCCGTCAGCTCCCGGTATGTCTCCGGGAAGCGTCCACCGTATTGTTCCGTGAGGATGCAGGCCGCCTTTTGCAGATTTCTGGCCCGGCTGTAATAGCCCAGCCCCTCCCACAGCTTCATGAGCCGCTCCGTGTCGGCCGGGGGGGGAAGGCCTCCATGACCCGCTAAAAATACGGCAGCCCCGCCGCCACACGGGTCTGCTGGAGCATGATCTCCGACACCCATGTTCGGTAGGGGGATACCTCTTCCCGCCACGGCAGGATGCGCCGGTGGATATCATACCATGCCAGCAGCGGTTGGGCCAGCTGCTTTAGTATCTGTTCTTCCATATCGCTCCTATCATCCGTCCGATGCCCCTCATCGGCTGAACCGTGCAGCGTAGCCGCAGCGGCGGCACAGCTCCTCCGACGGCTGCCGCCGGGAAAAGCCCGCCGCCATGGCTGTGACCCGTGGGGAGACCAGTATCTCCGCCAGCTCCTGCCGGTGCAGGTTTCCCAGTGCCAGCCGCCCCTCGCTGTCCAGACAGCAGGGAACCACTGTGCCGTCGCACAGCACGGCGATCTGACTCCGCAGGCCGTGGCAGAACTCCGTGCCGCTGTCCGGAGCCGCCGGATCCGGCCAGTCAAACCGCTCCCCCGGCTCCAGAAACAGCCCCTCCCCCAGCCGCCGGTTGCCCAGACGGTCCGCAGGCAGGGCCGTTACGTCCCGGCCCAGCTTTTCCGAGAGAAAGGACAGGATCTCTCCGTTGCGCCGGTCCAGTCCGCCGCCGTTCCACAGCCGCAGGGCGCACAGGACGCCCCGGCTGCTGAGCCGCTGCGCCGCCTGCCAGACCCCCTCCAGATACGGGGCTGCGGCATCCTGCCGTCCGTTTCCCTCGAAGCTGTGGAGGGAGACGCTGAGCTTGTGCAGGGCCGGGGAACCCTCCAGTGTGGGCAGCTGCCGGGGAAGCAGCGTGCCGTTGGTCACAAGGCACACCCGAAAGTCCAGCTCCCCGGCGATATCCAGCAGCTCCGCCAGTTGGGGATGCAGCAGCGGCTCCCCCATGACGTGGAGCATGAGATACGTCCCGTAGGGCCGCAGCCGGGTCGCCAGCTGCCGGAATTCCTCCGGCGTCATGAACCGCCGGGGCCGCTGGGTGCCGGGGCAGAAGGCGCACCGGAGATTGCACACGTTGGTGATCTCCAGATACATCCGTTTGAACATCCCAGCCCTCCCCTGCCGCCCGCAGCGGCCTGTTGCTCCCTGCATTATAGCAAAATCCCCGCCCCGGCGCAAGGGAAAACGGCCTTGTCTCCCCGGTGGGCAAAAACAGCTACCCTTCCGCATTGACAGACCTGCCCCCGGCGGGGTACAATAACAATATTGACCCCTGATATTGATTTGATCGGAAAGGAGCTGCCTGCCATGCCACAGATCCTCCTGTGCTGCGTTCTGGCGCTGCTGCTGGCGGCGCTGGGGCTGCTGCTGCGCTCCCTGCACCGCAGGTCCCGCCCCTCCGGCGGCAATGAGACCCTGAAGGTGCTGCTGGTCTGCTTTTTCATCTGCGGCATTCTGCTGCACCTGCCCATGTACGCCGCCGCCTACGCCGGGGAGCACCTGTCGTGGCTGAAGGCGCTGCTGGGAGCCGTACACCACACCCTGCGGATGTTCGTGCTGGACGGCGAGCTGGATCCTATCCATGAGTTCGCCATGACCCAGCCGGCGGTGTGGAGCGACCTCTATTTCGGCGCTGCCATTGTGGTGTATCTGGTGAGCCCGCTGCTGACCTTCAGTGTGGTGCTGTCCTTTTTCAAGAATCTGTCCGCCATGTGGCGCTATGCCTTCCGCCGCTGCACGGAGCTGTATGTCTTTTCCGAGCTCAACGAGGACTCCCTGTATCTGGCGGGCAGCATCAAGGCGGCCCATCCCAAGGGGCTTATCGTCTTTACGGACGTCTACGAAAACGAGAGCGAGGAGTTCGGGGAGCAGATGGCTGCCGCCCACCGGCTGGGGGCCGCCTGCTTCAAGGCAGACATCGCCCTGCTGCGGCTGCGGCGCTCTGACCGCTCCCGCCCGGTCTACTTCTTCCTGATGGGCCGGGACAAGGCAGAGAACATCCATCAGGCGGTGCTGCTGACCCGCCGGTGGGGGACCCGCTCCAATATGCACCTCTATCTCTTCGCCACCGGCGCCGAGAGCGAGCTGCTGTTCCAGTCCGCCGATCCCCGCGGGATGCGGATCCGCCGGGTCAACGAGGTGCGCTCACTGGTGCAGCTGCTGCTGTATCAGCAGGGGGAGAAGCTCTTCGAGACGGCGGCTCCTCTGCCGGAGGGCAGGCATCAGATCTCGGCGCTGCTGCTGGGCTTGGGCCAGTACGGCACGGAGATGCTGAAGGCGCTGGCGTGGTTCGGCCAGATGGACGGCTACGACCTGCGGCTCACCGCCGTGGACGCCCGGCCTAACGCACGGGAGTTGTTCACCTATCGCTGCCCGGAGCTGATGGACCGCCGGCACAACGGACAGCGCATCCCCGGCGAGGCCCAGTACGATATCCGCATCCACGCCGGGATGCGGCTGGAGAGCCGGGAATTTCTGGAGCTGGTGCAGACGCTGCCGCAGCTGACGTATGTGTTTGTGGCGCTGGGCAGCGACACCCGGAACATCGAGGCGGCGGTGCGGCTGCGGGAGCTGTGCCAGCGCCGGGGTCTCCACCCCTATATTCTGGCGGTGGTGCAGGACCCCTTCAAGACGGTGGCTCTCACCTCCGTCACCGACTACCGGGGCACCCCCTACGACCTTCATTTTTTAGGCGCACGGGATATGCTGTACTCCGAGAGCAACATCCTCCACTCCCGGCTGGAGGCGGAGGCGCTGACCCGGCACCTGAAATGGGGAGACGAGGACGTGTTCTGGCGCTATGAGTTCAACTATCGCTCCTCCATCGCCTCGGTCATCCACCATCGGCTGAAGCTGCGGCTGGGTGTACCCGGTGCAGATAAGCCTCCGGCGGAGCGGACGGAGGAGGAAAAGCAGCTGCTGCGTGTCATCGAACACCGCCGCTGGAATGCCTATATGCGGACCGAGGGTTACTGTTACAGCGGCTCCACGGACCCGGCCAGCCGCAACGATCTGGGGAAGCTCCACAACTGTCTGGTACCCTTTGACGAGCTATCCGAAAAGGAGAAGGCCAAGGACGACGATTAAGGCTGAAAAGCACAGCGCTCCACCGTCATTTATGACGGTGGAGCGCTGTTATGCTTGGAGGAAGCGATTACTCTGCCGCTCCGGCAGGGGCGGTGGCTGCAACGGCAGACTCCTGCGGTGCGGGGGTCAGCACCTTCACAAAGCAGCGGCGACGCTTATGCTGCTCCAGCGGGAAGTCCTGCCACTGGGTCTGGACCTTCTCGTTGGTCTCCAGCATGGGGCCGGTCTCCGCCTGCTTTACGCCGATCTTGAAGCAGCCGTGCATGACCTTGCTGATGATGACGGCGTTGACGCCCTTTTTCTGGAGGTCGGGACGCACGGCGATCAGCAGCAGATCGATGGTGTCGTTGCGGTGAAAGGCCTTCAGCACATCCGCCCAGCCGGTGGGGAACAGGCGGCCGTCGTGCTTTTTCAGGGCGGCGGCGATGCTGGGGGCCGCCACGCCGAAGGCTACCAGATCGTCATTTTCGTCCATGACGAAGCAGGTGAGCTCGGGCTTGACGAGGGGGGCAAACTTCCCGGCGTACTTGCGGATCTGGTCGTCCGACAGCTCCACGGTGCCGTACAGGGGGGCATAGGCCACGTTCACCAGCTCGAATACCTTCCGGATCAGGGGCGGGTACTCCAGACGGCTGCGCACCTGATGGATGTGCAGGCGCTGCCGCTTCAGAACATAGGCGGCGATCTTCTCCCAGCGCTGGATGATCCGCTGGTCCGTGGGGACGGAGATGAGATTCTCAGTCCAGTCCACGTCCTTGCCGTAGCCCAGAGCCGTCAGGTGGTCAATATAGTAGGGGTGGTTATAATAGGTAAAGAAGCAGCTGGTGCGGTCAAAGCCCTCCACCAGCATCCCCTCCCGGTCCATGTCGGTGAAGCCCAGAGGGCCGTGGATCTCCGTGCAGCCCAGCTGACGGGCCCAGTCCTCCACCGTCTGGAACAGGGCGGCGGATACCTCCCGGTCGTCGATGAAGTCCACCTGCGTGAAACGCAGGCGGTGGGTACCCCACTTGTCGTTGGACTTACGGCTGAGGATGGCGCCGATGCGGCCCACCAGCGTGCCGTCATCCCGGCTGGCCAGCCAGCAACGGGCCTCGCAGTAGCTGAAGGCGGGGTTTTTCTCACGGTCCCAGTCTGCCAGATCGTCGCTGTATGTACCGGGGATGTACTGGGGAACGTCTCTATATAAGTCGATGGGGAAGTTCACGAACTGGCGCAGCTGTGCCTTGGTCGTGACCTCGGTGATATGGATCATGGTTCTTTCCTCCTGAGTGATACGCAGAACATACACAATAAGTTTAGACCCTTTCCCCGCAAAATGCAAGCCCTGTGTTGACTTTCTCATGAAAGGGGGCAAAATGCCCTTTGGGGGAAAAGGTGACGCTGACCCTTGCCAGAAAGGGAAAAATGCGATAAAATATTCCTGTTGCCCACCGAAAAAGTTCTGTGGGCCTGCAAGGAACGATACCGGGAGCTATCCCGGCAGGAGGCATATATGACCAAGAAGAAAACCTATGACAACGACAGTATCTCCAGTCTGAAGGGGGCAGACCGGGTCCGCAAGCGGCCCGGCGTCATCTTCGGCTCCGACGGGCTGGAGGGCTGCGAGCACGCCATGTTCGAGATCCTCTCCAACGCCATCGACGAGGCCCGTGCAGGCTATGGCCGGCTCATCACTGTGACCCGCTTTGCCGATCTCTCCATTCAGGTGGAGGATCAGGGCCGTGGCTGTCCCGTGGACTGGAACGAGAAGGAGGGGCGCTACAACTGGGAGCTGGTGTTCTGCGAGCTGTACGCCGGAGGCAAGTACGACAACGAAAACAGCGACAACTACGAGTATTCGCTGGGGCTCAACGGTCTGGGCTCCTGCGCCACCCAGTACGCCAGCCGCTATATGGACGTCACTGTCTGCCGGGACGGCAAGGAGTACCGCCTGCACTTTGAACGGGGCGAGATCGCCGGGGAGATGCGGGTGACGGAGCTCAAGCGCCGCCATACCGGCTCCACCATCCGCTGGCTGCCGGATCTGGAGGTGTTCACCGACATCGACATCCCGGCGGACTACTATCGGGAGGTGCTGCGGCGGCAGGCCGTGGTCAACGCCGGGGTCACCTTCCGCCTGCGGTGTGAGGTGGCGCCGGGAAAGTTTGAGACGGAGGATTTCCTCTATGAGCACGGCATCCGGGACTATCTGGCGGAGCTGGCAGGGGAGGACCCCCTGACGGAGCCGGTGTGCTGGGAGACGGAGCGCCGGGGCCGTGACCGGGCGGACAAGCCGGAGTACAAGGTGAAGCTGAACATCGCATGGTGCTTCTCCAACCGGGTCCACCTCATCGAGCACTACCACAACTCCAGCTTTCTGGAGTACGGCGGCAGTCCCGATAAGGCCACCCGCCTGGCCTTCGTCTACGCCATTGACAAGTACCTCAAGGAGAACAACAAATACACCAAGGGGGAGAGCAAGATCACCTTCCCCGACGTGCAGGACTGTCTGGTGCTGGTGAGCAGCAACTTCTCTACCCAGACCAGCTACGAAAACCAGACCAAGAAGGCCATCACCAACAAGTTCGTGCAGGACGCCATGTCGGAGTTCCTGCGGGAGCAGCTGCAGGTGTACTTCATCGAGAACCGGGAGGCGGCGGAGAGGATCGCCAATCAGGTGCTGGTGAACAAGCGCAGCCGGGAGACGGCGGAGCGCACCCGTCTCAACACCCGGAAGAAGCTGACGGAGAAGATCGACATCGCCAACCGGGTGCAGAAATTCGTGGACTGCCGCACCAAGGATGTGTCCCGGCGGGAAATTTATATCGTGGAGGGCGACTCGGCTCTGGGTGCCTGCAAGCAATCCCGTGACGCAGAGTTTCAGGGGCTGATGCCTGTCCGGGGCAAGATCCTCAACTGCCTGAAGGCGGACTATCCCCGCATCTTCAAGAGCGACGTCATCACGGATCTGATGAAGGTGCTGGGCTGCGGCGTGGAGGTGCAGGGGAAGGCCGCCAAGGAGCTGAATCAGTTCGATTTGAACAACCTCCGCTGGAGCAAGGTGGTCATCTGCACCGATGGCGACGTGGACGGCTTCCAGATCCGTACCCTGATCCTCACCATGCTCTACCGGCTCTGCCCCACCCTCATCAAGGAGGGCTACGTCTACATTGCCGAGACGCCGCTGTTCGAGATCACCTGCAAGGAAAAGACGTGGTTTGCCTACTCCGAAAAGGAGAAGGCGGAGGTGGTGCGCCAGCTGGAGGGCAAGAAGTACAAGGTGGATCGCTCCAAGGGACTGGGCGAGAACGACCCGGAGATGATGTGGCTGACCACCATGAATCCGGAGACCCGGAGGCTGGTGAAGGTACTGCCGGACGACGCCGAGGAGACGGCCCGTGTCTTTGACCTGCTGCTGGGGGACAACCTCTCCGGCCGGAAGGACTATATCGCTGAAAACGGCTGCCGCTATCTGGATATGATCGACGTGAGCTGAGGGAGCGTATGGGCCGGGCGGGACGATGTGGGCATCGGCCCCTACATGCGCCTGCTGCTAGACGCTCCGTAAGGGACGATATCTGCGTCGGCCCGGCTGCGCCAGTTCCCAAGCGTTTTTTGACGGGGTCATCTTTCTCCCGCCAGTTTGAATACGAAAGGAATCATCTTTCATGGCAAAGAAGAAAACAGAAGAGAAAACCGTCCATCGTCCCGCCGATCCCAATGTCATGGGGCTGCGGGGGACGGTGGTGGAGCAGCCCATCACCCGCACACTGGACGAGAACTATATGCCCTACGCCATGAGCGTCATCGTCTCCCGGGCCATTCCGGAGATCGACGGCTTCAAGCCCTCCCACCGGAAGCTGCTGTACACCATGTACAAGATGGGGCTGCTCACCGGCGGGCGCACCAAGTCCGCCAACATCGTGGGCCAGACCATGCGCCTCAACCCCCACGGTGATCAGGCCATCTACGAGACCATGGTGCGTCTGGCCAAGGGAAACGAGTCGCTGCTGCACCCCTTTGTGGACAGCAAGGGCAACTTCGGCAAGGTCTATTCCCGTGACATGGCCTATGCCGCCAGCCGCTACACCGAGGCAAAGCTGGCCCCCATCTGTGCCGAGCTGTTCCGGGATCTGGACTGTGACGCCGTGGACTTCGTGGACAACTACGACAACACCACCAAGGAGCCTACCCTGTTGCCCACCACCTATCCCAACGTGCTGGTGTCGGCCAATCAGGGTATCGCCGTGGGCATGGCCTCCCAGATCTGCGGCTTTAATCTGGCGGAGGTGTGCGACACCACCATCGCCCTGCTGAAAAATCCCGACCACGACATCGCCTCCACCCTGCTGGCGCCGGATTTTCCCACCGGCGGACAGCTGGTGTGCGACCCGGCGGAGCTGGCGGAAATTTACCGCACCGGCCGGGGCGGCGTCAAGGTTCGGGCCCGCTGGCGCTACGACAAGAAGGAGAATCTCATCGAGATCTTCGAGATCCCCTACTCCACCTCCATCGAGGTGATCCTGGACAAGGTGGCGGAGCTGGTGAAGGCCGGCAAGGTCAAGGAGATCAGCGATATGCGGGACGAGTCGGACCTCAGCGGCCTGAAGCTCACCATCGACCTCAAGCGGGGGGTGGACCCGGAGAAGCTGATGCAGAAGCTGTATAAGCTGACGCCTCTGCAGGACACCTTCAGCTGCAACTTCAACATCCTCATCGCCGGGATGCCCCGTGTGCTGGGAGTCAAGGCCCTGCTGGAGGAGTGGATCGCATGGCGCACGGAGTGTGTGCGGCGGCGGGTGTACTTCATCCTCTCCCGCAAGAAGGAGAAGCTGCATCTGCTGCTGGGTCTGAAGCGCATCCTGCTGGACATCGACAAGGCCATCGCCATCATCCGGGAGACGGAGGAGGAGGCCGAGGTCATCCCCAATCTGATGATCGGCTTTGGCATCGATGAGAAGCAGGCGGAGTACGTGGCGGAGATCAAGCTCCGCAACATCAACAAGGAGTACATCCTCAAGCGGGTGCAGGAGACGGAGACACTGCAAGGGGAGATCGAGGATCTGGAGGACACCCTGCAAAAGCCAGCCCGCATCCGCAAGATCATGGTGGAGGAGCTGACGCAGGTACGCAAGAAGTACGCCCAGCCCCGGAAAACCGAGATCATTTACAGCCACGAGGTGGAGGAGTATCGGGAGGAGGAGCAGGTGGAGGACTATCCTGTCACCGTGTTCCTGTCCCGTGAGGGGTATTTCAAGAAGATCACGCCCCAGTCCCTGCGGATGAGCGGCGAGCAGAAGTACAAGGAGGGCGACGGCCCCGGCCAGCAGGCGGAGGCCACCAATGCCGCCGAGGTCATGTTCTTCACCGACCGGTGTCAGGTCTACAAGACCCGTCTCAGTGAGTTCGGTGACAGTAAGGCATCAGTGCTGGGCGACTATCTGCCGGCGAAGCTGGGCATGGACGAGGGCGAGAGCGTGGTCTATATGGTGCTGCCGGGGGATTACAGCGGGCATCTGCTGTTCTTCTTTGAAAACGGCAAGGCTGCCCGTGTGGAGATGAAGGCCTACGCCACCGTCTCCAACCGCCGCAAGCTCACCGGGGCCTACTCCGACAAGAGCAGGCTGGTGGCCATTCTGCCGCTGACGGAGAATCGGGAGCTGGCGCTGCTGTCCACGGAGCCCAGGGCGCTGATCTTCCACACGTCCCTGCTGCTGCCCAAGGCCACCCGCTCCACACAGGGCGTGGCGGTCATGACCCTGAAGCCCAAATACCAGCTGCAGCGAGTCTGCACGCCGGAGGAGTCCGGTATCGTGAATCTCCCCCGCTATCGGGCCCGCAGCATCCCCGGTACCGGCGCTCTCCTGCGGCCGGAGGACCGGGGCGAGGAGCAGCTGACCCTGCTGTAAGAAAAAAGGAGGAGCCTATGAAACGGAACGTCCTGACGCAGTATCTCATCATCACGGCGTCCTGCGCCCTGTATGCCGTGGGGTTCAACTGGATGTTTGACCCCAACCACATCAGCGTGGGCGGCTTCACCGGTCTGGGGCAGATCATCAACTACCTGCTGCCGGGCCTGCCCATCGGCACCATCGTCATTATCCTCAACGTGCCGCTGTTCGTGCTGGGCTGGCGGTTCATCGGCAAGGATTTCCTGTTCTCCTCCGTCTATGCCACGGCCGTCAGCTCTCTGATGATCGACGGTCTGGCGGCGGTGCATACCTTCAAGCCTATGGAGCCCATTCTGGCCTGTCTGTACGGCGGCGTCATCATCGGCGTCTCCTGCGGCATCATGCTGCGGGAGGGGGCCACCACCGGCGGCACGGAGCTGGCGGCCCGGCTGCTGAAGCTGAAGCTGGAGAGCCTCAGCATCGGTACCCTGTGTCTTGCCATCGACATTCTGGTGACGGTGACGTACGCCCTGATCTTCCGGGATCTGACCCGTGCGCTGTACGGCATGATCTCCCTGTCTCTGATCTCCGTGTCCATCGACAAGGTGGTCTACGGCCCCAATGCCGCCAAGGTGGCCTATATCATCAGCGACTGCCATGAGGAGCTGACCCACCGCCTGCTGGAGCTGGATCGTGGTGTGACACTTTTGCAGGGCAAGGGCGCTTACAGCGGCAAGGACAAGCAGGTGATCCTGTGCGCCTGCGCCCGGACACAGATCATCCCCGTGAAGCGGGCGGTGCAGGAGATCGACCCAGACGCCTTTGTCATCGTCTGCGACGCCCACGAGATACTGGGCGAGGGCTTCGGCGTATATGCGCCGGGCGGACTGTAAGGTGCGGCCATGAGAAAACGTGTATGGGCGCTGGCGGCGGCCCTGCTGATGCTGCCCCTTACCGGCTGCGGCTCCCTGCTGAACCGGGATTACAGCGTCACCGAGCCCCACAGCTCCAGCTACTACGAGAGCGAGGACCGATCCGTCCTCCGGGCGGAGAGCTATCAGGATCTGGTGAATGCCCTGCTGGTGCTGATCAGCGGCGGGGCCAAGGAGGGAACCATCTGGCTCTACCCCGACGACAGCGGGCTTCCCGCCCCGCAGGCGGCGGAGCGGGCGTGTCTGGAGGTGCAGAAGGAGACGCCGCTGGGAGCCTACGCCGTGGAGTACCTGACCTATACGGTGGACGAGACACCTCGGAACTATGACGCCATCCAGCTGACCGTCGGCTATCGCCGCACGGCGGCTCAGGTGGCGGGCATTGTGCATATCACCAGCACCTCCGCTCTGGGGGATCTGCTGCGGGAGGCCGCACGGAACCACGCTGCGGAGCTGGTGGTGCAGGTGGGCTACTTCGACCATCAGGCGGAGGAGGTCCGCACACAGGTGACGCAGATACAGGCCGAGGTGGAGCCGGAAAGCAAGGAGCCGTGGACGGTGAATTTCTACCCGGATTCGGGGAACGCCGGCATCATTGAGGTGCTGCTGAGCGGCGCAGGGAGCGCAGAGGGTGCAGAACAAAATACAAAAAATACAAATTAGCGCTTGACAAATCCGAAAAACGCAGGTATAATCAATCTTGCGTTTGCGGGCGTAGCTCATCTGGTAGAGCGCGACCTTGCCAAGGTCGAGGTAGCGAGTTCGAGCCTCGTCGCCCGCTCCAAAAAGAATACCCCATCC
>ERZ859776.914-NODE-914-length-12236-cov-1.964617_pt1 | contig 12236 bp, 9 predicted proteins | sample MGYA00509987_ERZ859776 | MGnify/ENA primary metagenome ERZ859776 (study PRJEB30046, sample SAMN00715146) | human gut metagenome | study: EMG produced TPA metagenomics assembly of the A metagenome-wide association study of gut microbiota in type 2... | reverse complement strand
GGTTTTAAGCAAGCTTAAACTTTGGCTCATTACTCGCGTAAATCCGACTCCCATAATAGGCATAGGATTTTAGCCTCCTTGTTTTTATTCCTACTGTTTTAGTATGATTGCTATGTTTTGAATTATATTCCCTCTATTCCTAGTTGTCAAGTAGGTTTTTGATATTTTTTTATTCTCTTATTTAAAACGAGCCACTTGTATTTCTATACTTACCATAATACCACATTTTATACACACTGTATCTGTCATTTGAACAGTCAAGCAAGGCATTAAGTTTATCTTCTCCACGCATACCGCCATTCATTGCCGAGACACGGAATGTAACTTTAATATATGGTCTGCCGTCACACATTACCAACTCTTTGTCGCATGATTCTATGTCCAGCTTTAACATTTCAGATTTTTTGATATTCTTGACATTATAAAATTTGTTATTATACCACTTTTCTATTATTGATGTCATATCAGCCTTCACATCATCTGTAATTAATTCTTTTGCATCCGAATTGCCATTATATATGCTTATAACTTTTGATAATGTTTCATCAACAGCTCCCGACATATCAATATTGCTATCATACAATGGCTCTTCTTCCCATATATACTTCGATTCCGATTTTGACGGCACATTATCATTATCGGTCCGTGACTGCATCTGTGACTCATTCTGTGAATTATTGCCGGCTGGTTTATTATCATTACCACTTGTGCACCCTGTCACCATAAACATTGCAAGACATATAATAAATATTAATTTTTTCATGATACCCTCCATTTTCTCAGAGCAATAATATAAATAACCAGCCCTGATATAATCATCATAACAGGCATAACAAACATTCCTATGCCTCCTGCAAACCTTATATAATACCTGTTAAAATCAACCGGTATTACAACAGAAAGATAATACATAAATGGAACTTTCAATATATAAAGAACGTGTGGCAATAAAATTACCACGGAAAGTGCAACTGACCTCTTATAATCCATAAAAAATGAAATTCCCAATACCATAAATCCTATGACAATAAACATTATCAGCCTTATAATCTGACACAATGCCATATACCCACGGATTGAAACTTTTAGTGGAAATGCTGCAAACGTAATAAGGCTTTGAACCGGTGCATTTATATTGTTAAATGTATATAAAGATACTTCATTAGTGTAATTAAAAGCTAATGATATCCCCCATATTACAACTGCTGTCAATGCCACTTTCACAGTCTTATTAATCCATGTAATATTCCTCTTTTTTGATGTTCTCGAAAGTACATACATTCCACATTTTCTTTCATATGAAAAATCCCCGGCAGTCATCAGTATAATTGCAATTATACAAATAAGATTAATGCTCTCCTGATTATTATAATTACGCTCTCCCAGAATATCATTATAAGTATCCGGCTTTACAATAACTGCATTGATAGATTTTTCATTGCTGATTTTTCTTACATGTTCAACAGTTGAAACCATGACAGCATATGCACTTTCCATATCTGAAACAGACTTTTTCTGGTTATATGTAAGATTTTCAATCTTTTTTAATTCATCTATATTATTTTTTAAAGCAGATATATATGTATCACATTCTTCATCAGGTATCCGCCCCGAAAATTCATCATAAAAGTTTACAAGATACAAATTGTTGTTACTATAATTAACGCCTCTGTATATCTTACAATTTGCAAACAGATATATTGCCAGAATAAGAATTATAAATCCTTTCTGAATTATAAATGACTTATAAAATTCCATAAAAACCGAATTGGTTCTGCCAAAAATCTGCTGCCATAATTCTCTTAATCTCTGATATACTTTATCTAAAAATCCCTGTTTCCGGTCCGGATAGATATAATATCCCATTAAAAGCATGCCACAAAAACCAATACATGCAATAACTGCCGTCAACACAAATGTTGTCCCCGCTATATCGGCAATAAATCCCGTATATCCCCAATTTTCATATATAAAATACGAATATTGCGGTATTATCACATTAATAATATTTACATAATGTAATATACAAAGTGCACTATTCTTTTCAATATTGTTATATAAAAGATATTCACACAAAAATATTGCAAGAATAACAACCATTGCAATCTTATAATTCTTAAACATACTCACAAACAAATACGAAATTAAACCAAAAGATATCATTGCAACAGCGAATATCGCACAATACATGATAAAAAACTGCCATATGCTTATTTTTAGCGGAAACATTGAAAACATCTGTGAACTTTGTATCGTAACATTCAGATACCTGATGCCTCCGTACATATAAAGAAACATTCCGTATATTAATGTATTAAAAATATATGAACATATAAAACTGAACAGACACAATATTCCACATCTTTTTAATATAAGATTGACTCTTCCGCAGGATGATGCATGTGTAAGATAAATCATGCGGTTATCACGCTCATCCACAAAAATAACAACGAGCATTATAATCATTATGGCAAATATAACAGAGCCTTCCTTAAAATCCATGAATTTCTCAATCGCTGCGGTATTTGCCGGAGTAACATCCATATCCGCCAGTTTTTTTATGTCTTTTGCATATTTTTTTGCATTTAATCTTCCGAAATTATCCTCGTCGGCATACAGGCTGCTATTTAATATCTTTTCATATCCTGCCATATCCGTTACTTTGCTTTTATAATTTTGTGCATATTCTATTTTATCTTTTAAGACTGCCCTTGCCTGACGTATATACTGTGCTTCTTCGTTATCTTCAAGTTTCACCGAAAACACAGACTTATAAGCTTCGTCCTGTGACATTTTATTAAGATTGCTTATATATTCATCAGTCAGGCTGCTATAATAATCATATGCCTTTTTATCATTATCATTGTTTGTTTTAAAAATGCACATGCCTGCAGCTATAACCAATATAACAATAACAATGCCCCAAATTTTACGAAAAACTCTTACAATTTCCATATACCACACCTCACTCCCCATATATAAAACTAAGGTGTAACATTAATAATCTTACAATTTCCTGTTCCTATATCTTTCTTGTCAGTAACAGCATAAGAATATGTTGTAACAGTTTTTTGCTGTCCTCTTAACTTTTCAACACATTCTTTATATTTTTTTATATTCTGTTCTGAAAATTCAACCCCTGTTTTAGAATATCCTTCTACAGCAAACAACATATATCTGCTGTCTCCGTTAAAAAAATCAAACTGTAATCCATTCCCCTCTGTTCCCACTTGATTTTCTTTTGCATACTCGTCATTTGTTGTGAATTCTATAACGTCAACAATATTTCCTTTTGTATCCAATATATCAAGTTTGTTTTTTAATTCTTTATTTTTTCTATTTTCGACAATAGAAAAATCAACACGTTCAAGAATATAAATATACTTATCATCAATTCCGAGAAAGTCTATATACGCTTCCTTTTTCCCTGTGTCCTGTGATAAATCAATAACAAATATCTCTTCATTATCTTTTGAAACTGTATTCATCTTATTAAGTATATATGAATCTTCTGTCAGTGAAATAAAATACATATTTCCCGATTCATCAATATATGCACCATTATTCCAATCATCAGCCTCGCCTCTGAAAATACTTCCGTCTGACATGTAATCGTAAACTTTTGACACATTATTGTCATTAATATCTATACTCTCAAGTACATAATCATTTGTAACATCTGTAATGCCGCTTACAAGTTTTACATATACCTTTTCGCCAACAGGATACAATGTAATTGTCTCTCTTATACCATATACAGTCGAATATTCTTTTATAAACTGTGGCTGTGTATTTGTGCCAACCTGTACGTAATACAGATACTGCGTCTTTTCGGAAGTTAAAATATAATACAGCTTTCCGTGGCTGAAACATGCTCTCTGCCTGCTGCTTACAACAGACATTCCATTAACCGAAAGTACCGCTTCTGTCTTTTTGTCACGTCCGGTTTTGTCATATGAAACAAGCAGGTCTTTCTCATCTGTTCTTTCAATCATATAAAGACGGTTATTATAATACCATAAACCTCCGGTTACTCTGCTTTTATCAGACACATATGCATCACAATCCTGCGAATTATGTTCACAATTAAGCTTAGTACAAAGAGGCATAACACTCTTATTAACCATATCAAAATAATACAAAAATCTTTCAGAGCCTGTAGATATTGCAGCATCACCTATAAAATAATACCCGCTTGGTGATGCCGCACTGCTATTACTCATATAATACTGAGGTGCATCATTATCAAACACGTAATCACTGTATTCATAATCAACATTTTCAGACGATCTGCCTTTATTTGAACAGCCAACAAATATCATTACCGCAAATGCCGGTATTAAATAAAAAAGCTTCCTGTATCTTTTCATATATTTCCCTCACCATACATTAATTAAATTAATAATCACTATCTTCTATTATCTTTCTGTACTTCCCAAAAATATTATAAATATTCTTCCTCTTTGACTGACTTACAGGAAGAACAGCTCCGTCCATTAACTCAACATGATTATAGCTTGTATTTTTTATGTATTTACAATTTACCAGATAAGACTGATGTGTCCTCACAAATGGCACTTTATTCAAATCAGCTTCTATATCACTAAGTTTGCCATAAAACTCAATTTTTTCATTGTCTGTTTTTACCATGCATATTTTTCTTTTATCGCTGAAAAAATACTTTATTTCATCGGTCATTATATTCTTTATACTTTTATTTGAAATATAATTAAATATGTAGTCATCATTTTTTATCGTCTCAGTCATCCCCGCCACCTATATAATGTACCTCTCAAATAACATATACTCACGAATTTGATTTCAACTTTTTTTGTTAGAAAATTTAAAATCTTTACTTATATTTAACACTTTTCGACATGTTTTTGCAATACTTTTTGAATAAATTGCAAGCTAATTGTAATAATCAATCAGTTTGCGGTCTTTTTTTTACAATTTTCTTTATTGCAACTACAAATGCATCAACAAGAAAGATTGCAATCGCAATCGCTCCAGCTGCACCTATCGTATATACGAGACTTGATAATGCACCATCCATGTCTGACAGAAACAGATTATAAACGGTCTGATACATTCCTGCTCCCGGAACAATAGTAAGAATTGCGGGAATAAGCATCGTCGTAACCGGTGTCTTTAATATTCTTGCAAGTATATGTGAAGCAACAGCAAGTACCAGCCCTGATACAAAAGTTGCCGTAAGCATTGTTGAAATTCTGTCTATATATAAGTAAACTGCCCAGCCTGCCATTCCAAGAACACCATTTATAAAAAGGCACTTTTTAGGTGCTTCATTTATCACTGAAAAACTGATAATTGCACAAAAGGCAAATATACACTGCATAATCATCTCACAACACCTCCCATTATAAGAAATCCGACATATACACCAAGTGCAATCATTGCTGCACGGACAAATGATTCAAGAATTTTGGCATTTCCAGCCGCATAATCTCCATGAAGTGTATCACGTATAGCATTGGTTATTGCGGCTCCGGGAACAAGAACCATTATTGCACCAACAATAACATGATTAAGGTGAAGCTGCGGATTAAATCTTACAAAAAGCGATGCAATAACCGAAATAATCACGGAAGAAATCAAATCCTGTATCAAATCATTAAATTCAGTTACTTTTCCAATATGCAGCCATCCGACAAGACATAGCCCCACTATTCCTGTATAGAACATGTCTTGCCAGTTTCCTCCAAACATACCTGTAAAAAAAGCAACTCCAAGAATTATACATATATCTTTAAGCCACCATGGATATACATTTCTTTTCAGGTGTTTTATCTGATAAAAAGCCTCCTCAAGCGTAATTTCACCTTTATAAAACTTTCTTGAAATATCATTGACGCTTGCTATCATATTAAGATTAGTTGTGCTTTTATTTACACGACGTACAACTGTAAGTGCGTCAATATCAGGGTCATCAAGAGAAATCATAAATCCAGTCGAAATAACAAACGCCTGTGTTGTTTTAAGTCCTGACACTTTGAGAATATAATTTATTGTCTCTTCAACCCTGTAAATTTCAGCACCATTTTCAAGCATTACCGTTCCTGCCAGTGCCGCCGTATCTATCAGTAATTTGTAATCCATATTTTCCATTAATTTCATCCTCTATTCTAAGCAGCCTGTTATACTTTGCGACTCTCTCACTTCTGCTTGGTGCCCCGCATTTTATCTGGCCTGCATTAAGGCCTACAGCAAGGTCTGCAATAGTCGTATCTTCTGTCTCACCCGAACGATGCGATATAATCGCTTTATATCCGGCTTTGTGAGCCATCTTTACAGCTTCAATTGTCTCAGACACGGTTCCAATCTGATTAAGCTTGATAAGAATTGCATTGGCACATCCGCTCTCTATTCCTTTTTTTAACCTCTCAGTATTGGTGACAAATAAATCATCTCCTACAAGCTGACATTTGTGTGCAAGCCTGTTTGTAAGCATTTTCCAGCCTTCCCAGTCCTCTTCGTCTAGTGCATCTTCAATAGATATAACCGGATATCTGTCAACTATCTGCTCCCAGTGTATAACAAGTTCTTCAGAAGTAAAAGTATTTTTTGACTTCGGAAGCTCATATTCTCCACACACACTTCCCTTCCATTCGCTTGCTGCCGCATCAATTGCAAGTGCAAAGTCTTTTCCCGGAATATATCCGGCTTTTTCTATTGCATTTACAATATAAGACAATGCCTCTTCATCGCTTACAAGGTCAGGTGCAAATCCTCCCTCGTCTCCAACTGCTGTCGAATACCCGTCTTTTTTTAATATACTCTTCAAAGTGTGAAATACTTCAGCACACATACGAAGCCCTTCCCTGAAATTCCCGGCACCAACAGGCATTATCATAAATTCCTGCACATCAAGCGTATTATCCGCATGTGCACCACCGTTTAATATGTTCATCATAGGTACAGGCATAGTATCAGCTGCAATTCCACCAAACAGTCTGTAAAGAGGAATCTTTAATGACGCAGCCGCAGCATGTGATGCTGCTATAGACACCGCAAGTATCGCATTGGCACCAAGTTTTGACTTATCTTTTGTTCCGTCAGCTTTTATCATTGCTGCATCAATGGCATAAATATCACCAGATTCCATGCCCTTTAATGTGTCGTTAATAACTGTATTAACATTTTTTACAGCATTAAGAACACCTTTTCCCATATACCTTTTTTTATCATTATCTCTTAATTCCAGTGCCTCGTATATACCTGTTGATGCACCGCTCGGTGATATACCATATCCGACACTTCCATCCGATAATTTTACACACGCTTCAACAGTCGGATTTCCTCTTGAATCCAATACTTCTCTTGCAGTAACTTCTTCAATAATGCTTCTGGATTTCATATATGCACTCCTTAATTAACTGTTTTAATATGATTTTTCAAAAGCATTATTCCCCAAAAAATCATTTATTAAACAGTGCATATTATTTTTAATCTAGTTCTGCTTTTCCTGTATATAATTCGTAATATCTTCCTTTCATTTCAAGAAGCTGCTCATGTGTTCCCCGTTCTATAATTTCTCCATTCTCAAGAACCATAATGGCATCCGCATTTCTTATAGTAGACAATCTATGTGCAATTACAAATGTAGTTCTGTCTGACATAAGTCTGTCCATTCCATCCTGAATCTGACGCTCTGTAATTGTATCAACGGAACTTGTCGCCTCATCCATTATAAGCACCGGTGCCTTGGATAATGCCGCACGGGCAATATTAAGAAGCTGCCTCTGGCCCTGACTGAGATTAGAGCCGTCTCCCTCCAGCACTGTATCATATCCTTCTGACAAATGACGTATAAAGTAATCAGCATTGGCGGTCTTTGCTGCCGCTATAACCTCCTCATCAGATGCATCAAGCCTTCCATATCTTATATTCTCCATGACTGTTCCCGTAAAAAGATGTGTGTCCTGAAGTACAAGTGCTATATTCTTACGCAGTTCTTCCATATTTAATGTTCTTATATCCCTGCCGTCAAGCGTAATCCCACCGTCCCATATTTCATAAAATCTTGTCAGCAGATTAGTTATTGTTGTCTTTCCTGCTCCTGTTGAACCTACAAAAGCAATCTTTTGTCCCTTTTTCGCAACAAGACTTATATGTTTCAGTACAGGAGTATCTTTTCTATATCCGAATGTAACATCATCCATGACAATCTCACCTTTCACATTGTCAGGAATATCACCCGTTACATCTTCCACTTCCATATCACATATATCAAACACTCTCTCTGCACCGGCAAGTGCAGAAAATATTGTATTCATCTGCATTGTAATCTCATTAATCGGTCTTGAAAACTGTCTTGCATAAGTTACAAATATCGTAAGTCCTCCTATGTCAAAGCCTTTAAGCACACATAAAATACCGCCAATCATAGCTGTAAGCGAATAATTGACCTGTCCGAGATTTCCTACAACAGGTCCCATAATTCCACCAAAAAACTGTGCTTTTATCTGCTTGTCTTTCAAGTCATAATTATATTTTCTAAAATCTTCCACTGCCTGTTTTTCATGGCAGAAAACCTTGACAACTCTCTGTCCGCTTATTGTCTCCTCTATGCACCCGTTTAGGGCACCGAGCGACTTCTGCTGTGCCGCATAATACTTCCTGCTTCGTGACACAAGAAATCTGCCGGAATAAATAATAACAGGTGACATGACAAATGTTATTAATGAAAGCCATATATTGGTATATATCATCATCGCAAATGTTCCAACGAGCGTCATTATTCCGGAAAACAGCTGTACTGCCGTGTTGTTTAACATCTCACCTACAACATCAACGTCATTAGTATACCTGCTCATCAGATCGCCCTTGCTGTTCATATCAAAAAATGATACCGGAAGCTTCTGCATATGTACGAATAAATCACGTCTTATAGCAAGCATTGCTCTCTGCGACACTTTTAACATAAGTCTTGCCTGGAAATATGTTGCCAGAACTCCCAGAAGATAAACCGATGCCATAACAACGAGTGCCATCGCCAGACTCTTTATACCACCATTTTCATTAAATCCTATAATATAATTATTAATCACAGGTCTTAACATATACGATGCCGCAAGCGTACTGGCTGTACTCGCGAGAACACAACACAATGCACCAGCCAGCTGCAGTTTTGTCTCTTTCATATAAGAAAAAAGACGGATTATCGTATTTTTAGTATTCTTGGGTCTTTCTTTCTTTTTTCCCATAGACCCGCCGGTTCCTTTCATGGCTCCGGTAACTCCGCCCATTGGTGGCATATTACCCCACCTCCTTACTTATCTGGATATCAAATATTTCCTTATATAAAGGACATGTCTTTAAAAGTTCTTCATGTGTTCCAAATCCCTTTACACATCCATTATCCATGACAAGAATCTCATCAGCTTCCATAACTGATGTAATTCTTTGTGCAATAATTATCTTTGTCATATCTGAATACTTTCCATATAATACATTTCTTATATATTTTTCAGTTGCAGTATCAACCGCACTTGTCGAATCGTCAAGAATCAATATCTTAGGATGCTTTAATAAGGCTCTAGCAATACAAAGTCTCTGCTTCTGCCCGCCCGACACATTAGAACCACCTTGTCCAAGCTGTGTATTATATCCTTCTCTAAAGCCTCTTATAAACTTATCAGCCTGTGCGTCTGCCGCTGCCTGTGCAATCGTTTTTTCATCTGCATTTTCATTGCCCCACCTGAGATTTTCATAAATATCTCCCGAAAACAGCGTATTTTTCTGAAGTACCATGCCTATACCATTTCTTAAATTATCAAGCGAATACTCTTTGACATTAACTCCATCCACACATACTTCACCCGCATCAACATCATAAAGACGAGAAATAAGGGACACAAGTGTAGTCTTGCCGCTTCCTGTCGGACCGATAATCCCCAGTGTCTGTCCTGCTTTTACATCGAAGCTTATATTCGACAAGACATTTTCTTCACTGTTCTTATAATATCTGAACGACACATTTTTAAATGATATATTTCCATCCTCAACTTTTCTTTCCTTATATAATGCGTTATCATCTGTCAGGTCGATCTCTTCTTCAAGCACCTCTCTTACTCTTCTAAATGATGCGACTGCTCTTGCCCAATTTAAAAATACGATTGAAAGCATCGTAAGGCTTCCCATAATCTGGACTATATAATTAGTAAATGCCGTAAGGTCGCCCACCTGCATCTTCCCACCTATAATCATGTTGCCGCCAAACCATACAACAGCAACGGTCGTAGCATTGAGTGCAAGCGTCATGACAGGCTGATACTTAATCATAATATTCATGGCGTGGATATTTTTATCAAACAAGTCCTTATTATGCTCATCAAAACGCTTTTCTTCATAATCTTTTCTCACAAATGACTTAATAAGCCTTATGTTGACAAGCCCCTCCTGAACGCACGAATTAAGACAGTCAATGCTGTTTTGCAAAGCCTTGAATCTTGGAAATGCTTTTTTCATTATTATAATAATAGAAATAACAAGTACAGGAACGACAATTATAAATACAATAGCAAGCGATGGACTTATTACAAATGCCATAGTTATTGCACCTATAAGTATTCCCGGAGACCGAAGGCACGCCCGGAGTGTCTGCATTATCATATTCTGAATCTGCGTAATATCATTGGTAAGCCTCGTAATAAGCGACCCTGTTGAAAACTTATCTATATTGTTAAATGAAAACTTCTGTATCTTTTCAAATAAATCCATACGCAGGTCAGCACCAAAATTCATGGCTGCATTAGCCGCAAACCATGCACCAAGCACGCCTCCGACCGCCATACATACTGCCACTAAAACCATGACAAGCCCGATTCTTGTTATATATCCTACATCATGACTGGCTGCTCCGACATTAATAATCTTTGACAACAGCCATGGCAGGATAATCTCACCAGCAACTTCAACCAGCATAAAAATCGGTCCTAAAATATAATAATAAACATATGGCTTTATATATTTTAAAAATAATTTCATAAATGCCTCTTTTCTTTTCTATATCTACTTATACACTCATACTATATAGTTATAGTATATAGTATATTACTTGAAAAATCAACCATATTATTTCTCATTTACATTGTTTTTTTTTATAACTTGTGCTAATATATTAATGAGCGTTATTCTTTAAAGAAAATGCATCAGCTTTATTCACTATATTTTATTTTAAATACTTTTAAAAAGAACCGACCTTTAAGGCGGTTACATAACAAACTGTTCTGACAGATTGTATTAGCAAAAGTATTTATTCTGATGTCAGACATTCATGCTGCTAACAAGCCTTGATGTCTCTTTAATTTTAGCGTTCATTTTTATCCCTATATTTAATTAAAAAAGAAGAAAATCCTTTCATCATCATGAGGCATATTGCATCAAAGATGCACATTAGGATTTTGCTTCGCAAAACAAGGAGGCAATCCTCTCCTCGCTTGAGGTGCTCGGATTTTGCTTCGCAAAACAAGGAGGATATTATGAATTCTAAGGGAAACACAAAATTTTTAGTCGAGCTTGCGTTAATGGTCGCAATTATTATCGTTATGGCTCTCACACCACTCGGTTATATTAAAACACCGGGACTTTCTGTAACACTTTTGACTATTCCGGTAACTGTCGGTGCCGTAATGTTAGGTCCTGCCGGCGGTGCGGTATGCGGTGCGGCTTTTGGTCTCACAAGCTTCTACCAGACTTTCGGCATGAGTGCATTCGGTTCTGTACTTCTTACAATCAATCCGTTTGGAACATTTATCACTACAGTTGTAATGCGTGTACTTGAAGGCTGGCTTACAGGTCTTATATTCAAAGCACTCCGTCAATCAAAGCACCTTACAAAGGCATCATTTTACATTGCAAGTCTTGCATGCCCTCTTCTTAATACTCTGCTTTTCATGAGTTCACTTGTAATATTCTTTTACAACACTGAGTATATACAGGGCTTTGCTCAGGCATTTGGTGCCACAAATCCATTTATGTTCGTAATCGCATTTGTAGGAGTTCAGGGTGCTATTGAAGCCGTAATCTGTTTTGTTGTAGGAAGCATTTTAACACGCACGCTTTACAAGGTTTTAAAAGCAGGAGGCGTTAAAAATGAATCAGCAAAATCTGTTCTTTAATGAAATTGATGTAAACACTGCAACCAACGGCACACTTGGATTTAAACTCGGTCACAACCTTTGCAGTTTCCATGACTCCTGTAGAGTTAAGCT
>ERZ859776.913-NODE-913-length-12242-cov-3.814310_pt1 | contig 12242 bp, 6 predicted proteins | sample MGYA00509987_ERZ859776 | MGnify/ENA primary metagenome ERZ859776 (study PRJEB30046, sample SAMN00715146) | human gut metagenome | study: EMG produced TPA metagenomics assembly of the A metagenome-wide association study of gut microbiota in type 2... | reverse complement strand
CTTTAGAATCAGTCACAAAATGAGTCATATAACAAATTAATCTATATAATGTCTATTAATTAAAAATTCAAAAAGTTTATGGGAAACTTCAGTAAGGCTATTTTAATAGCCTCAGTAGCGCTTTGTCTTCATATTTCCGCTTTTTCTCAAGGTATATCGTTGAAAAATAAGGAAATAAGTGTAAAAGAGGCAATGGAACTATTGAAAGAAAAATCTGGTTACTCGTTTGTGTTTTCATCTGCGGATGTAAATACGAATAAGCGAATTTCAATATCTACGGACAAAGCGACAATTGATGATGTCGTTAAGCAAATTCTCCAGGGACAAAATAATCTGACTTATGAAATTCAGAATAAGCGAATAATAGTAAAGAAGATACAACCGGGGGACAAGACTAAGAATAAACGAATTAAAGCCGTTGGTAAGGTTGTAGATGATGCGGGGGAGCCGATCATTGGTGCAACTGTAAGAGAACAAGGAACAACTAACGGAACAGTTACAGGCATTGACGGTAGTTTTTCGTTGGATGTTGCAGATAACGTAAATCTGGAAATATCCTATATTGGTTATGAAACACGTAAAATAAGGGCTCAACAGGGTAAGAAGCTGGATATAACTATGCGTGAGGATGCAAATGTATTGGATGAAATTGTTGTATTGGGTTATGGTAACATACGTCGTAGTGATGTAACGGGGTCCATTGCATCTGTTTCATCCGAATCTATATCTAAAGTTGCTTCGGCTTCTGTGGCCGATGCTTTGGCTGGAAAGATGGCCGGTGTACAGATTACTACTGCCGATGGTGCGCTGGATGCTGAAATCAGTGTTCGCGTGCGTGGCGGTGGTTCCATAACCCAAGATAATTCACCATTATTTTTGGTAGATGGTTTTCCGGTAGATGATTTGAGCGGTATTCCGCCAACGGATATTGAATCTATTGATGTTTTGAAAGAGGCGTCAATGACAGCTATCTACGGTGCAAGAGGTGCAAACGGTGTTGTTATCGTGACCACCAAAAACCCTAAAATGGGTAAAACAACCGTACAGTTTAATAGCTATTTGCAGATGCGTACATTAGCACGTAAAATACCGGTAATGAACAACTATGAGTTTGTAATGGCCGAATATGAATATCAGATGATTCGTAAAGGTTCGGATGAGGGCTTTATCAAAAATTTCGGCTACTATGATGATATTGATTTATACAAATACACGAACACTACTGATTGGCAGGATGAAATTCTAGGCGGTAATCCTATTTCGCAGTATTATAATATAACCGTTAATGGCGGTAATGAAAAAACCAAATTCAATTTGAGTTATACCCGCAATAAAGACGAGGGACAGTTGATTGGTTCGGGACTGACACGTAATAACATTAATCTAAAATTGAATCATCAGTTGTTCAAGAATCTGAAACTGGAAACAAATGCAACTTATCGTACGCGTACTATCGATGGTGCCGGAACTTCGGGGACAAATATTGTTACTGCGCTTCGTTTTCGTCCTACCAATGGGTTGTCGGCAGGAGTTGCCGTCGACCCTGATGATGACGAGGAAAACCTGGATGGAGATGGAAATTCCCTGAACCAGAAATATACTCCGGTGGAAGAGAATAAACAGAATTACAGAAAACGTGACGAACAGGCTCTCAGCCTGAAAGCTGCTTTGGTATGGGATGTGATAAAAGGATTGCAATTTCGTTCCGAGTATGGAATAAGCACGACTCATGCAAATGACAATCAGTTTTACGGTCCATTGTCCAGTACGGCTTCTGCGGCCGGTATGAATAATATGCCTTCTGCTAAACGCACCAAAACCCATAAGGAATCATATCGTTTGGCAAATACGCTGACCTATCGTAACTCCTTTAATAAGTCTCACAATGTCAATGTAATGCTGGGACAGGAAATTAACCATGCGCAGAACGATAATACGTTTATGAGTGCAAAGCTCTTTCCGGTTTCTGTAACGGCAGAGGCAGCGTTGGAGAATTTTGCTTTGGGGACTCCCAATCAGAGCACCAGTTATAAAAGTGCTCCCGACAGAACCGCTTCTTTCTTCGGACGTGCATTGTATGATTACAAAAATCGTTATTATGCTACTCTGACGGTTCGTGCCGACGGGTCTACCAAGTTTGCTCCCGGTAAGCAGTGGGGATATTTTCCGGCAGGTTCCATTGCCTGGAGAATTTCCAATGAAAAGTGGATGAAGCCTATAAGGTTTATCTCTGATTTGAAGTTGAGAGCCAGCTACGGTTTGGCCGGTAATAACCGTATTGGTAATGATTTGTGGCATAATATCTATCGTGTATACAGTGGAACGAGTGCTCCCGCTTTCGGTAATGAAGAATATAATTATTATCAGTTTGCCGATCAAACCTACCTTTATGATCCTGATTTGAAATGGGAAACAACAATAACCCGTAATATCGGTTTGGATTTCGGATTCTTTAGAAACCGTCTGAGCGGTACGGTTGATGTGTATTGGAATACAACCAAGGACTTGTTGGTTCCTTCCATCATTCCTAATTCATCAGGTTATTCCCGTCAGATGACAAATGTGGGACAGACTTCAAACAAGGGAGTTGAAATCTCTTTGGATGCAAAAATCATTCAGACAAAGGATTTCCAGCTATCGGCAAACTTCAACGTTGCGTTCAACAAGAATAAGGTAGACAAATTGGCTACCGGTGAAACCGAATGGAAAACCAAAGCCTCATTATCCAACTGGTATGGAACGTATAACTATAAAATGGAAGTAGGCAAAAGTATGGGATTGATTTACGGATTCGTCAACGACGGGTTCTATAAGGTAGATGATTTTGATTTCGATGCAACTACTAAAAAATGGACTTTGAAGCCGGGTATACCCGATAATTCATCGTTCAGTTCCGGTAACTTTGCTTTTAAACCCGGAGCTATGAAATTCAAGAAACTGTCCGATTCCGAATCGAACTTGATTACAGAAGATGATATGACGGTTATCGGTGATACCAATCCTAAAGTGACCGGCGGTTTCGGACTTTCCGGCAACTGGAAGAATCTGGACTTCACGGCATTCTTCAATTACATGTGTGATTTTGATGTGCTCAATGTGAATAAACTCTACCTGCACTCGGCTGTCCGTCGTAATTATTCCAACTTATCTACGGATATGAACCTTGCCAATCGTTTCCGTTATGTGGACGATGCCGGTGTGAATGTTTCCAGTGACCCTGTTGCCTTAGCGGCATTGAATGAGAACGCCAAAACCTATTCTTGGATGTCCGTAACTCAGGGTATAACAATGACCGATTTGGTTGAAGACGGTTCTTTCCTTCGTTTGAGTACTTTGACGGTTGGTTATACGCTTCCTAAGCATTGGTTGAGATCTTTAGGAGTTAAGAGCCTGCGTTTATATTTTTCCGGAAGCAACTTGTTTACAATAACAGGATATAGCGGTTATGATCCGGAAGTGAATATCCAAAAAGGTTTGACGCCGGGCATTGATAATAATGTAACTCCGCGTAGCCGTGTTTATACAGTCGGTGTTAATTTGAATTTTTAAATTATATAAGATATGAAAAAAATATATATATCGGTAATGGCGAGCTTATTATTGTTCGCATCCTGTTCAGACTATCTGGATGTAAATTCTCCGTCTACGTTTGATAAGGAGTATGTATTTGGCAGTGAATCCGAAATAGCTACTGCTGTCAATGGCATGTATGTGCCTATGGTCAGCGGTAAGGGTTGGGTAGGAGTTCTGCTTAAGAAGATGCTGTTTAATACGGATGTGGAGTTCAGTGGATTATCTACAGCATCCAATCTCAATGAGCGTGCATTTGTTCCGAGTACAGGCGATATAAAGTCGTATGGTGATATTTGGACGGGTATGTATGACGGGGTAAACCGTACGAACGATGTCATAGAGGGTATTGAACAGAGTCCTCTGTTTGCCGCTGCCGACAAAACTAAACCGTCGCTTCTGATGCATTATTACGGAGAAGCGAAAGTCCTGCGTGCCATGTATTATTTGGAGCTTGTCAGAAACTGGGGTGATGTGCCTTACAGAAGAAAACCTGCCGGAAATAAGGATGAATTGTTTATCGGAGCGACCGACCGCAATACGATATTGACCGATATGATTAATGATTTGATAGAGGTAGAACCTTTGATGTTGTATGCGGAAGAATCCGACAGAGGAGTAGAGGCTGCTTCAAGAGAATTCTGTCAGGCATTGATAGCTCGCATTGCTTTGCAAAGAGGTGGTTGGAGCCTCAGGCCGGATTATGATAATCCTTCTGCTGTGGGTACAATGGAGCGGAGCGACGATTGGAAAGAATATTATAAAATAGCTGAGGAATACGCCGGAAAGGTTATCTCTGAGGGTAAACATTCCTTGGTTCGCTCTTTCCGTCAGGTTTGGGTAGATGAATGTAGTTGGATAGTACCGGTTGGTGATGATAATATTTTTGATGTACCGGCTAAAGTAGGTGGTTCCGGAGAATTGGCTTATTCTTGGGGAACATATATTGTATCGTCGAAGAACTCAGAGGGCGTCAATGCGTCCAATGCTCCTCATGGATATTCGTCCGGTGGTGCTAGATTGGCTCTTACCTATATGTTGTCTTTTGATAGAGAGGATTTACGTAGGGATATTACTTGTGAGATATTCCGTTATGAAAATTCAGGAATGAGTTCTATTATTCAGAAGCCATTTTCCGAACTTAATGTTGGTTGCGGCAAATGGAACCGTCTATTTATGGAATCACCGCTGGGCAGTACATCCAATAAAGGTACGGGAATCAACTATACGTATATGCGCTATGCCGATGTGTTGTTGATGTATGCGGAAGCTGCCAATGAAAACCATGACGGGCCGACGACCGAAGCTAAGGATGCCTTGAAGCAGGTGCGTAAAAGGGCTTTTGCAGAAAAAGACCATGCTGAAAAGGTAGAGGCTTATGTGGATGCTTTGGGGACAAAAGAAGATTTCTTCAATGCTATTGTTCAGGAACGTGCCTGGGAATTTGGCGGAGAAAAGCATAGACGTTACGATTTGGCACGTTGGAATCTGTATGGAAAAACATTATATAATTTGTATTTCGATTGGATTGAATTGGGTAAAGTAGCCCGTACTAAGCAATATGAAAATACGGAAACTCCTTTTGAAAATCCTACTTATGATGCACGCTTTGATTCTTACCCGGCTGTAGCCTATTATAAGATGGCATCGGCGGATAAAACGCTGTTTCCGGTATGTGTAGCCGAAACAATGGATTGGTACAAGGAAGGTGACATCAATTCTTATGATGAGGCGCTACCTGCATATCCTTCCCAAAATCCTTCCGGTTACTCGCGTGTAGATATGTGTGTTCAATATTGTACGCAAGTTAAAAACGCCAGTCCTCGCCGGTGGGAACCGTCTGCCCGTATTCTGCATTCTTTCTATGGCTATATTAATGCATCGAATGCCGGGGCTGTGAATCCCGAAACGGATCCGGTACGCTATTTGGTTCCTATACCGCCGGACGCATTGTCAAGCCATCAGGGATTATTGAAAAATTATTATGGATATTAAAACTAACAGTAGGATGAAAACAAAATATATAGTGCCGCTTTTACTTTTCTGTCTGTTTGCTTGTATAGCATGTGAAGACGAGACGACAGAGATGCCCCGTTTATTCAGACCTTCCTTTATTGCTTCGTCCTGTTTTGCAGAAAGCAATACTATAACGCTGGCTTGGAGAACATCCGGCGAAGCAACTTCATATACGATAGAGCTTTCTCAGGATGCCACGTTTCAGTCGGAAAATCTTGAAACACAGACAGTGGAGAAGGGCAAATGTACGTTTGCGAATTTACGTTATGAGACTAAATTTTATGCCCGTGTCAGAGCTAATAATGAGTCTCTTGCTATAACATCGAATTGGACGGAAATGGGTTCTTCCATTTCAACCTTGTCCCGTACTATTCCGAAAATACTGTATGCTGTGGAAGGTTCGCAGATTAATGAGACTTCCGTGGAAATTAAATGGGTGGTATCGGAAAAAAATCCGGTTGACGGATTGGCGATATGGGAAGAAGGAACTACAGAGGAAAAACAAATTAGTTTGGAAGATGCTTCTGCCGGACAATATACGATTACAGGATTAACTCCTCGTACTACTTATTATGTGGCTTTGACAAACAGTGCTGCACCGGAAGGAGCAGAAAAATATAATCAGCAGAGATTTACCACTGCAGGAATGCCTGCCGATGCAGTTGTGGTGGAAGATGGAGTTGATTTGATGGATAAGATTAAGGCCGGTATGGATGATACAAGTAAGCAGGCTCTTGTTTTCCAATTGAAGAATGGCGTTGATTATTACCTGACAACAGGCGGGGAAGTCGCTGCGAAAACCGGCGATATTAAATTGACCAAAAGCATTGCTCTTCTTGCTAACCCGGGAGAACGTCCTACCTTGTACATTCGCGAGGGGTGTTTCATTGTGAAACCGGAAGTTGGTAATATGCCGAATATTGAATATTTTATTGTTGATAATGTGAATATTAAGGAAACATGGACTGAAAGTAAGCCCAGTAAAGGTAGTAAAACACGTTTGCTGAATATAGGGAAACACAATGCCGGTACTGATTTCACAATAGACAGATTTGAAATTACAAACTCGGATATAGTTTTACCATCTACCGTTTTAATGATGAGTGATGCCAGTGAAGGAGTTACCACAATCAACCATATCCGTATAGATAATTGTTTGGTTTCCGGTATTAATGATACAAAAAATGTAACAAAACAATTCGGTTTTATTCATGCTATAAATAAAGGCTCTAATGTATGGAATGATGTCTCCGTCACTAATTCCACATTCTATGAGTTCTATATTTCACCAGGTGTGTTTGGAGCACCTACTGCTGATGTCCCTATTGCGGCCGGTAACAAAGTTGTTATTTCTAATTGTACTTTTTATAATTGGGGCTCAAATAAGGATGGCAAAAACACTTATAGGGCTGTTGGAAATTTCTCCAAATTGACTGCGCCGCTGAACTTGTCGGTAAGTAATTGTGTCTTTGGCAGCAGTAAAAGTAAAGTGCTTGATGCAGGTAGTATTAATTTAAATTCGAAAGATAACTATTGTACATCGGATTTTGAAAAGATGTCTGATGCCGGTTTGACACTGATTTCATTGGATACGGATGATGCTTCATTATTCCGTAATGTTGAGGAAAATGATTTTACTGTAGTTGATGCAGAGTCAGTCATTTATAAATCAGAATACGGTGATCCCCGTTGGATTAAAGTTTTGGATTAATTATTTGTAAATTTAATACTCTAATTAATGAGATATAATATGAATTTGATAGGATTCTTTTGCCTTGCATGGGCTTTGTTGGCTTGCGACCAAGATGAAGGGAAAGATAACCCAGGTGTTTCTTTCCCGGATTATGGTGAGGTACTGGCCTTTCCCGGTGCGGAAGGGTATGGGCGGCATGCTACAGGTGGCAGAACGGGTGAAGTATATCAAGTAACGACTTTGGCAGATTCGGGCAGGGGTTCTTTACGTGATGCCGTCAGTAAGCCCAACCGTATTATTGTATTTAAGGTTGCAGGGGTAATCAAATTAGAGTCTCCTCTCGACTTCTCAAAGAACTTGACAATTGCAGCACAGACAGCTCCGGGTGACGGAGTTGTCGTGTATGGCAACCGGGTTTCCTTTTCGGGAGCGGACAATTTGATATGTCGTTATTTACGTGTACGAATGGGCATGAACGGCCGTGAAGGTAAAGATGCAGCCGGTATCGCCTATGGTTCGGATATGATTTTCGACCATATGTCTGTAACTTGGGGACGCGATGAATGTTTCTCCATCAATGGAGATCCTAAAAAGCCCGCAGACCAGCCTCGGAATATCACGATACAGAACTCGTTCATAGGGCAGGGATTGCAACCTCATTCTTGTGGTGGGCTTATCCAGACCACAATAAACGATGGAGTTACTTTGTACCGGAATCTGTATATAGACAATAAAACCCGTAATCCGAAAGTGAAAGGACTGAATCAGTTTGTAAACAATGTCCTTTATAATTGGGGAAACGGCGGTGCTTATATTATGGGAGATACTCAGCAGAAATCGGATGCCGATATTCGGAATAATTATTTTATAGTAGGAACTACAGATAATTACGATGGCAAGAAGTTAGGCGCAACGGCTCCCTTTACCCGATATAACGAGCATTTCAGCGCTTATTTGTCCGGTAACTTTTATGATGATAATAAGGATGGCTTATTGAATGGCCGTGAACTGGGACGTGCAGACTGTATGAAGAAGTCGGTTGTAGCAGGAAAGGAGATTATAACTTCTCCTACGTTCCTCGAACGTCCGTCCGATGTACATCCCGAAATAAAAGAACTGATGACTGCTCAGGAAGCCTACGAATGGATTGCTGCCAATGGCGGATCTTCCTTGCCCGTACGGGATGAGGTGGATGCCTATCTTATCGATGAACTAACTTCATTGGGGAAAAAGGGGCTGATTATCCATTCGGAGGAAGATATACCGACAAAGGGATCGGGTAATATAAAGTCGGCGGAAGCTCCTGCAGATACCGACAATGATGGTATGCCGGACGAGTTTGAAGACAAATACGGCCTTGATAAGAATGATCCGGCAGATGCCATGAAGATAGCGTCTAATGGATATACGAATATAGAGAATTATATATTTCTGATTAAATAGAATACCGAATGATAATGAAAAAGTTATGTCTTGTTTTTATAAGCGTATTGCAACTGTGTAGCATGTCGGTAGGGGCGCAAACGAATGACAAAGCCAAAGAGATGGCAATGAAGATAGCCGATCGTATTTTGGCGTCCACCACTTATGAATTTGTGGATAAGAAAAGCGGGAAGGCCTATGCATCCTTAAAGAATATGCCTTTGAATAAAGCGGTGAAAGTCAGGAGTAAATATCTTGATTGGCATTACACGAACGGAGTTACCAATATTGCTTTAATGGAATTGGGTAATAAGCTGGGTAACTCCAAATACGAAAACTACGTATTGAAGAATATGAATTTCGTATTTGATGAGGACAATCAATCTTATTTCCGTAGATTGTATGAGGAAACGTTGAAGAATGAAGGATGGAAAGCGGTGAATGCCTTGAATTGGCACATGATTTATCGTAATAAACGTCTGGACGATAACGGGCCGATGGGAGCAAGTTTGATTGATTTGAGCCGGAAGCATCCTAATGCAGCATTCCGGAAATATATCGAAAGTACCAATCATCATTTAATGTTCTCCGAACCCCGGCTTGCCGATGGCACTATTGCCCGATTGTGGCCGCACGTGAATACGGTGTGGGCCGATGATGCTTTTATGGCTCTTTCCTTTTTGGTAAGAATGGGAGAGATGACAGGAGATAATAAGTATTTCGATGATGCTGCCAATCAGATATTGAATTACACCCGCTATCTATGGTGTCCCGAGAAGGGAGTCTATTATCACTGTTATCATACAGACACGAAGATACACGGAGTAGCTCATTGGTCAAGAGCCAACGGATGGGTATTTATGGCAACGGCAGATTTACTGTCGAGAATGCCCGAAAATCATCCTATGCGCGAAGATGTCATTAAGAACTTCCGGATGCAGACGGATGGGGTAATCCGTTATCAGGGCGCTAACGGATTATGGCATCAGTTGCTCGACAAACCAGATTCTTATGAAGAGATAACGGGAACGGCCATGTTTGTTTTCGGCATTGCCAAGGGAGTTAAAGAAGGATGGTTACATTCCGATTATATTTATGTGGCATGGGAAGGCTTGAAAGGTATGCTGACAAAAATCACCCCTGAAGGTGATGTTACCGCTATTTGTGCCGGTACGGGAATTATGCCTTCTTTATCATTTTATTATAATCGCCCTCAATGGAAAAACGACCCTATGGGTGAAGGACCTGTTTTAAGAGCATTGGTCGAGATGATTGATGCACCTGCTTATACGGAAATTAAAGCGGAACAGCAATATGACAAGATAAAATAGAGGTTGTATCTCTTGGTTACAGCAACTAACGTTTTTTATTCTCGTAGATTATATTTGGTTGAAACCTTAGAATTCAAAAAGCAGGAAAAGCTCATCCTGTCTTTCTCTGATTATTGATTCTAAGGTTTTCTTTTGGTTGAGGCCAAATATCCTCTATGCTTTTCGTAAAACTGTATACAGAAACAGTTCCGAACCTTTTTAATATCTCTACAAGGTTATTACAGCGATGCGCTATACTTTATCAGCGCATAGCCGCCTACTACCTGCATTGCCATTCCCGGCAGCCCGATACGGAAATCCTGTACGGCTTGGAAGAAGCTGCCCACCATAGCCCATTCGCTCAGAGTACCTGCTACCTGATAGAACAGTACAACGGCCAATAGGATAGGCAGAGAGATACGGTTGAAACGATGTGCTGCCCAGCCGGCTGCTGCTGCCAGTAATACGGACTTCAACAGAATGGTGGGAAGCACTGCCGGAAGAGGCATCCCGAACAGCAGTGAATTGATTATCGGAGAAAGGACCGCAGTCAGCAATCCTACCTTCCAGCCGAATTTGTATGCACCGATTAAGGTGAAGAAATAGATGGGCAACCATGTGATACCGCCTTGCGGTATAAGGTGGAAAAGCTGGGGCAGTGCCATATTGCCTGCAATGAACAATGCGGCCATTAAGTAAGTTCTTGCATTGCTGTAATCCAGCGAATAGAGTTTTACAGTTTTTGTTTCCATGTTCTTATCGTTTATAAAATAATCTTATTCATTTATCGGGTAAATTGTATTGGTCTGTCGGATAATCTTTATTGGCTAATCAAACAATCTGTTTTATACTCACAAAGTTATAACTATTATTTCAAACCAATACGGTCTTGACAACAGTAATGCCTGATTTTGTCAGAAATTGATATTCACTCCGCCCATAACGGTTGCCTTAGGCATCGGAAAGCCGTCGTTTATTTCGTAACGTTGCGCCAGCAGGTTTTCCCCTCGTACAAAGACATCGGCATAGCGGCATACACGATAATTGGCACGCAGGTTCCAGAGAACAAAACTTTCTTTCTTCTCCTTGCCTTTGCTTACGTTGGTATAGAGGTCTTTTATATATTGCACCCCGGTTGACACTCCCCAGCGGCCTCGCGTAAAGTCAACGCCTGCATAGAGTTTATGTCCGGGAGCGGCAATCACCGGATTCTCCATGTGCAGCCAACTGTAATTGGCATTTACATGCCAGTGCGGAGTAATGCGGTAACCGATATTGGCTTCAATGCCCCGGTTTTCAATCTTGCCGGTATTTACATTCTTGGGCTTGCCGTCCGTAGGAACGGTCATAATCATATTGTCGCCATCGATGTAGTAGAGGTTTATGCCGTAATATAAAACGCCGTCCAACACCCGTTGCGAGAAAGACAACTCGTAGCTCATCAGGCTTTCCGCCATTAAATCCGGGTTCTGTGGCGGAAACATGTACATCTCACGGATGGTGGGGTTACGGAATCCCTTGCTCACCATTGCTTTCACTTCCGTCTGTCGGGGCAAGTGGAACGAAAGGCCGCCTTGCGGAATCCATTCCGTGCCTACGTGCGAATGGTGGTCTACACGGATGCCCGCATCCAGAGAGAGCCATTTGCCGAGGTCCTGACGGAAGTCGACATATCCGGCAAATTCATCCATTTGCTTGTCTACACCCGGAATACGTTCTCCGGTGGACACCATCCGGTTCCATGATTCGCCGCCGAAGTGCTGATAGTCGAAACCCACAGTCAGACGGTTACCGGTGAAAAGCGTTGCGCTCTGATACCACGACACGCCCAGCATGCGGTCTTTGGAGTTGAAGTGGGATTCCTGCGGCGTACCGCCGGGATGATAGCCGTCATTGATTTTATGTCGTCCCCAGTTATAGAAGAAACTCAAGGCGCCGGAGCTCTTTTCATAATGGTTTTCGAGAGCAAGCGAAGTCATGCCGCGCGTGATGCGGGAGTCATTGTCTATGTACGGATTACCGGCCTCGCCCGGATTGGAGGCCTTGAACTGCGTGATGTTTACATCGCCCCACAGTTTCCAGGAATCGTTGAAGTCATATCCCAGCTTGGTATAGCCGCCGTATTGCTCAAACTCCATATTGTCGCGATGCCCATCGGTACGGTTGTAAGAGCCGGTGACAACGCTGCTGAAACGCCCTTTCCTGATGCGGTTGGAAACTTCCGTCTGCAA
>ERZ859776.898-NODE-898-length-12401-cov-1.868135_pt1 | contig 12401 bp, 4 predicted proteins | sample MGYA00509987_ERZ859776 | MGnify/ENA primary metagenome ERZ859776 (study PRJEB30046, sample SAMN00715146) | human gut metagenome | study: EMG produced TPA metagenomics assembly of the A metagenome-wide association study of gut microbiota in type 2... | reverse complement strand
CAGCCTTTCATTGTATGGCGAACCCGGGTCAAAGCACAGCTCAATAAACTGCCGCATCTCCCTATTACCTGCCAGAGCCTTCGGCTGATGTGCATACAATTTCCCCTCCGGATGATCCGTGCGAGCAAAGATGTAATCCATAGACACGTCAAAATAGTCCGCATATTTCCTCAGATTTTCAACCGTTGGTGTTGCTGTCCCCTGCTCATAGCGGTTAATACTGGGCTGTTTCAATCCCAAAATCTCCGCCATTTTCATCTGTGACAGCCCCATGCTCTCTCTTAGCCCCTTGAGCCGCTTTCCCATTTCTTTCATGCGCATCCTCCTCCCCGTATTCCATGACACGAAAGGCGCTCACCGTTTCCGATGAACGCCCTCGGTTATTCTTTTTCCGATTTATTTTTCAATTTTCGTGATTGTCACTGTCTTTGTTGCATCGTCCCAAGCGACGGTTGCGCCAAGCTCGTCTGCCACAAAGCGAACAGGTACGAAGGTACGTCCATCAATAATCACAGGTGCAACACCGTATTTCTCCAGTGTTTTACCGATTGTCATCTTGATTTCCTTGCCGTCGATGTTCAGTGTAACCTCTTTTGTTACGCCGTTCCAATCAACCTTGCCGCCCAGAGTTTCTGTAACGATTCTGATAGGAACCAGAGTTCTGTCATTGCGGATAACAGGTGCAGCATCGTAAATCACCGCTTCATTATCCACGTTGACAATACGACTGCCGATTTGCAGCTTGATTACCTTGCTCTTTTCAGCCACGCTGTTATCATCTGCCGCATCCTTCTGTACGAATGTCGCATCAACGGAAACCTTGCCCTTCGGCATTGTGAAGGTGTATTCATTATCGTTTACCTTCGTCAGCTTCACGTTGCTGTTGTCTTTATCCTTTACAGTCACCTTATCCAGCTGATAGCCACTGTCAGGTGTTGCTTTGATTGTTACCTTCTCGCCCGCTTCTGCCTTCGCAGGGGTAACGGAAATCTTGCCGTTCTCTGTCTTGCCTGTGCTAACACCGTAGGTCGGTGCGGAGGTATCAGAGGAGGAGGAAGATTTCTTCTTAACCGTCAAAACAAACTCTGTAGTTCCTGCCACAAAGTTTTTGTTCTCTGTTACAGATGCTGTAATTCTTGTTGTACCGGTACCAACAACAGTAATTGTGCCGTTCTCTGCTACAGTTGCAACCGTTTCATTACTGCTGGAATATTTAACCTCTTCCGTCCCCGCAGCTTTTGTTAATTCATTCTTAAAGGGTGCTGCACTCGGGCGAACTGTTATAGCCGTCTGTGCAAAGGACAATTCCGGTTCAGCCTTTGTAATCTTTACTACCGCAGAGCCTGTTACTTCATCGTTGCCACTAACAACTTTCCAGTATACGGTATAAGTTCCGGCATCTGTATATGTAAACTCACTACTAGATGTAATACTGCTCTGCTCTGTGCCATAGGTAATCGTTGCATTATCCGGAACACCAGTAAGCTGAATTTTATGAGGTTTTCCATCGTAAGAGCCATCGTATCCTTCTGCTTTTACAGAAATATTTGCATTGATGACATAGCTTAACTCTTTCTGCCCACTATAGTTCCCGATAAAGTTAATTGTAAATTTTTGGCTATCAGACTCAATCGTATAGTCTACATCCTTCTGCAACAATGTTCCGTTATAAGTAATCTGAATATCATCTTTTGCTTCATTTGCTGCCTTTTCAGATTCATATGCACTGTTTACATTTGTAAATGTAAGTTTCTCTTGGGTAAGATCCTTTTGGGTAACAGTCAACGCATCCATCTTAAAGAATTCCGTTCCATCATAAGCAAACGCAACATTTTTAGTTCCTGCTTTAACGTATCTTACCTTACCATTTGCAGAATCAAGACTTACTGTATCACCCTGCAATGTAATACCCATAGGAAGCTGCCCAGCATAAACCGTTTTCTCACTGCCTACAGAATCTTCAGATAAAACAGTTGTATTGATATATTTTACGCCTGCTTCATTCCCATTTACAGATGCCGTTTTTACAGCCCATACATCGCCCTCTGTTACCAGAGTTGTCCCAGTAACTGCATTTACTTTTACCGCATCGGGTTTTCCTGTATTTTCTGCAGAAACTGTTGTAAATGCCTTACTATTTTTTACTGTAAGAGTTGTGCTGCCACCACCGGCAATACCACCGGCATAAGCATATCTGCCATTGCCGATAAAGCTGCTCTTAGAAGTAATCTTGCCTACTGCCGTACAGTTTTCAACCGTACCGCTCATCTTCCCGGCAATACCACCGGCATAGGCATCTTCACCAAACACAGGAATCTCTGCATTATAAACAAGATTTGCAGACATATTACCTTTCACTGTACAGCCTTTTACCGTACCACTCAAATCAGCACCAATACCGCCGGCATATACATATTTAATCCCTTTGGATGTAATATTTCCAATATATGCCGAGTCTTCAACAGTACAGCCATTCTGATAACCAATCATACCACTGGCATAGGCATAACCACCTGTAGCATTTTTAATTTTAGAATTATTTGCAACATTTATCTCAACCGTAGAATTGCACTTAGATACAACCGCACCACTACCATTTGCAATAGCAGGAGCTACATACATGTTATTGCCATTTTCAGCATTTGCTGCTACGCTGATCTTCCCTGCAAAGTTTAGGTTTTTCACCTCTGCCCCTGCAGAATATCCAACAAGACCAACATAACAAGGATCAGCCTTTGCCACATTCTGATTATCGATATTATAAGTTATTGTATGATTCTGTCCATCAATCTTTCCGGCAAAAGGAACAGCCTCTTTTCCCAGTCCGATTGCTGCAAGATCGGATATTGTAAAATCACCATCGATTTTCACATACGCTTTCGCCAGTGCAGCTGCTTTTTCCGTAACGCCGGATTCGCTCAGCTTATCCCCAAGAACTGCATTCTGTGCTGTTGCATCGCCATTTAATGCCTTCACCAGATTTGTATAATCCTCTGCCGTTTTTACAGTATAGGCATCTGCCCAGGACTGGAACGGATATTCAGCAACTACAACATTGCTATTGTGTGTCAAATCCTTATACAGCTTTCTTCCGTCTGCGGAATAAATATCTGCAACCTTTGCACCATTTGCATCCACTACATATCTTCCGGAAGTAAAATAGTTTTCCGTTTCTGTTGTAACCGGAATTTCCAATGTACTTCCAGCTACGCTCGCGCTCCCATCGGAAACCTTCCATGCGGAATTTGCACCTGTTGCCGCAAGTACATGATAGCAACCCTCCAAGGATACGTTTGCTGTAAGAACACCCTGCGCAGTTCTTCCGCCGAAGATAGCACCTGCAAGCCCACCATCAGCAATAATTTCTCCATAGTTCTTGCAATTCTTCACCTGCACCGAACCCATGCCTGCATTTACAGATGTAAAGATACCCCCTGCATAGTTGCCGCTCTTTGCCGCCATGTGAATATTACCATGATTCTCGCAATTTTCAATAACCGCAGAGCCATCTGCAGCAGCAGAACTCAACGCATTAAAAATACCACCAGCATAGCAATATCTGCCGGACAATTCCGTCTGACGTGTTCCATAAATATCTCCGTTATTAACGCAATTTTTTACGTTCACATTCTTGGAGTTTGCGGAATGGAAAATACCACCAATATTGCTATTCCCCTGTGCAGTTTCAAACGCACCGGCACTGATTTTACCATTATTGGTACAATTCTCTATTGTAAAGTTCGTTGTATTCACAGCCCCGACAATACCACCGACAGTACTTACGTTAAATGTTGCACCTACGCTGATATTAGCATCATTTATACAATTCTTTACTGTGACGCTCGTCCCACTCCAAGGTGTGTTGCCAAGAATTACACCGCATGTAGCCGACTTTGTGGAGAGCTTAACCTTACCTGTTGTATGTACATTCTGGATGGTACAATCCTTCCCATAGTTGATAAGACCGGCTGGGCAGGGTATATTTGTATCTCCCCCGACAAAAATGGTGCCTTCCTTGTTGCTGCTTTCTTTGTTTGCTTCTTCTCTGAGTATTTTATTACTTGTATCAATATCAAGTGTAATTACCTTATTATCGCCATCAAATGTCCCTGTAAAAGGATAAGCTGTTTTGGATTTTCCACTTGCATCATAGACCTCATAAGAGCCGATACCATAAAAATCATCTGCAGTTTTTAATGTAACATCTGCCCCCAGCTTATAGCTCTTAGATAAGATATCCTCTATCTGCGCCTTTGTATTGTCAATTTTACCAAAGAAGCCAAAATCATCCGCTGTACCTACACCATACGAAATACGAGCGAGTGCAAGGATATTTGCTTCCGAATTCAGAATATAAGGATCGCTTACTGTGCCGCTTCCTTTCAAAGTGGATTCCCATTTTGCCGTCGCGGTAACACGAGCAAGGCTTTTCCAAGATGTTAAGCCTTTCCCTTCCTCATTTGTAAGCTGTACGTCTCCCTGATACCATCCAAGGAATTTATAATTATCCTTCTGTGGAACAGGAAGTGTATACTCCTGATTATATTTCAGGGATACATTTTCACCAGTACCTTCTGCAAACTTCCCACCTTTTAATTCAAAATCAACTTCACTTCCGCCTGCATTAGTACCAACAGCTTCCTTAAGCTCTTCAATGGTTTTGCCGGAGTCCACCGTCTGGTCAACATAATATTGCAGTGTGGAAGACAGCTTGTTATATTCTTCTTCCAGTGCAGTGACATCCGCTACTGTTACAGTGCTTGTATCAACATCGTTCAGCTTCGTTTTTAATGCTTCTGCGGCATCCTTATCCGCAGCTTTTGCAATCAGAACCTTCTCACTGTCTCCAAATTGATAATAGCCCTCGGGAAGCCAAAGATTCATACTATTGCTATCGCCACTTCCGGTTACAGTTACCTCTCTGCCATTGCGTGTATATGTATAAGAATCACCACTTACCTGTTTCAGACAGATAATTGCATCACCGTCTTCCGTAACAGGTGCCCATGTTGTAAACGCCTCTGCCGATTTTGCAGAAGGATTCGCGCCCTGACCAATGCCTGTTGTACCAACAACATCGCCGTTCTCATCCATCACCTTAAATGGTGTCCCTGCAAAATTTTCGCCGTTGTTTGCAGTTACATTGGCACTCGTAATCACGATCCGGTCAAGCTGCCCGTCTGTAGCATTGTTGAGGTTAGTTAATTTATTTTGGGAACCACCACTGCCGATACCAACGCCATATTGTCCACCGGTTGCAGTTACCACTGCATTACCACAGATACGAATATTTCCGCTGCGGCCGCCGGCATATTTTCCCTCTGCTGCCACCGTAGTACCGCCGCCACCAATACCTGCACCATATCCACAACCGGTTGCAGTTACTGTGCCGCCATTGATTTCCACCTCACAGCCATTGCCGGAAGACCAATTTGAACCATTTGCACCACCAATACCGGCACCATTTCCGCTTTCAACTTTTGCAGTTACCATACCATCATTGATTCGAACAAGCCCAAATTTTGCAATCTCACCACAGCCGATACCGGCACCATTCCCTTTAGCTGTTGCGGTAATATTGCCGCCATTGATAATAATTTGATTCATCGTACTTCCTGCACCATAGGTAGCACCAATACCGGCAGCCTGACCGTAGCCTGTTGCGGTAATTTTACCTCCGTTAATTGTTATACCGGATTTTGAATCATTGTCCCCTGCTGCCCAGCCAATGCCGGCACCTGTTCGACCGGACATTTGAGCGCCGCTTGCAATGATAGTACCACTTTTAATCGTGATATTCCCCATCGCGCCTTCCGCAGACTCTCCGATATTAGAGCCACCGATACCTGCGCCACCATTCGTTTTTTTATTATCTTCGATACCGCATCCGCCGATTGCAGTTAACTGCCCATCGCCTTGAATAACAAGCTCTGCTCCCTTTTTCACCCAAAGACCCGCATAGCCAATTCCTTTATTCGTCGATGTAGCAAATACACCACCGGAATGCAGAGTATTTTCCTCTTTCAGCATAAGAGTAACCTTGCCGCCTGTAATCGCAAAGGCACAAGGAATTTCGCCTTCCTTTGCTCCGTTGGATACATCAATATTTACATTTTTTAATGTAATATTATGTTCACCGGAAACGACTGTAATCGTATTCGTTGTTGCTTCTGCGCCATCATAGGAAATGGTATAATCCCCTGTATAAGCCTTTTCCTCTCCGCCATTTACAGAGTAACCGCTTTCTGTAATCCGAATAGAACCCTCTGCCAGATTGAGTTCTCCTGTTTCCTGCGAATTAGTTTCTTCCTTTGTTTCTTCCGCTTCATTCGCATCATAAGAATCAATCTCATCCTGATTATTTTTTGTTTCCTGTGCAGGTTTTTCTGCGTTTACAACCTCTGCTTCTTTACTTTTCTCCTCCGAAGATAAAGAAGTGTCTGCATTTTTCACTGCTGCCGCAACGGCAGTTCCATCCCCCTCCTCTGCAAACGCCGGCACAGAAACCATGCTTGCCGCCACGGTCAGCGCAAGCACCTTTGCGTAATAATTCTTCTTCATAACCATCTTCCTCCTCATTGTTGCCAAATAATGCCCATTGTTTTAAATAATGCCCATTGTTTTTATAAAAACAAAAAAACACCGCCCTCACGGCAGCGCTCTGGTTGCAGCTGGCTGCCATTTGAAAGGCCCTATAGCTTTGCGTCACAGGCTTTCGCCTGCTTTGCCGTGTTTTTATTGCATTTGTTGCCCCTTGTTTTGAAAACACCGTCATTTTCCTCACATAATACAGACTACGCATTCTGTTCTTTATAGGAGGGATTTTCTTTATAAAAAAGGAGAAAATTCTTTGGAATACGGATAATTGTTATAAAATTTCTTTGGTTCGGGAGGACAGAGAAAAGAATTCCCTGCACAAAAAGGCATGCAAAAGAAGCTGGCAAAAACAATTTTTTTCACCGGCTTTTTTTGTGTGCTGAATTTTGTAAAATTATGTAGGAGTTTCTTGAATAATGCTTTTTTTAGTGCTATACTAAGAAAAAAAAATATAGCAAATGTTTGCTTTTTTCAAAAAAACAGTGCTGGATTTTCCGTATATGAAACAGAATGCGTAATATGTCCTAAATGCACAATCGCATTCGCTCAATCTGGCGAATATGGCTTTCCGCCGTTTCCATCACATAAATACGAGTAGTTTCGATGCTGGCGTGTCCCAAAAGATCCGCCAGCTTTGCTATATCCTTTTCCAAGCGGTAAAAGCTGACCGCAAACAGGTGCCGGAAGTTATGTGGAAAAACCTTCTTCGCCTCCACACACGCCGCCTTGCACAGCCGCTTCATTTCGCCCCAGACGTTTGTACGGCTGATCGGCTTTCCCGTTCTCGTGATAAACACCGCCCCCGAAGCAATTTTGTTCCTTTTACAATACCTCTGCAATTCCTTCCGCAGCCTTTGCGGCAAAAGTACCTTTCTCTGTTTTCCTTTGCATTTCACAACTGCCGTTCCCGTCCACACTGCCTCAGCAGTAATAAACTGCAATTCAGAAATACGAATCCCCGTGTTGCACAGGGTTTCCATGATATAAAACAGCCGTTGATTCCCCTTTTGCTTTGCCGCCTTTAATAGGGAAAGATATTCCTTTTCCGACAGCTCCCGCTCCTTATCCCGAAAAATACATCTTTGCTGTTTGAACGGCTTTACTCTGCAATCGCGCCATCCTAAAAACGAAAATAGCCCATTCAGCGCCACCAGTGCTGCATTTGCTGTACTTATGGCATATTTCTCCGCAATGCTCTTTTTGTATGCGATAACCATTTCTTTCGTAACCGCCGCTTCTCTCGGCAGATACCGACGAAACTGCTCAATGTTATGCAGATATTTCAAAATCGTCCCACTGCTTCGCTCCGCCAGCCGCAAATGTCTTTCGTATTCTTTCACCATTTCCTGCGTTAAGGTATACTCCATCCTTTTCGCCTCCTCGATTTTATTCCCCTTGATTTTAGAAAAAGAACGGAAAAATAGCAAAAAAAGTCCACAAACAGGCTCTAAATTGCGCCCTATTTGTGGACTTCATTTTTTTGTATGCGACAGATTCAAATTCTCCTTTCCTGCATATTTGAGTACCTCTTAAGTACCTTTCAAAATTCAACTAAAAAAGCCTTGAAAACCCAATGTTTTCAAGGCTTCTGCATGGAGATGAGGGGAATTGAACCCCTGTCCGAAAACCCATCCATAAGAACTTCTCCCATCACAGTCAGTCTTTTGTCATTCCCTCGTTGCAACGCCGATTGACAGGCTTTGCCCCTCAGTAGCTTCATGAATCTTTCCCTGCCGCAAAGCTTAGGCAGAAAAGTGCCCCACCAAGTCGATGCCGGATTCTTCAGCAGTGAGAAACCGAAGGCCGACAGGCGCCGTTAATTAGGCAGCCAGTGCAAAATTATTTTTGTCGTTTCTTTTTAAAAAGGTTCCAGCTTGATGACGCGGTTCACTGGTCCGCGGATGGCTATTCCTACTTTCAAGACTCCCGTCGAAACCATTGCATCCCCGTAAATCGTGAAGCTTCACGCCTTTTCGGTGAAATGGCTGTAAACGACAAACCTATAAAGTAAGATTTCTGATTTTAAAATCCTTTTCCGCCTGACGGCGCATATCATTCTTTGCAATGGTGTCTCTCTTGTCATAGAGTTTTTTGCCCTTCGCCAGAGCAATGTCCACCTTCACATAGCTGCGGTCGAAGTATACCTTCAAGGGAACAACCGTATACCCTGCCGCTCGCACCTCATGGTCCCACTTGCGAATCTGCGCTTTATGCAGCAGAAGCCTTCTGGGGCGAAGCGGGTCTTTATTAAAGATATTCCCCTGCTCGTATGGGCTGATGTGCATGTTGTAAATAAAAGCCTCTCCATCCTTAATCTGGATGTAGCTTTCCTTCAGGCTGCACTTACCCATGCGCAGGCTTTTTACCTCTGTCCCTGCCAGAGAAATGCCTGCCTGTATGGTTTCTTCAATGAAATAATCATGATATGCTTTTTTGTTTTGCGCAATCAACTTTGTCCCTTTTCCTTTTGCCATACAGAATCACCTCCCCGACAATCTTCCATTGCAGAAATAACTATATCATATTCTATCAAAAAAATCAAATAACGTTTCGGTTACAAATATTTCATTTTATTTACAAAAAACTTCCTTTTAAACTATCCCCCCTGTTTCTTACACTTTTCTTACAATCTTCCCATTTCTCACACAACCCGTCTTTTTTCTGTTACACTGAATCATAACAGGCACTTGTATCTCTGTCACGAAAAAGGGGGATTTTTTATGACAACAGACGTAATTCTTTCCACCGAAACAAACGAAACACAAACACCATTGAAAGCACCCTGGCGCAGATTTTTCGCACGCAGTCTTGACCTTGGGCTGCTTGCCACGCTTCTTAACCTTTGTCTTTCCTTTTTTTCTCCAATGAAGGTAAGCAATTCCTCTTTCGCATGGATGCTTCTGGAAACCTATCTCAGCTGGCTGTTTCTCTTCCTTTTAGAGCCGCTGTTTCTTTCCAAATGGGGCAAAACTCCCGGCAAATGGCTCTTTGGGCTTTCCGTTCATCAGAAGGATGGCAGTCTTTTGACACGCTCACAGGCATTCGAGCGTCTTGTCAAAATTTTCCATGTGGGCGAAGGCTATGCCATCCCGTTTTACAGCCTGTATCGCAATTATAAATGCTACGAAATCTATACCGAAGAAGGAACTCTGCCTTGGGATAATGACCTTTGCTATGAAGTTAAACCGTTCCGTCTGCGTTCTGCCTTCGGCTATATTGCCATCGTGCTGTTTACAAGCATTTTCACATTTCTCATCCATACATGGACGATCCTTCCCAACGGCAACACTCTGACCGTTGCGGAATTCGCAGAAAATTATAATCATCTTCTGGAATATGCTGAACTGGATACCCTTCCTTCGCTGACGAAGGACGGCAAATGGAAGGCAGGCGAAGATGACCTCTCATTTCTGATTTTTCTTCCGAATGCTGTCCGCTCTGAGCCTGTCATTCAAGAGGAAAACGGAAAACTGTATTCCTTTTCCTATACCCTCACGGATACCAAGGGAGATATTCTTTCCCCTTCCGTGCAAAATCCCCTGCTCACCATGGCACTCCTGCGTACACAGATTGATTTTCTCCATCCGGATTTGGAACGAATCGGCGGTCAGCTTCTCTCCTCCGATGATACACAGAAACCGCAGCAGATTTCCTCCGTCCTCAACTATATGGATAGACACCCCTATTGCAACTACACCATCGAAACAGGCAATCTCCGCATCATACAGGAAATTATACTGGTTGGCTACAATGTGGATAAGCACAATAGTTATTCCATCGGTCCGGATGAGGATGCAAAGGAAACCTACTATTCCCTTACCTTCACATTGGAACAACATTAACTTTCCACAGAAAAAGGTCAGACCGATTTCTCTCAGTCTGACCTTTTTTTGTTCCTGATTTCTTTATTCCTGAAAATCCTCGTTTTCTTCCTCAAAGACAAAATCAATCGTCCCCATCATGCGGTCTACCTTCGCCACGGAAACAACCACCTTATCCCCCAGACGATAGCTTTTCTTCGTCCCTTTCCCGAACACAAGCATTTTCTTTTCGTCAAATTCATAATAATCATCATCCATCTGGGAAAGTGCCACCATGCCCTCAATGGTATTCGGCAGTTCCACATAAATCCCCCAGTTCGTCACACCGGAAATGATGCCCTCATAAATCTGACCAACCTTATCCTCCATGAATTCTACCTTTTTCAGTGCATCCGTATCCCGTTCCGCGTCCTCCGCAACGCGTTCCTGCTTGGAGCAATGCTTTGCCCAATCGGGCATTTTTCTGCGGTAATAGGCAGATGCCTTTTCATCCAGTTCTCCATGGAGCATTTTTTTAATCATGCGGTGAATTTCCAAATCGGGATATCTGCGGATGGGCGAGGTAAAGTGGCAATAATATTTTGCCGCCAACCCAAAATGTCCGCCGTTTTCCGCCGTATATCTTGCCTGCATCATGCTCCGCAGCATCATTCTGGTGATAATGCGTTCCTCGTCCGTTTCCTCTGCCTTCTGCAAAACCTTCTGCAGCTCTCTGGGATGAATCTCCCCGTCCTTTTTCCGCAGATAATAGCCAAAGCCACGCAGGAACTGCTCCATTTTTTCCAGCTTATCCTCATCCGGCTCCTGATGGCTGCGATACATGAACGGCATTTCCTGCCAGAAGGAATTTTCCGCGATTGTTTCGTTGCACACCAACATAAATTCCTCAATCATGTTTGTCGCAATGCTTTTTTCATAAGGCTTGATGTCAATCGGCTTTCCGTTTTCATCCAGAATGATTTTCGGTTCGGGCAAATCAAAATTCACAGAACCGCGTTTTCTTCTTTTTTCTCCCAAAATCTGCCGCAGCTCCTCCATGTCCTCCAGCATAGGCAGAATTTCCGCATACTGCTCCAATAACGCAGGTGCTCCGTCCTCCAGAATCTCGCGCACCGCCGTATAGGTCATGCGGTAATCCGAATTGATGACGCTCTCCAGAATTCTGTGGCTCACCACCTCTCCCCTGCCGTTCACTTCCATCAGACAGCTTAGCGCAAGCCGATCCACATGCGGATTCAGCGAGCATATCCCATTACTCAGCTTATGTGGCAGCATAGGAATCACCCTATCCACCAGATAAACGCTTGTCCCTCTGGCGTAAGCCTCTTTATCCAGCGCCGTATTCTCCCGCACATAATGCGAAACATCCGCAATATGCACACCCAGTTCAAAATTGCCGTTCCCCAGCCTTTTCAGAGAAACCGCATCGTCTAAGTCCTTCGCATCCGCGCCGTCAATCGTAATCGTCAGCAGGTCGCGCAGATCCTCTCTGCCCTTTTTGTCCGCCTCGGCAACCTCTGTCCCAAGGTGCTCAATCTCCGCATAAACCTCCTCCGGAAATTCCACCGCCAGTTCATATCTGCGAATCACCGAAAGAATATCCACTCCGGGGTCATTGATATGCCCCAAAATTTCAATGACCTTTCCCTCCGGATTGCGTCTGTCCTCGCCGTAATCCGTAATTTCCACAACAACCTTATGCCCCGTCACGGCACCCTTTGTGTTTTCTCTGGAAATAAAAATATCCTTCGCAATCTTCTTGTCATCCGCCACCACAAAGCCATAGCCCTTACTGCCTGCCTCAAATGTGCCAACAATCCGCTGCTGTCCCCGTTCCAGAATCCGTACAATTACGCCATCTGCCTTTTTGCCCTTTTCCGCCTTATGCAGCACCTTATACAGCACTCTGTCCTTCTGCATCGCGCCCATCGTTTCGCTCGCCGGAATAAAAATATCTTCGCCTCCTGCGTCGGGTGTCACAAA
>ERZ859776.896-NODE-896-length-12408-cov-7.036509_pt1 | contig 12408 bp, 12 predicted proteins | sample MGYA00509987_ERZ859776 | MGnify/ENA primary metagenome ERZ859776 (study PRJEB30046, sample SAMN00715146) | human gut metagenome | study: EMG produced TPA metagenomics assembly of the A metagenome-wide association study of gut microbiota in type 2... | reverse complement strand
TAAATATGAATATACACAATACCGTTCGTTTTTTCACACGCCCTATTAGTGTATTAGAACATCGGAAAATATACATATTATTGTTTCAACAGCACTTTGATGTCTTCCTCCGGTGTGGTAATAGGTGCAATCCCATAGTTTTCTACCAGAAAGTTCAGAATGTTAGGAGAAAGGAACGCCGGTAGAGAAGGACCTAGACGGATATTTTTTATACCAAGATGTAACAGTGTTAAGAGGATGCAGACTGCTTTCTGTTCATACCAGGAGAGTACAAAGGAAAGCGGAAGCTCGTTTACTGAACATCCAAATGCATCCGCAAGTGCTATTGCAACCTGTATCGCGCCATAAGCGTCATTACACTGTCCCATATCCATCAGTCGCGGAAGACCACCAATTTCTCCGAGATTTAGATCGTTGAAACGAAATTTTCCACATGCCAGAGTCAGGACGATACTGTCAGAAGGCGTCTGTTTTACAAATTCTGTATAGTAATTTCTGCCCGGTTTGGCGCCATCACAGCCGGCAACCAGGAAGAAATGACGGATAGCTCCTGATTTTACGGCCTCTATTACAGTATCCGCATGGGACAGGATTGCTGAATGCCCAAAACCGGTTGTTACCTGTGTGCCGCCATTTATGCCTGTGAAGGTCTGATCCTCCTTGTAACCACCGAGCTCAAGTGCTTTTTCAATAACAGGAGTGAAATCTTTCTGTTCATCGATATGAACAGTACCCGGGAAGGCAACCACTTCTGTTGTGAACACTCTGTCGATGTAGCTGCTTTTTGGAGGCATCAGACAATTTGTGGTGTAGAGAATAGGAGCAGGAATATGATCGAATTCTTTTTGCTGATTCTGCCATGCTGTTCCGAAATTTCCTTTCAAGTGAGGGAATTTCTTTAAGAGTGGATATGCATGGGCAGGGAGCATTTCACCATGAGTGTAGATATTGATTCCCTTTCCATTTGTCTGTTCAAGCAAAAGCTGCAGGTCCTTTAAATCGTGTCCGGTTACTACGATAAAAGGTCCCTTTTCCACCGTAAGCGTAACATCTGTTGGCTCCGGTGTTCCATAGGTTTGTGTATTTGCCTTGTCTAGAAGTGCCATGCACTTTAGATTGATTTCACCTACCTTGAGAACTGTTGGAAGCAGTTCATCCATACTTTCTGCGTAACCAATCCTGAACAAGGCTTCACAGAAAAACTGATTTACCTCGGGATCTTCAAAATTCAGGACATATGCATGATAGGCATATGCAGCCATTCCGCGAATACCAAAGAGAATAAGTGACTTCAGGGAACGGATATCTTCATCAGCATTCCATAGCTGTTGCATATCATATTCGTCAGTTCGTCCACAAGGAGACTGACATTTATTACAGTCGCCAACCAGAGAGGCTTTTTCTGCTCTGACCTTTTGTATCATATCTTCGATTGCTGCATTATCAAAGCTTACATTTGTAATTGTGGTAAATAAGCCCTCGATAATGGTCTGCCAGGTCTTTTTTGAAACAGCTGATGTGTCATCGACTGCTCTCGCCAGACCAATCAGTGCGCCTGTCAATTCATCCTGTAATTGTGCAGTATCTGCCTTTTTTCCGCAGACACCTATATTTCCGGTACAGCCGGCGCATCCGGCCGTTTGTTCACATTGAAAACAAAACATCTTTTTTTCCTCCATCAGTAGTTTTTTATGTTTCTGATAGAATAATAGCGTTATAAAAACAACTTGTATGTTTGATTTCCAACATAAAGAATACTTTTGAAAAAAATTTGTCTATTTTAATCAAGCAATTCAAGCAATTTATCAAGAAATGCCTCTTCCCCAAAAGTATTAAGCTTGAAAAAAACAGCCTGGCTTCCACCTGCCGTAATTGCGGAAAGGTGAACAGGCTCCTCGCCATTTTGAAAAAGTGTAACATTGAGACTTACCCTGTTACCACCGGTATAGCTGTAGCGTTCAAATACCCTGACGCTGCAACGCGCATCCCCGCTTCGAAAGTCACTGGAATCCTCCAGAGATGCTGACACACTGCCATTTATTATTCCGTCTTCAATCGTGGAAAGTAACTGGTCAAAATCTTTATTGATAATTCTCTCTATTTTTGCCATATACAAGCCCTGCCACTCAAAATGTGTTCAAATATACTCAAACACATCGAGAAATTAAAGTCCTTGCGGATACTTCTTACTGCTTCGATGTGTATGCTTTGGCGATTGTAAACAATACGCTACTCACAAGTTCGTGTACACTCCACAGTCGTAAATTCCTGCGATAGCCCGCAGTACATACTTACGTTTGCGTTTATTATGCAACTTCGTAAGTTAAAGCATCTCTTAGATTAAGAGCAGCATTGAAATCCCTATCCTCAACATAGCCACAATCACAACGATATATTCTATCTGAAAGCTTCAAATCTTTCTTGATAGCACCACAGCAATGACATATTTTGGATGATGGATACCATCTGTCTACGACTCTTAATTCAATACCATTTTCATCACATTTTGCTTTAAGCTTGGTTCTAAATTCATAGAACTTCTGTGACGCAACAGCTTTTGAAAGATGTCTGTTCTTCATCATTCCTGATACATTCAAATTTTCAATAGTTATATAAGATGGCTTGGTTTTCACTATCTCAGCTATTGATTTATTGATATAATCAGTACGGATATTATCTATTTTATGATGAAGTCTTTGTACTTTGAGCTTTTGCTTTTGTATATTCTTTTGAGTGGACTCTCCTTTCTTTAAGTTCTCATATTTTCGTGAGAGACATCTTTGTTCTCTACGCAGTTTCTTTTCCAATTTTTTAATTCTTGTTGACTTATTGATATTTTTATAAGTTTTACCATTGGAAACAATCGCCAAGTCTTTTAAACCCAAGTCAATTCCTATACCACCATTGCTATTATTAGCAATCTTAACGTCGGGAATTTCTACAAGAACTGACACATAGTATCTGTCTGCTTTGATGGATACTGTACCGCTTTTGATTTTCCATCCGTCTTTAGTTGTTGGTATATAACCTTTTTCTTTAATGCGTACCCAACCTAAAGTGGGTATGTTCAACCTATGTCTCTCACATCTACAGTCTTTAGTATTGTTCTTTACGAAATACATTTTTACATCAGATTTACCTTTCTTTTTGAAATTAGGAAAAGCGCTTTGATGTTTAAAAAATCTTGTAAATGCAGTACATCCATCTTCAATAGACTTTTTTACAGCTTTTGAATATGCTTCTTTAATCCATATTTTATCAGGATTATTAGGAATATACTCATTATTAAGCCATACGCTGAAACTCTTGCCAGTCATAAACTTTTCACCGTTATCATATAAAGTTTTGTTGTGACCGAGATAGAAGTTATAGACGTACCTACAAGTGCCAATAGTCTTGTTAATCTTGATTTTTTGCTCAATCGTCGGATTTATTTCCGTCTTGAAGCTCTTTAGCAATTTCCTCATCCCTTTCTATTTGTTTTTTATACTTACGAAGTCCATACAACCTGCAAGAAAATACATGAAGTATAGAAACAATATCCTGTATGAGTTCTTCCTGTGGTGATAGTTCTTCGTTGTTCACTACCACAATGCTTGTATTAAACTTCATACAGAATTTTTCAAACCAATCGTAACCAAATCTGATAAATCTATCTTTATGAGTTACTATTATGTTTTTTATTTTCTGTTCCATTACTTCATTTAATAATTCATTCCACTTTTTACGATTGTAATTAAGACCACTTCCATAATCCTCAATACACTGGTCTACAATAATTCCTTTTGCGTTACAAAACTGTCTTAAAAATGCAACTTGATTTAGTAAATCATCTTTTTGATTTCTTGTAGACACTCTGGCATAAATAACTACCTGACGTTTATCATTTTCAGTATTTATACCTTTAAATTGTAGATACTGGTCATAAGTGTAATAACGCCTATCAGTTGGAGTTCGATTTGCCTTTAAAGTTCCTTCTCTGTCCCAGCGTTGCAATGTCTTAACAGACACACCTAACAGTTCAGCAAAATCTTTTGGCTTATAATTTGTGATATTTGATGTATTCATAATAATTTACTCCTTTGAGTATATTTAAACACATTTAATCACATTTAATCACATTTAACAATATATTCAATTACTTATTTTCTCCTCCTCTTGTCATTATCTATTACAATTAGAACGTTTTTTTCTTAATCATTAGTATATAACACAGTCTGTAATCTGACAATGAGTTATTCAATGTCACCGGGGCTCATATCATGGTATAAAAATGCGCCTGAACAGGTAAACCTTAACTAAAAATTTGTTTGATAAACCAAATAAAAGTGATATACTGACTAACATATATAAAATATGCTAGAGCTAATAAATTTGCTATGGGCAGGCCCAAAACTATATCAGGAGAAAAAATGGATACAAGAATTGAAAAACAGAATCTTCCACATTCAAAATTAGAAAAAGAAGAGGATATTTTGGAAAAAATTTGTCTCTATAAGCAAAATGGAATTGAGATGAAAATAGAGAAAATCTGTCATTCCCTGCAAATCGAAAAAAGAAGCTTGATGCCTTATTTGAAAAGCTTACAAAAGCATGGCTATATTGAAACTATAATACCGGAACAAGAGATTCAATTGACAGATTATGGTTTGGCAGTGGGAAATAATTACATTTATCGCCACAATTCCATCAGCCAGATGCTACAATTTATTGGAGTTAATGAAAAAATTGCAGATCAGGATGCGTGCAGAATAGAACACATTGTAACAGATGAGTCGGCGAGGGCAATGTGTCAGTTTATCAATTTCGAAAATATGTATTATGAAAGACGAATCAGAAATTCGGAGCTTACAGATCGTTATGAAAAAGGAAGGTATACCTTTACGATGCAGATGTATAGTTTGGAACAGCAATGTCCAAGACGACTGAAACCGGAGTATACCTGCTATTCTAGAGATATCTTTCTTGAAATTACGGAAAAAGGATGCTTTGAGCTGCAAAAAACAGAAGAATTGAAGCGAAAGAGATTGTGGTATAAGGATTATGATAAAAAGTGGAAAATAGCGGAGCGGGGAGAATATGGAGAAAAAATTCCGGCTAATATTTTTGAATTCATTGTAAAACCGAATGACAGGATAATAGAAGGAAATCTTCTCATAGCATTTATGAATGAAAAAAAGAACGAACCGGAGGTGTGGGAATGTGCGCAGCTGGAAGTAGAGATTTGGTAAGAGGAACATGACATGGGTAAGAATGAGACAATGGGATTTGAACATTTGACAATATTACAGATTCGCTACCTGACAGAGTTGGAACAGATGGAAAAGGGAAGAGGAACAATCGGTGCGATTGCTGAAAAATGTGGCGTCAAGCATCCAACGGTAAGTAGATTCTTTAAGAGCTGCATTGAAAAAGAATATCTGACACAAAGTCTTGATTTTACAGAAAAGGGAAAAATGATGTTGCAAAGGCATCAGAAAGTAGTAAGAGATGTGCGGGAATATCTCGAAAGAAGCGGGATTACGGAAGGAATCGATGATGTTCTGAAAGGAATGGTTGAGAATATTGATTATATCAGACTGGAAGAGTTGGCTAGGAGCCATATGCGCGTTAACAAGGGAATTCAGATGAAAAAAGAAGAGGATGGAATTGGTGAGATTGAGGAACTGATAGAATACGGAAATCATATGGTGGCAATTTCTATTATGCAGACTGACGGCAGCGGCCGTTCAATGGCAGAGCATGGATTCGAGCATCTTGGCATAGTAAAACGCAATAAGAGAGGATGCTATCTTGAATTAACAATCAAAGAAATGCATGAGATTTCACGTATTAACGGAAGAAAAATGACAGGGCATCTTACCGGTCTGAAATATTTACAGGGAGATGTATATAAAATTGCTGGAATAAAAAACGGAAAGGTAAGAATTCCAATCAGTGCATTCCGCTTCCAGAAATTTGATCATGGAATGTTACAGGGGAATTTGATGATAACGGTATCCTGTTCAGTAGGAGAAGCGCACATGCCGGAAAGTACGGCAAGACTGATTTTTAAATTATAGGATTTGAAATATGAGAAAAATGGATGTGAACGAAAAAGGTTCCATCCATTTTTTGTCTATTAATACTTGTTTATTAATGACTAAAGCTGAAAAAATTAATGAGAAAATTTTTCAATAATGTTGAAAAGTGTAGGTTTAAGAGGGAAACTGAAATACACATTTTCGTACTCTCGGGTACGGGAGAAAGACATAAATATTGACAATAGAAAAAGAAATACTATATATTTTTAGCGGAACTGATTTAACTAACTGCGGATGGTGAAGACTAACTAAAGGTAGACAAGATAACCTGATACAGGAAATGAGTATATGGAAAGAAAAGGAGAAAAGCCTGAAGCTGAAATGGCAGAAAGCGTAGAGTAAGATGGACAAAGTAGAAAAGAAACGGCAGAAAGAACAGTATGTCGTAGAAGAGATGATCCGGCTGTATTGCCGGAAAAACCATCCGAAAGAAAAAAGACAGGAAGGGCAGATGTGTCCTGACTGTCAAAGACTTTCGGACTATGCAAAACAAAGAAGTCAAAAGTGTCCATTTATGGAAGAAAAGACGTTCTGTGCGAACTGTAAGGTGCATTGTTATAAGCCACAGATGAGAGAGCAGATCAGGCAGGTCATGCGGTTTTCAGGACCAAGGATGCTGTTGTATCATCCGGTCCTCGCAGTATGGCATTTGATATGCAGCAAAAAAGAATCAAAAAAAGAAACAAAAGGGTAAGAATCTTATGATTAAAACAAGACTGGTGGGTTTATTGTCCCACGCAAAAAAATATATCGTGTATACGATTTTATGGCAGTGGGCAGCCATCCTGTCGCAGGTAGTGGCGGTTTTTACTATTGCCAATTTACTGGAACGGGTAGTGTATCGTGCTGTGACCATTCCGGTGATTGAACAGACGATACTGATTTTAGTTGTGGTTGTGATTATCCGGTTCGTATGCGAACGGATGGGAGCAAGGTCTTCCTATCTGGCGTGTGTGGATGTAAAGCGGATTCTGCGTGAAAAGATTTATGAGAAAATGTTAAAGCTGGGAGCTTCCTACAGTGAACAGGTATCCTCTTCGGAAGTTGTACAGGTGTCAACTGAAGGTGTGGAGCAGTTGGAGACATACTTTGGAAAATATCTTCCACAGTTATTCTACAGCCTGATCGCACCGCTGACATTATTTATCATTCTTTGCAGAGTGAGCCTGAAAGCGAGTGTCATCCTGCTGATCTGTGTACCGCTGATCCCGATTTCTATCGTGGTGGTACAGAAGATTGCAAAGAAATTACTGAGTAATTATTGGAGCATTTATACCGGACTGGGGGATTCGTTCCTTGAGAATTTACAGGGACTTACCACGCTGAAGATTTATCAGGCAGACCAGCAGAAAGCAGACGAGATGGATGTGGAATCCCAGAACTTCCGCAGGATTACGATGAAGGTGCTGACCATGCAGCTCAATTCAACCAGCGTGATGGATATTGTGGCGTATGGTGGAGCTGCGATCGGTATGGCAGCCTCTGTATCCGAATTCTTAAAAGGAAATATCAGTGTAGCAGGAGCATTATGTATTGTTCTGCTTGCCAGCGAGTTTTTCCTGCCGCTTAGGCTGCTTGGTTCATTCTTCCATATTGCAATGAATGGTATGGCAGCAAGTGATAAGATTTTCAAGATTTTAGATTTACCGGAGCCACAGGCCGGAGAAAAAACACTGCCGGAGGTCGCGTTAGATGTCACATTAAAAGATGTGCATTTTTCTTATGAGAAGGACAGAGAGATTTTAAAAGGAATAAGCTTAAAGCTCCCGGCAGGAAGCTTTGTATCACTGGTTGGTGAATCCGGATGTGGTAAGAGTACGATTGCCGGAATCCTTGCAGCAAAGAACCGGGAATATAACGGAGAGATCACCATCGGTGGTGTACCGCTTAATGAAGTGAATGAAACAAATCTGATGCAGAGAGTTGTTCTGGTTCGCCATAACAGCTATCTGTTCAAGGGTACAGTAGAAGAAAATCTGAAGATGGCAAAACCGGACGCAACGAAAGAAGAGATGGAAGCTGTTCTTCAGAAAGTCAATCTTTTAGGATTCTTACAGACACAGGATGGCTTACAGACAAAGCTTCAGGAAAAAGCAAGCAACCTGTCCGGCGGACAGTGTCAGAGACTGGTGATTGCCAGAGCATTGCTTCGGACAGACAGTGCAGTTTATATTTTCGATGAAGCCGCATCCAATATTGATGTGGAAAGTGAAGAACTGATCATGAATGTGATTCACGAACTGGCAAAAACAAAGACGGTGCTTCTGATCTCCCACAGACTGGCAAATGTTGTGAAGTCTGACAGGATTTATTTCTTAAAAGACGGAGAAATCAAGGAAAACGGAAAGCATGATGAGCTGATGAGCCAGAATGGTGAGTACAGACATCTGTATGAAAGCCAGATGGCACTGGAAAACTATGGAAAGAAGGTGGCGGGGTAATGAGTGATATTGATGTAAAAAAAAATAATAAAGCTACCGGTTCCGGGCGCCGAAGTGCCATCCGGATCATGGGAAACCTGATTGGTCTGGTAAAGCCTCTGATTCATATTATGCTGGCAGCAATTATCCTTGGAACATTAGGCTATTTGTGTGCGATTTTCCTCACTATATTGGCAGGACAGGTTATCGTGCATGGACTTCTGACAGGAGTAGCTGGAATGATGGTTCCGGTGGACAATATGTGGCTGGTATCTACCCCGGTGAAAACAATTATCACAGTCATGATCATAATCGCAGTGCTTCGTGGAATCCTTCATTATATGGAGCAGTATTGTAATCATTTTATCGCATTCAAGCTGCTTGCAATCATCCGCCATAAAGTATTTGCGGCATTGAGAAAGCTCTGCCCTGCAAAGCTTGAGGGACGGGATAAGGGAAACCTGATTTCCATTATTACAACTGACATCGAACTGCTTGAGGTGTTTTATGCACATACCATTTCCCCGATTGCGATTGCAACACTGACCTCTATCATTATGGTGATTTTTATTGGAAGATATCACTGGCTGGCAGGCGTGCTTGCACTGGCAGCTTATCTGATTGTCGGTGTAGCCATCCCGATGTGGAATGGAAGGCGCGGCAGTCGGAAGGGAATGGAATTTAGAACAAACTTCGGAGAACTGAACAGTTTTGTTCTGGATTCTTTACGTGGACTGGACGAGACCATCCAGTACGGACAGGGTGAAAAGAGAAAAGAGCAGATGAGTAAGCGCTCCCGAAGCCTTGCCGGAATGCAGGAAGATTTAAGCAAAATGGAAGGCTCACAGCGTTCATTTACCAATATGGTAATTTTGCTTGCATCCTTTGGAATGCTGGCATTGACCATCTGGTTGTATGCAAAAGGCGAGATGGGCTTCGAGGGAATCTTGACCTGTACTATCGCAATGATGGGTTCATTCGGACCGGTAGTTGCATTGTCAAGTCTGTCCAATAATTTGAACCAGACACTGGCAAGTGGTGAGCGTGTGCTTTCACTACTGGAAGAGACACCACTTGTGGAAGAGATTCCGAGTGATGTGGAGACTGCGAAAATTTCTGATACAGAGATTTTCAAAGATGAAACTGAGGAACATTCTAACAATCAGGATGTAGATTCTGAGGCGAGAGTAGATTATGCATTCGCAGGAGCCACAGCAGAAAACGTGACATTTGCATATGAAGAAGAGATCATTTTAGATAATTATTCACTGAAATTAGAGCCGGGTAAGATTACAGGTATTCATGGTGCGAGCGGTTCCGGAAAATCGACTTTATTAAAGCTGTTGATGCGGTTTTGGGATGTGCAGGCCGGAAGTGTATCGGTAGACGGTACGGATGTCCGCAAGATTCCGACTAAGCACTTAAGAGATATGGAGAGCTATGTCACACAGGAAACGCACCTGTTCCATGATTCCATTGCAAACAATATTGCGATTGCAAAGCCGGGAGCATCCAGAGAAGAGATTATGGAAGCTGCAAAGAAAGCATCTATCCATGATTTTATTATGACACTGCCGAAGGGATACGACACAGAAGTCGGAGAGCTTGGTGATACATTGTCCGGCGGCGAGAAACAGAGAATCGGAATTGCAAGGGCATTTCTCCATGACAGCCCTCTGATTCTGCTCGACGAACCAACATCAAACCTTGATTCCTTAAATGAAGGAATAATTTTAAAATCATTGAAGGAATCAGCTTTGAAGAAAACTATCGTTCTGGTATCACACAGAGTATCCACAATGAACGTGGCAGATGTGGTGTATGAGATGGAGAACGGCAGAATTTCTTAGAAATGTGTTGCTGTTCACATCACAGTGTGACCAGCAGCAAAATAGTTTTTGCAACTACAGCTTAAGCTGCCTTAATCCCTTAACAATAATAAACATAGTCACAAACTCAGCCGCCGGAAAAGCAAGCCACACACCTGTCATGCCAAAGGCGGATGAAAGTGCGAATGCGAAAATGCTTATAGCGATAAAACCACGCATGATAGATGCCGCGAACGCATATTTTACGGACTCAACGGCACTTAGGATGGCAGAACCTACTATATTAATTCCGGCAAAAATGAAGCCTGTAAAGTAAAGGCGCAGTCCGCTCTCGGCATATGAAGCAAGTCTGGCATCGTGCTCGCTGTTGAAAACAGATGTAACAAAAGGCGCAAAGGTGCATATGAACAAAATGAGCAGTGCAGCAATTAAGAGGGATGAAACGACAGCCATCCTGAGTATTGAGCCTACATTTTTTCTAAGTCCTCTGCCGTAATAGTCGCTGATAAGAGGCTGTGAACCCTGTGCTATTCCGTTGAACAAAGCTACAGCGACCAGTGATGTATTGGCAACCACACCGTATGCTGCCACGCCGATATTTCCTGCAAGCCTCAGGATAATCATATTGAAGACAATAGTTATGACACCTGATGATATCTCAGCAACAAAGGAAGAAACACCAACCTGGCAGGAGTAAAAGAGCCTCTTGACAGATGGAACCGTCGGCTTAAGCTTTACGGAGCATTTGTCTGAGCAGAAATGAATACAGCATATCAGGATGCCTATAATCGGTGAAATAGCGGTAGCTAAAGCGGCTCCCTCCATACCAAGCCCCAGCGGGAACATGAGTATGTAGTCAAAAACAATATTAAAAAGGCTGCTGAAAAGTGTGGCGCACATGGCAATGGATGGCGCACCATCATTTCTTACGAAAGCGTTGCACACATAGTTGCACATGAAAAATGGCGTAAAAAGCATGAAAATACGTGTATAGTTTTTACCGGTATTTATAATTGCTGCATCGCCGCCGAGCAGCCCTACGAGCCTGTCCGGGATGAAAATACCAACCAATATGAATATAACACTTACCATAATACACCACAGCAGGGCATGAAAAAAATAGCTCTCGCTGGATGTATCGCCCTTATTTTTCTCCACGACATATCTGATGGCGGAGCCGACTCCGATCATTGCGCCTATGGCAAAAATCAAATTGTATACAGGCAGCACCAGATTGAGCGCTGTGATACCGTTTGAGCCGACCGCTTTTGATATAAAGAAGGTGTCGGCAAGTATATATAATGACATACCCACCATGCCGAGTATGTTTTGTGAGACATATTTTACAAATAATTTTTTCATAATAGCTATATTGTAAATGCATCTGTCATTTAAATCAATGATATTTTTGATTAGCTCGGATGTAAAAAGTTCAAAATAAGACATTTTGACTATTGAAATAAATTTCTCAGTACATTATAATGAACATGTTGAAAAAAATTGGGATTACTAAAGGAGGATAATTATGGAAAACAATAAGCTTTCAACAGGTTTAACCGTATGGTTATGGATTATTTTCGTGCTGAATATTCTTGCAACAATTGGCGGAATCGTCGTTGCGTTGGGTGCTTCAGTCGTAGGAGCTACTTTAGGATTAGGTTCGATATATGTCGTACTGTGTTTCATTAGCGTTATACTACAGATTGTCATAACTGTTTCTATCGGTATTCTGCTTTTCGCACACAAAAAGATTGGTTTGGTGCTTATTATTGCACTTGCAGCTCTGGGATTCATTGTAAGTATAGTTACATATGCCATTGCAGCACAGCTTAGTGCTGGTAATATTGTCAAGTCAATTATTTCAGCCATTCTTATGCCGGGTATTACATATTTATTGGCAAAGAACGACATTGCAAATGGCACAATAGCTTAGAGCAATAAAAAATAAGATGAAAATTGAATAATGTTTTATTAATCCGCTATACGATAGGTGAGTATAGCGGATTTTTAAGTTTGCGCGCCATGGGCGCGCTCTAACGGGTGCAAGTCCCGAACACTCCTAGATAGTGGGAAGTG
>ERZ859776.889-NODE-889-length-12470-cov-3.100282_pt1 | contig 12470 bp, 12 predicted proteins | sample MGYA00509987_ERZ859776 | MGnify/ENA primary metagenome ERZ859776 (study PRJEB30046, sample SAMN00715146) | human gut metagenome | study: EMG produced TPA metagenomics assembly of the A metagenome-wide association study of gut microbiota in type 2... | reverse complement strand
AAAAAGGACATTCCAAGAATTCTTGCACTGTTGGGGCAGGTATTACAGATACATGCAGAGATCCGACCGGATATTTTTATACCGGGTACTACGAAATACACCCCCTGCGAGCTGACAGAGCTATTACAACAGGAGGACCATCCTATCTATGTTGCCGTAGACGAGGACGATCTGTGCATGGGCTATGCATTCTGCCAACTCAGGGAGCAGCCCTTTTCCACTAATATGGTGCCCTTTAAATCATTGTTTATCGATGACCTTTGCGTTGACAAGCAGACACGGGGTCAGCATATCGGGGAAAGCCTGTTTGAATATGTGAAGCAGCAGGCAAAAGAACTGGGCTGCTATGAAGTAACCCTGAACGTCTGGGCAGGCAACACTTCGGCAGAGCGCTTTTATGAAAAGATGGGAATGAAGACAAAAGAACGGCAGATGGAATATATCCTGTGAGCCGGATAGAGGTGGCAAGTATGATTAAAATTGCATTTTTTGATGTCGATGGGACACTTCTGAAGATGGGGCATAAAGAGTTAAGTGAGCGGACACTGCATGCGTTAACTTCTCTTCGTCAGAATGGGGTAAAGCTGTGTATGGCGACCGGAAGAGGATATCTGTCGGCGCCGCGTTTTCCGGGAATTGATTTCGATGCTCTTCTGACCTTTAACGGTTCTTATGTAACAGTCGGAGACGAGATTATTTTTAAGTGCCCGCTTGATCGGATGGACAAGCTTCAGATCCTTCAGAATCTGAAAGACCTGCATAGGGCGGTAGCAATCAGTAACGAACATTTTATCATCACCAACGGTACAGATCCGGATCTGGAGCAGTATTTCAGATTCGGTAATGAGATGCTGAAAATAGATAAACAATTCGATGAACGGGTTCATGAGGATATCTATCAGATGATGTGTGCCTGCCGGGAAGAAGAGTATGAGAGGATTCTCTATGGTACGCACCATACACAGATTACAGCGTGGTGGGATAGAGCGGCTGATATCATTCCTCTGGAATGTGGGAAGGGAAACGCTGTGCGCGCGGTACTTCAGCATTTTGGCTTTACAAAGGAGGAAGCCATCGCTTTTGGAGATGGCTTCAATGATATCGAGATGCTGGAAGCAGTCGGCACCGGTGTGACCATGGGGAATGCGAAGGATGAGATCAAAGCCCACGCCACCTGCACGTGCAAATCGGTGGAAGAAGACGGAGTCTACGATTTTTGCTTAGAACATGGGCTGATTACAATATAGGCATTGCTGCCCGCATTTCCTTCACTTTTCCGGCATCCACTGCTTCATATGCATTCTTTCGGCTTATATCATAAGAGAAGTCCACGTCCTGCAGGGAGGCGGTCGCATCCGGCTGCCAGCTTCTGCAGGATGTATGAACCTGCTCTATGCTCGTATATTCCATCAGAGCTTTTACGTTTTGTGCATTCACGCCGCTTCCCGCTAAAAATGTGATTTCTTTACCATATTGGCTTTGCAGCTTTTGCAATTGCGTTCTGCCCGACCATACATCGGGTGCACCACCACTGGTGAGGATCCGGTCCGCACCAAGTAAGATCAATGCTTCCACCGCACGTTCCTGCTGCGCAACACAATCAAACGCCCGGTGAAATACAGCTTCTTTTCCGGCGCTATGGATGAGGTCGATCATTTCCTGTGTCCGGTTCCTATGGATGGCATGGTCCTCTGTCAGGAAGCCGAAAGCAATACCGTCAGCTCCGTGCTCTAAAAGCATGCGGGCGTCCAGGAGCATGGTCTCGTATTCATCCTGTGAATAGCAGAAGCCACCTCCTCTTGGACGGAGCATTGTTATAATAGGGATGTTGCACTGCTCTTTTGCACAGATCAGATTGGCGGTAGAAGGTGTGAGACCACCCAGATACAGTGCACTGTTAAGCTCTACCCGGTCGGCACCATTTTGCCAGGCGGTTTTTACATCTTCGAAGCTGCCGCAGCAGATTTCCAATAATCCTTTCAAAATAATCCCCCTCAATTTATATCTTCGTGGTCCACTGGGAGAGATCCCATACCTGGGTAGCCAGTCCGTCATAGAACTCCGGCTCGTGGCAGACCATGAGAATGCTGCCCTTGTATTCCTGCAGGGCACGTTTCAGCTCGTCCTTGGCATCGACATCCAGGTGGTTCGTCGGCTCATCTAACAGCAATACATTTGTGGCGCGGTTCATCAGCTTGCAGAGACGTACCTTTGCCTGTTCGCCACCGCTCAATACCTTCACGCGGCTCTCAATATGCTTGGTGGTGAGTCCGCATCTTGCCAGGGCGGAGCGGACCTCATACTGGGTGAAGGCAGGGAATTCCTGCCAGATCTCTTCGATGCAGCTGTTGTCTCCGGAGCCGGACATTTCCTGTTCGAAGTATCCGATCTCCAGATAATCGCCCTGCTCCACTTCGCCGGACAACGGCGGGATCAGACCCAGAATACTTTTTAACAGAGTGGTCTTACCGATACCGTTGGCACCGATCAGCGCCACCTTCTCGCCGCGTTCCATAGACAGGTTCAGAGGCTTGGACAGCGGCTCGTCGTAACCGATGACGAGATCTCTGGTCTCGAAAATGATGCGTCCGGTAGTACGTCCTTCCTTAAAAGAGAATTCCGTCTTCGGCTTCTCCGCAGCCAGCTCAATGACATCCATTTTGTCCAGCTTCTTCTGCCGGGACATCGCCATATTACGGGTGGAGACCCGGGCTTTATTTCTCGCCACGAAGTCCTTCAGATCGGCGATCTCCTTCTGCTGGCGGTTATAAGCAGCCTCCAGCTGGGACTTTTTCATGGCATAGACTTCCTGGAACTTGTCGTAATCGCCCACGTAACGGGTCAGCTCCTGGTTGTCCATATGATAGATGAGGTTGATGACACTGTTCAGGAAGGGAATGTCATGGCTGATCAGAATGAAAGCATTCTCGTATTCGTTCAGATAACGCTTCAGCCATTCGATATGCTCCGCATCCAGATAGTTGGTAGGCTCGTCCAAGAGCAGGATATCCGGCTTCTCCAACAGGAGTTTTCCCAGCAGGACCTTGGTACGCTGACCACCGGACAGTTCGGTGACATCACGATCGAGACCGATCTCCATCAACCCTAAGGCTCTTGCCACTTCTTCTACCTTGGCATCGATCATATAAAAATCATGCATGGTTAAGAGGTCCTGGATCGTCCCCAGATCTTCCATATACTGTTCGAGCTCTTCGGGAGTGGCATCTCCCATTTTGTCGCAGATCTCGTTCATCTGCGCTTCCATATCATATAAAAAGTCAAAGGCGGAAGCCAGCACCTGGCGGATGGTCATGCCGGGAGTCAGCACGGTATGCTGGTCCAGATAGCCGACACGGACATTTTTCGCCCATTCTACTTTTCCCTCATCCGGCATGAGCTTGCCGGTGATAATATTCATAAAAGTAGATTTGCCCTCGCCGTTGGCACCGATGAGACCGATATGTTCGCCCTTTAACAGTCGAAACGATACATCGTTAAAAATAGCACGGTCACCGAAGCCGTGGGTCAGGTGTTCTACGTTTAATATACTCATAATTCCTCACATTCTGCTGCGTATGCAGCGGATACACGCTAATAGTCCTTTGCAAGTATAGCGTAGGGTTTATCCTTTTGTAAAGTAAAAAGCGGGGAGAGGGCAAAAATCAAAGTAAAAAGCCGGGAAAAAGGCAAAATTGAGTTGTGATGTGCTATAAATCTGTGCTATGATGTATCCGCTTACGCAGTAAAAATGAAAGACTTTAATGCAGGAAAATATAATGTAATGTGAAACTTTTCGTTGTATTTGTCGTTTGATAGAATAGGCATCCCCATAGTGGGGACACTATAACAATAAGTATGGGCATATCCCATAGAAAAGAGGAGAGACTTTATGAAGAAGAAATTAGCATGTATGTTACTTATGGGTACTTTGGCACTGTCCATGGCGGCCTGCGGAAACGGGCAGGACAAGAATACCGGTGCAGCTACAGAGACCGGTGTGGAAAGCACAGAAGGCACCGCGGAATCCACAGGGACGAGTGTAGAGAGCACTGAGGCGGGAAATGCCGGCACACAGCAGGAAAGTGGAGATGTGGCAGCGGCATTGCAGAGCGCCAAAAAAGCAGTGACAGATGCGCTGGGTGATGATTACTGGCCGGATTCCGAGATCCCGGAGGAAATGCTGAATGAGACCTACGGTGTCAGTGCGGATCTGTATGATGCTTATCTGGGCGAATGTCCCATGATCAGTGTCAATGTAGATACTTTATTGATTATTCACGCAAAAGATGGTAAGGTAGAGGATGTAGAAAATGCATTGAACGCCTACCGTGACAGTCTGGTGAATGACACGATGCAGTATCCCATGAATCTTGGCAAGATTCAGGCATCCCGGGTAGAACGGATAGGTGATTATGTATGCTTTGTACAGTTGGGCGCGGACACTTCCTCTGTGGAAGAGCAGGGAGATGAGGCCGTGATCACTTACTGTCAGGAGCAGAATGAGCTTGCGCTGGAGGCTGTCAGACAGACTCTGGAGTAAATGCGGAGTAGAGTGAATGGTATTCAGCAGTGTGTTGTTTCTTTTTCGGTTTTTACCGATTTTTATGATCTGCTATTTCCTGGTTCCCCGGAACATGAAGAATCTGGTTCTGTTTCTGGGGAGCCTGGTCTTTTATGCCTGGGGAGAGCCGGTCTATATTTTTCTGATGCTTTTTTCCACGATTTCGGATTTCGTATGGGGAAGGCTGATAGAGGAATATAGGGGGGAGGACCGCTCCAGGATCTTTTTGTTATGTTCGGTTGTTATCAACCTATTTATCCTGGGATTTTTTAAATATGCCGATTTCCTGCTGCAGACAGTGAATACAGTGTTTGGAACATCGATTCCGTTGCTGGGTCTTCCGTTACCCATCGGTATCTCTTTTTACACCTTCCAGACGATGTCTTACGTGATCGATGTATACAGAGGAGATGCCAAAGCGCAGCGCAATATTTTACAGTTCGGTGTCTACGTGACCATGTTCCCGCAGCTGATCGCGGGACCGATCTTAAAATATCATCAGGTGGAACGCTATCTGCAGGACAGACATGCGGATATGAAGACGATCAGTTATGGCGTGAAACGTTTTGTGACGGGACTTGCGAAAAAAGTATTGCTTGCCAATAACCTGGGACTTTTGTGGCAGCAGGTCTCGGCGCTGGAAAAAAGTGAGATGAGTGTCCTGATGGCATGGCTTGGAATTGCCGCTTTTGCGTTCCAGATCTATTTTGATTTTTCCGGATATTCGGATATGGCGATCGGGCTGGGAGCCATCCTGGGATTTCATTTCCCGGAGAACTTTAATTATCCGTATATTGCAGCTTCCGTGAAAGATTTCTGGCACAGATGGCATATTTCCTTAAGCACCTGGTTCAAGGAATATGTATACATTCCGCTGGGAGGCAACCGTAAGGGGCTGCCCAGACAGATCCTCAATATCCTGATCGTATGGACGCTGACGGGAATCTGGCATGGCGCAGGGTGGAATTTCCTGTTCTGGGGACTTTGGTTTGCCCTGTTTTTAATTCTGGAAAAACTGTTTTTAGGAGAGCTCCTGAAAAATGCCCCGGTGGTGTTTGGCAGAGTCTATACGCTGGCTGTGGTCCTGATCAGCTGGGTATTTTTCGCACTGGAGAAGCCGGGAGAGATTCTGGCATATCTGCAGACGATGTTTGGATTAAACGGTGTGGGACTGGTGAATTCCAAGGCTCTGTTTTTAGGGAATGAGTATCTGGTATTATTGGTGATCGCTCTGATCGCATGCCTGCCCCTTGGAAACCACCTGGTGCATGCACTGCGAAGCAGTAAGACCGGACCCGCCATGGCACTTTACCGCCTGGGAGAAAAGGTGATCCCCGCAGCGTTACTGATACTTTCGATCGCTTATATTGTGGATGCGTCTTATAATCCGTTTTTGTATTTTAGATTTTAACCGGGAAGGAGGAACAGCGTGTGGATGAAAAAAGAAATGCTCTCCTGACGGTGGGACTGGTGTGTGCGGTGCTTTTCGTCCTGGGGGTCGCCGATCTGTGCAACAGCGACAGAGTCTATTCGGAATCGGAGAACCGAGTGCTAGCGTCCCGGCCTGTTTTTTCCTGGGAAAGTCTCCTCTCCGGGAAATACGGAGATGCTTATGAAGAATATATGTCCGATCAGTTCACCGGTCGGGATAAATGGGTGGGAATTAAGACCCGCGCGGATATCCTGTTCCGGAAAAAGGAGGTCAACGGCGTATATCTGGGATCGGATCATTATCTGATCGGGGTAAACGATCCGGAGGAATACACACAGCAGATGGAGGATTCCCGCATCGTTTCCCTGAAAAAGCTGGTAAACCGGTGGGATGCCAAAGTCATGCTGGTACCTACGGCGGATAATATTCTGACAGATAAGCTGCCGGCTTTTGCGCCCTGTTATGATGAGACGAGACTGCTTGCGAAGGTGAAGGAGTCTGTCGGTGAGGAGCACTATATCGATGTGTATTCCGCATTGCAGGAGCATGCGGGGGAACCGGTCTATTACCGCACGGATCATCACTGGACCAGCCTCGGAGCCTATTACGGATTCCTGGCATGGGCAGACAGCATGGGGAAATTTCCCTATCCGTATAACACGGCAGGCATGAAGACCGTGTCGGAAGATTTTCAGGGTACCCTGCAGTCCCGGATCAATGTGGCCTGGACGAAGGATAAGATACAGTATTTTCCCGAGACAGAGAAAAAACCGGTATCAGTCACCTATGATTTCGCTGACACGGCGGACTCTCTGTATGCGCCGGAGTACCTGGAGACCAAGAACCAGTACGGATTTTTCCTGAATGATAATCATGCATTTATAGAGATCCATACGGGATATAATGCCGGGAAGACGCTTTTTGTGATCAAGGATTCCTATGCGAACAGCATGATCCCGCTGCTGACGGCGCACTATGAGACGATCTATGTGGTGGATCTTCGGTATTTTAACGGGAAACTGTTCCAGCTCATGGAGCAGTACGAGCCCGGGCAGGGCATGGATGTGCTGGTACTGTATGACTGCATTCACTTTTTAGAGGATTTTAAATTCTATTAAGGATTCACATTATTAACATAAGTAATATAAGGAGGTTTACCATGGCTTATTTGGGAATTCCCCAGAATACCATCGCGGTACTTCAGAAATACCATTTTAATTTTCAGAAAAAATTCGGACAGAATTTCCTGATAGATACGACGGTCTTAGACCGGATCATATCTTCCGCGGAGATCACGAAGGAGGATTGTGTGCTGGAGATCGGTCCGGGCATCGGCACCATGACACAGTATCTGGCGGAGCGCGCGGGCAGTGTTGTGGCGGTGGAGATCGACAAGGCGTTACTTCCGATCCTGGAGGAGACTCTGCAGGATTACGATAATGTAACAGTGATCAATGATGATATTCTGAAAGTGGATATTAACAGACTGGTGGAGGAGAAAAATGGTGGACGCCCCATAAAAGTCGTGGCAAATCTGCCCTATTACATCACGACACCGATCATTATGGGACTGTTCGAGAGCCGTGTACCGCTGAAAAGCATTACGATCATGGTACAGAAGGAAGTGGCGGATCGTATGCAGGTAGGACCCGGCACGAAGGATTACGGCGCTTTATCCCTGGCAGTGCAGTATTACGCGAAGCCGGAGATCGTGGCTAACGTTCCTCCGAACTGTTTTATTCCGAGACCCAATGTCGGCAGTGCGGTGATCCGGCTGACCCGTTATGAAGAGTCGCCTGTGAAGGTAAAGGATGAGAAGAAGATGTTTTCCCTGATCCGGGCTTCCTTTAACCAGCGAAGAAAGACTCTGGTGAACGGTCTCGGCAATGCGGGACTTCCCGGAATTACAAAAGAATCAGCGTCAGCAGCTCTCGAACAGATGGGATTGTCACCTACCGTTCGCGGAGAGGCACTGACGCTGGAACAATTTGCACAGCTGAGTGATCTTATTTAGATTGTTAAGATGCTAATTCGTCTTTTTATCTGCCGCGGCGTTGATCAGTTCCATAATGGTCTTAACGGCATCCATCTGATGGCTTTTGCTCATGGCGTCCACATAATTCTGGCGGTTAAAGTACAGCTCATGTACTTTATCTACCAGAAGATTCGTCGTAATATCATCCTCATTCAGGACAATGGAATATCCTTGGGCTTCGAAGGAAGCAGCGTTCAACAACTGGTCTCCGCGGCTGCTGGCAGCAGGCAGGGGGATCAGGATGTTGGGCTTTTTCAGTGCCAGAAGCTCGCAGATGGCATTGGCTCCGGCGCGGGAGATCACCACATCTGCCATGGCAAAGACGTCTTTTAATTCCGCTTTGATATATTCAAACTGTTTATACCCGGGGGTATTTAATAACAGATTGTCGATCTTGTCTTTGCCGCAGAGGTGTACAACCTGGAAATCCTCCAACAGCTTCGGCAGGGCATCACGGACTGCCTTATTGACATTGGCAGCACCCAGGCTTCCGCCGATGACCATGATCACGGGCTTATTCGCAGTAAATCCGCACATGTTAAGTCCCGCAAGCTTACTGCCCTCGGCCAGCTCCGCACGGATGGGAGAACCGGTGAGCACCGCCTTATCTGCGGGGATGTTCTTCATAGTCTCCGGGAAATTACAGCATACCTTTTCCGCGACGGGAATGCACAGCTTGTTCGCCAGACCCGGAGTCATATCCGATTCGTGAATGATACAGGGAATATGTAAGGAAGCTGCAGCGCGGACCACGGGAACGCTTACGAAGCCTCCCTTGGAAAATACGACATCCGGCTGATAATTTTTCAGATAATTGCGTGCTTCCACGAATCCCTTCATGACACGGAAAGGATCCGAGAAGTTCTTCGGATCTAAGTATCTGCGGAATTTGCCGGTGGAGATTCCCGTGTAAGGAATATTGAAGTCGGCGATCAGCTTCTTCTCGATGCCTTCATAGGAACCGACGTAGGCAATCTCATAGCCGGCTGCCTGCAGCGCCGGTAACAATGCAATATTCGGTGTAACGTGTCCGGCAGTTCCGCCGCCGGTCAGTACTATTTTTTTCATAAAATCTCAATGCCTTTCGGTAACCTGTTTATTATTTTGCGATCATTTCTTCCAGGGCGTGAGCCAGCTGGTCGGGACAGGAGGTAGGTTTGAAACCACAACGGATCCCCTTGAGACGGCTGATGGCCTCTTCCGGCTTCATGCCCTTTACCAGAGCACTGATGCCCTGGAGGTTGCCGTTGCATCCGCCGGTAAATTTAACGGAATCGATGACACCGTCCTTTAATTCTACGTCGATCATAGTGGAGCAAGTACCCTTTGTCTTGTATATCATAAGTAAATCAACCTCTTTTCTAACAGAATCACTAAAGACTGATTATAGCAGATTTTTATGGTTTATACAATAATGTCAGGGAGCTTTTCTTGTTATAAAAAATGTAGAAAGCTCATAATTCCTGTCTGATGCAGTAGAAGAATGACGATGGAAAACCGTACAAAACAGGACATATATACGTTATACTTGAGAAAACGACGGAAAGGAGTTTTGAAGATGTTTACGATATTTAAAGAAGAAAAAGTGATCACGGCGGGAATTCTGGTATTTTTATGTCTCAGCGTGCTGGTGCGTCTGATGCTGGCGTGGATGTATCATACAATGATCCGGGAAACGGACAATATGGCAACTACGGGAAACCGGCTTTTGAAACAGTGCAAGGTCAAATTCGCAAATTGTTACCAGCTAAACGGAGGCGTGTCCAATATTCCGGTGTTTGTGGACAAGTTCTTAAACCGCTTGTCCTTCGGACATTTATCCTTTGATGCATGGTATCATCTGTCCGGGCAGTGCATGCTGTTCTCTGTGGTATTTGCGGGAGTGGGGATCTGTAAGGGGATTCTGGACGGAAGAATGTTAGGTGAGATACTGCCTTTTTATATTGCGAGTTTTCTGGGGCTGTATCTCTATTTTTCCCTGTCGGCGCTGGTGGATATCAAGGGGAAGCAGCGGGTACTGAAGACGAATCTGATCGATTATCTGGAAAATCACCTGTCCGGCAGGATCCCGGTGACGGAGCAGGACTACGAAAGACTGTACGGAGCGTCGAAGCTCCCCGGCAGGCGGACAGTGGAGTTGATGCCGATCCGGGGGAGGGCTGCACAGCCGCAGGAGATGGTTCGGGAGACCGGAAGAGAGGTATTTTCCACGGAACATGAGATGCCCGGGAAAATGGAAGACAGAGGCATGGCTCAGCAGGATGAATCTTCAAGGGTCACGGAGGAAGAATTACAGGCACTTTTGCAGGAATTGCTTACTGTATAATAAATGGAAACGATTTCGATATACATCTTGAAAATCGAATGTAGCTTTGTTAAAATAAAAACTATCTGGGGCATATTTGCAAAAAGAAAGCTTCACAAGAAGTTATGCAAATATGGATCAGACAAGTTTTGTTAAGTATGTGATATATCTGTAAGATATAAGGAGGAGCATTATGATCAGACAAGTTACATTTGATTATTCCAAGACCGGCTCTTTTATCTCTGAGGAAGAGATCGGTTACATGAAGAAGCTTACCCTGGATGCGAAGGAGACCCTGGTATCCAAGACCGGCGCAGGCAATGATTTCCTGGGATGGATCGATCTTCCCGTAGATTACGATAAGGAAGAGTTCGCCCGCATCAAGGCAGCAGCGAAGAAGATCCAGAGCGATTCCGACGTTCTGTTGGTTATCGGTATCGGTGGTTCTTATCTGGGAGCCAGAGCGGCTATCGAGTTCTTAAGCCACAGCTTCTACAATGTGCTGGATAAGAGTGTACGTAAGACTCCGGAGATCTACTTCTGTGGTAACTCCATCAGCTCCACCTATCTGAAGCACCTGATGGATGTAGTAGGCGACAGAGATTTCTCCATCAACATGATCTCCAAGTCCGGTACCACCACAGAGCCCGCTATTGCTTTCCGTGTATTCAAGGAGAAGCTGGAAGCGAAATACGGCAAGAAGGGTGCGGCAGAGAGAATCTATGCTACCACTGATAAGGCGAAGGGAAGCTTAAAGCATCTGTCTGATGAGGAAGGCTACGAGACCTTCGTAGTACCTGATGATGTAGGAGGACGTTTCTCCGTACTGACCGCTGTAGGCCTGTTACCGATCGCTGTCAGCGGTGCTGATATCGACAAGCTGATGGAAGGTGCAGCCAGCGGAAGAAAGCGTGCCCTGGAGAATGATTTCGAAGAGAACGATGCGCTGCAGTATGCAGCTCTGCGTAACATCTTACTGCGCAAGGGCAAGAGTGTTGAGATTCTGGCGAACTACGAGCCCGCTGTTCACTATGTAAGTGAGTGGTGGAAGCAGCTGTTCGGAGAGAGCGAAGGTAAGGACAACAAGGGTCTGTTCCCTGCAAGCGTGGATCTGACCACCGATCTGCATTCCATGGGTCAGTTCATTCAGGACGGTTCCCGTGTAATGTTCGAGACCGTGATCAACATCGACACTCCGAGAGAGGAGCTTACGATCGGCGAGGAGCCTGTTGATCTGGATGGTCTGAACTATCTGGCAGGCAAGACCGTTGATTTCGTCAATAAGAGTGCTATGAACGGAACCATTCTGGCACATACCGACGGTCAGGTTCCCAACTTCATGGTAACCGTTCCCGAGGTAAATGAGTTCTATCTTGGCGAGCTGTTCTACTTCTTCGAGTTCGCATGTGGTGTCAGCGGATACCTGCTGGGTGTAAATCCTTTCAATCAGCCCGGTGTAGAGAGCTACAAGAAGAACATGTTTGCTCTGCTTGGCAAGCCCGGTTACGAGGCACAGAGAGAAGAACTGCTGAAGAGACTGTAATTGTTACAAGCAATCATATATCTGCAAAGTATAAAAGACAGCGTAATGAATTGATTTCATTACGCTGTTGTTGTATTATAAGCTTATATTTTATGGAATAATGAGTGTAAGAGAATCAAGATGCTTGTATCATTGATGAACATGATACGAAGAGGTTTATGTGACATAGAATGATGATTCAAATACTACAAAAGAACAGGAGAGAACGGTAAAAATGAAGATTGTATTGCTGGAGAGAAACAGTGCGGGTACGGATGTGCCGGTAGATTGTTTTTATGAACTGGGAGAAGTAACATCCTATCCCAATACGGTTACGGTAGAAGAAGTGGCAGAGCGTGTAGGAGATGCGGATGTGATCGTCTGCAACAAGGCTCCGATGAGAGAAGAATCCTTAAAAAATTGTCCGAACGTGAAGTTGATCTGTGAACTGGCTACCGGATATGACAACTGCGACCTGGAATATTGCAAATCCAGAGGCATTAAGGTCGCAAACGTGGTGGATTATTCCACGGCTATGGTAGCACAGCATACCTTTACTCTGGCACTGGTACTGAGCCAGAAGCTCCCCTATTATGATGAATAAGATCGGAAGAG
>ERZ859776.887-NODE-887-length-12494-cov-2.304848_pt1 | contig 12494 bp, 9 predicted proteins | sample MGYA00509987_ERZ859776 | MGnify/ENA primary metagenome ERZ859776 (study PRJEB30046, sample SAMN00715146) | human gut metagenome | study: EMG produced TPA metagenomics assembly of the A metagenome-wide association study of gut microbiota in type 2... | reverse complement strand
ACAGGCGGGTAACCGCCTACCGTGCTTATGCACGGGATAATCCGCTTATGCGGTTTATCTGTCTGAGGTTATTATACCATACCATTCCATTTAAGCCATTACCCAAATGGGTAAAATAAAAGTAAATGCAAGAAATTTCTGTCAAAATCCGTTAACAATCAATTTTTTTGATGTAACAACTGCGGCGAGCTTTGTTTTTGATGAATAACCGGTTTTGGAAAGCATACTGCTGACGTGTGCCTTTACGCAATCGGGAGTAACGCAAAGCTCCTGTGCCATCTCCTTATACGTCATACCTTCGACCAGCAGACGCAGAACTCTGATCTCCGCATCGGAAAACTCATAGCTGGTAGCATTTCCTACGGGTATTTCGGGCATTTTATCGGGATATACGCTTTCTCCGTCTATCGTCCTCTTTATAACGCTGAGTAACTCCTCTGCGCTTACATCCTTGAACCAGATACTCTCCGCACCTGCTTTTCTCGCCTTATCAAGATAGCTGTAATCAAGCATTGAGGTTATGATGATAATTTTTATCGAGGGGAAGCGTTTTTTTATTTTTTCCGCAGCGACAAATCCGCTCTCATCATTTTCCGTACATACGTCCATTAATATCAGGTCGATATTACCACGCATACAGTATTGCTCGGCAAGCGCCGCACAAGAAAGCGAGCCTGCCGGAGAAAGATCGTCTGCCTGTGCTACAAGATTTTCAAGGCTTTCCCTTATCATTTTCTGGTCTTCTACAATCAGTACCTGCGTCATAGTGTTACCTCCTTGTTGAGCGGAAATGAAATTACAAGCTCAAAATACGGATATGAATTAATGCTCATAGTTCCGCCGCTTTTTTCTACTCTGTCGTGCAGTGACGAAAGGCCGCCGCCTTCAGTGACGGTGCTGACCGGTGCTTTTCCGTCATTGGACAGGGCTATCCATTGTCTGCCGCCGCTTTTACTGCATTTAACGTTCAATTTTGTCGCCCCTGCGTGACGTACCGCATTCGTTGCACACTCTCTGACAGCCGTTATGAATATTTTATAATAAAACGGGTCGGGAATATCTCCTTCAACGTTTATTTTGATTCCGAGAACGGAAGATGTTTCCTTTAGCTGACCGGATATATCATAGCTGTTTGCTCCGTAGCTTTTTTCGTTGTCCCTCATAAGAAGTCTTACAGCATTCTTCCACGCTGTAAGGTCAAGCTCGCTTGTCGGTCTGTTATTTGACAGCAGATTACGGGTCGCAATTACGCTCCTGCCTATATCATCGTGTACACGAATCTTCATACTGAGTATTTCTTCTTCACGGATAACCGTTCTTATATTCTCTGTCAGCTTTCGCATTCGTCTGCCTGCACATTCGAGCTTTCTGTTGCTTTCTTCAAGCTGAAGCTGACGTCTGTACAACTCGTCAACATCTGTTGCTGTTACCTGCGTATAGTAGCCGATGCCGTTAAGTGAAATCACATCAAGCCTAAAGCGCCACGCTTTTCCCTTTACAAGTACGACCGAGCCGCTGTTATGCTCCGAAAATATATCCTGCAGTTCGCTGAGGCACTGTACGTCAAAGCCTTTCAATTCATATATCAGCCTGTCCATTTGCCTGTTGCACAGGACCGCTATTCCGTTGCTGTCGAAAAAGCATATACCCGACGGGAGATTATCAAATGCGTTTTTTACCGTTCTGCGCAACAGATAGCGTCTGCCTAAGCCTTGCATCTTCCAGCCTCCCTTCTGTATGCAATCTGCCATTCGCCGTCATCATCACATACCGCCGTTACAAAATCACCGTTCATTACAGCAAAATCCGTACTGCTTTCAGCAGTGACCGTCATTGTGAATATGCCGTCATTTAACGTCACGGATATATTCACAGCCGATAAATTATCCAGTGACAACTCAATCATTTTTTCGAATGTATCGAACATCTCCATTACTGCCACAGCCGGCACGGGTTTATTTAATCTGATATTTAGTCCGCAGGTCACGCCGTACAGCTCAAGATTATCCGTAAGCTCAAGGAACGCAAGGTACAGCTCTTTTTCGCTTATCATACTGCTTCTTTCCGATATGAATATGAGATTGTTCCTGCGCTTAAGATAAGCGCCGATTACCACCATTTTACCCAATAGCTTTCTGCGCTCATCTTCATCCTCCGACAGCTCGAAGCGGTCTGTAAGGCTGTTCAATACAGCTATCTGACCTGACGTTTCACGGCTGATCCTGTCATATATCCTGTCACGCTCAAGTATGTGAGCCTCTCTGTTTCTGAGATCGTATTCCTCGCAAATCAGATCATAATCATCCTTGAGATCGTCGGCACCCCCCGCCAGCTTGTCTTTTACCTAAATAAGTGCGAAAAGATCGCCCAGCCACAAGACATAGCCTCCTTTTATCTTTGCGGAGGAAAGACGTTTTCCGTTGCTGAGCATTACGGGAGAGGACTTTGCCATCTGCATTATTTCACGGTCTATCGTTTCGGCACAATCGGACGAGAGGAGTATATTGTAATTATTGTCGGTAATCAAAGCAGGAACTGTACACGGCCGCAAAAGCTGTATGTAATAAGTATTCGAGCGTATAAGTCCGCATTGTATGCAGAATTCAAAAGAAAGCGCAGTAAGAAGGCTTACGGTAATAGTCATATCGCCTGCCAGTCTGTGAATGAACGTACCGCCTGTGATTTCGCCTGACACATATAGCAACGTATAGATAACCATTGCAACAACAGGCAGTAACGGCATAATAAACGTTTTTCTTGCCTTTGGTATACGGCACTTTGATATTAAAGCCACAAATGCGCCGATAGTGCATAAAAGCATATATCCTGCCACTATGTAATATCCGCCTGCATAGCTGTAATCTCTGTCGTTCCACATTTCCCTTTCTCCCGGAAATCTGAACACAAGGCAATGCAGATCGTTTGTAAGCACGAATATTACCATCAGAACAGAAGCGACATACAGTAAGGATGTAACTGCGGGCAGGCGGTAGTTTTCGGGCTTTCCGAGCGACAGAGCGACCAACAGTGCAAACATAGGGATAAATATCATAGGGATATAATACATATACCACAGCGTTCGGACAGCGAACGGGCTCTCGGCTATAATGAACTTCATCGAACGGATAGCTACCCAGAACACAATAAGCCCGGCTATAGATGTCATAAAGCGTTTTGCCTGTATCTGCACTATCCTGTTTCTCAGGGTGATTCCCCATATCAGAAACATAAAAATATATATCAGACTTCTGATAATGCCGAATATTTGCATAGTACCGATCCTGTCAAGCTGTCTGCAAAGCATTGCGGCGACTATGGCGGTTATTATCAATATTATATGTAAAACGGACGACCTTGCTATTCTTTTTTTCATCTGCTCACCTCTTTTATTCCAGTATAACATGGCTGAAAGCGTTTTGCAATAAGTGTAAAAAATAAAGCTGTGGGTCAATGCCCACAGCTCAGACGGTTCGTTATATATTATCTATTTTATCGCATTGCTCAAGCGCACGTTTTAACGCCTGATCCATATTGTAATATCTGAAATCGGCAAGTCTTCCGCAACAGATAAGATTATCAATCTGCGACGCCAGAGCCTCGTACTTTTCATATTGTTCCATGCTCTCCTTTGTGAGAACGGGATAATACGGCTCAAGCTTTTCGCCCGACTTATACGGGAGAGGATATTCTACCGCATAGGTACTGCCCTTTACATTCTGGACGGGAATTTTCTTGTACTCTGTGATTCTGGTAAAGCCCTTTTCCTGAGGATATGCGACGACAGGAGCATCCTGAAGGCTGTCCTTGTCGGTATACTTATACTCAAAACGCAGTGAACGGTAAGGAAGTCTGCCGTATTTTTCGCCGAATAACTCATCAAGCGCACCTGTATATACAAGAATGTTATTATACGGCTCACCGTCAACATACAACTTATTATCCTTTACGGTAATCCGCTCAAGCGCCTCGACACCGGTTCTGACCGTGATATTCTCGTGGTTCAGAAGATTTCTGAAGAACTCCGTGAATGAATGCACCGGCATTACCTGATAAGCGTCATCGAAATATCCCTCATCATACGAAAAACGCAGAGGTACTCTTTTAAGCACAGACGGGTCAATCTCAGAGGGAGATACGCCCCACTGCTTAGCGGTATACGGCGCATAGTCGTTATCGAAAAGATACTGAGCGTATGCTCTTATATCATCGTCCTCGTTTTCGAGAACTTCGACCACGGTAGCGGTAGGTCTGCCCTCGTAAACCTTAGTCAGCTTTGCCTTGAGCGTTTGCGCCTTTTGCTTATCAAAGAACTTATCAATCGTGGTAAAGTTGAAGGGCGTGGGGGTATATGTATCGTTCCATACCGCACCGCAGGTCAGCTTGTAATCCGACCACTGCTCATAGCGGCACATATAATCAAAAAGATATTTCTCTTTCGTGTGGAATGTGTGCGGACCGTAATCCTGTACGAGTATTCCGTGATCGTCAACATGGTCGTACATATTGCCGCCGATATGATCCCTGCGTTCCCATATCTCGACCTTCTTGCCTTTTTCCGCTAAATGACGGGCAATTACCGCTCCGGAAAGTCCACAGCCGACTATAAGGGTGTCAAAATCAAAACTGCTCATCAAAAGCCACCGTACTTGCTCATGAATTCTTTAAAGGTCTGCAGATTCTTGTCCTTGTCGGCAAGTATGACCTTATCAATTCCGCCTACTCTGTCAAGCTTCCAGTCTACTGCAATGTCGGGATCGTTCCACATAATGCCGTCATCATATTCGCCGTAGAATTTTTCTCCGCACTTGTAGGAGACTATGCTGTCCTCAAGTACAAGATAACCGTGAGCGCAACCTGCGGGAACGAGTATTTCGTTGTGCTTTTCACCGATAAGCTCAAATGCAAGCCACTTCTTGAACGTGGGGCTGTCCTTGCGTAAATCGACTACTACATCGTAAACGTGTCCGTGTATGCAACGTACCAGCTTGGGCTGCTGTTTCTCACGCTGAAAATGAAGTGCACGGATAACACCCTTGTAGCTTGTCGTATAGAAAACCTCGGCAAGATCGTGCTTTATGCCGTTTGCCTCGAACACTTCCTTCGAGTAATCCTTTGTAAAACAGCCTCTTATATCATCGGCATTGAAGGGAGTTACTTCTATAAGTCCCTTAATCTCTGTTTCCTTGAATTCAAACTTCTGTATCATTTCTGCTCCTTAATCCAATCCATTGTTTTTTTGACGCCTTCACCGAAGGGTATTGTAGCTCTGAAGCCTGTATCCTTTTCCGTAATCGAACAGTCAAAGTCCGACAGCGGCATATTTACGCCTGTGAACGGAACATCTCCGAACACGAACTCCTTGTCGGGAGCCAGTGCGGCCTTCATCTCAAGAACAAATTCTCTGAGTGGCTTTGCATCCGAGCTGCCTATAAGATAGTGGCAGAAAGGCTTTCCGTTCTCTCCGATGAGATAGAACGCTCTTGCAACATCGTCTATATATACAAAGTCATAATTCTGTGTACCGCTTGTGAACTGTAAAGGCTCATCGTTTATAATCTTTCTGATGGTCGTATTTACAAAACGGGGTGAAAGCTCACCTGCACCGTATGCGTTGGTTATCTTTGCCCAGCAAAGATCTATACCTATCTGTGCGGCAACGCTCATGCACATTGTATGAGCAACAAGTTTACCGCTTCCGTATATGTAGCCGGCACCGGGCTTATTACCCTGTCTGAATGCGGCTGATATTGTTTCATGCTCCATTATAGAGCCGGCACATACAAACTTCTTGCAGTCCATATCCTTTGCCACACGCAGACAATCTACCGTCCACTGAGCGTTATTAAGCTGTAAAGCGGTGTCTGCTCTCGCAGGGCCTGCCGAGCCTACCCACGCAAAGTGATAGAATACATCAATATCACGGTCAGGGATAATATCGGCGAGCTTTGACGATTCGGAAAGCTCGTGAGCCACAAATCTTACATTTTCGGGTATGTTGTTATTGCAACCGTCACGGTCAAGTGCGATTACCTCAACATTATTCTTTACCAATTCACGCACAAGCGCACTTCCGACAAAGCCGTTTGCACCTGTAACAAGAGCTTTTTTCATTACTTTACCTCCAGATATTCGTTTATCTGCTTTTCCATAACGGCACTAATATCGCCGCCTGAAAGATATACCTTGCTCCACTCGGTCACCTTTTCGATAGCGTCGGAAATATGCCAGCGGGGACTCCATCCGAGTACACGCTTTATTCTTGAGCAATCAAGCTTGAGGAAATTTGCCTCGTGGGGAGCGTTCTTATCCGCAACGTTTTTCCACGAAGCGCCGTCGCCCCAGTGTGAACAGAACAGATCGACAAGCTCGCCTGTAGCGGCGCAGTCGCAATCATCCGGACCGATATTATAATTACCGGCAAGGCTCTTGTCCTCATACTGCTTCATCGCAAGTACAAGATATGTAACGACCGGCTCGAGAACGTGCTGATAGGGACGTGTCGAATAAGGATTTCTTACTGTTATCTCCTGCTTAGCCTCCATTGCTCTTACGCAATCGGGGATGATTCTGTCCTTTGCAAAGTCGCCGCCTCCGATAACGTTACCGGCACGGCAGGTCGAAACCGCAATGTCACGGTTATAGAAGAACGACTTTATATAAGAGCTTGTTACAAGCTCCGAGCAGCTCTTGGAGTTGGAATAAGGATCATAGCCGTCAAGTGCGTCATTTTCACGGTATCCCCACTCCCATTCGTTGTTCTTGTAAACCTTATCGGTGGTTACGTTTACGAATGATTTTACGCTGTCGCACAGCCTTACAGCCTCGCATATATTGACAGTACCCATAACATTTGTTTCGTATGTGTAGACAGGCTCTGCGTAGCTTTCTCTTACTATGGGCTGTGCCGCCATATGAATTACTATTTCGGGGCGGTACTTCTGCATTGTTTCGTTCAGCTTTGCAAGATCTCTTATATCGCCTATAACCGAAACTATTTCCTTCTCAACTCCGGAAAGCTCAAAAAGAGAGGGCGTTGTGGGGGGATTGAGAGAATAACCGATAACTTTTGCTCCTGCCATAGAAAGCAGTTTGCACATCCAGCTTCCCTTGAAGCCTGTGTGACCTGTTATCAGTACAGTTTTACCCTTGTAAAATGACATATCCATATTGATTTTTCCTTTACGAATTAATAATATTTTCGCCGCTTTCATCTCTGACCTCGGCTAACAGTATTGTTTCAAGTGCAATAGCCGGATTAGCGGGTTTAACTATTCTGAAAGTGTATTTACCGCACATTTTTTCTATCATAGGCTTAATTTCAAAGAAATCGTTTGCCGAATGATAGATGCTGATAAGAAGTATCGGGTGCTGTGTGCGGATAGTTTCGACAGCGCCCCTGAGCAGCAGCTGCTCGCCTCCTTCAATGTCCACCTTTATAAGACCGACCTCGAGATCGTTTTCCCGTACATAATCATCAAGAGTAACAACGGGAACTTCGATATGATCCGGATAATTATAGCCGGGACGTTCAACAAGGGAATTGCAGGAATTGCGCTCACCCAGGCTGAATGTTGCCGTGCCGCTTTTCTCGCCCAGTGCTTTGCTTACAGGCACTATGTTATCAAGATGATTCAGCCTTATCGTTTCACGGATAATATCCATATTTGAAGGAGAAGCCTCAAATACATGAATGTTCTTATCCGTATATGACGAGAACAGAAGCGCCGTGTCACCGACATATCCGCCTGCGTCGATTATATGCTTATTTCTCACGCTGTCGAGTGTGGTCAGCTTATCTATTCCGTATCTTGTGAAGAATACGCTGCTGTCAAACTGGTTAACGGGGAGATAATAACCGTTGTAATAATAAAGATTATCGTTCAGCTTTACTATCTTTGAACTGAATTCATCATTCATACGAACGAATTCTTCCTGCTCACGCTGTGTATAGACATCCTGCAAGGACTTGTTGCCGTCCGCTATCATTCCCATACGATGAATTATATCGGAAACGGTATTTCTGCTCTCGTTGTCAAGTCCGCTTATAAGTGCGCTGAATCGTTGTGCGCTGTCCTCTCTGTTCATAGCGTCACTGAACAATTTTGCCAGAGCTTCACGTTCACCGGGATGAAAATACAATTTTCTGAGATATGACTGCCTTTTGAACAGATTCATCTCACGGCGGATCGTATTTGCCGTATTCTCTGCATCAAGCAAAGACTGTGCGTATTCGCCCGTCTTTGAAGTCTTGTCGAAGCCTGCGGTTACGCTGTCAGAAAGTGATTTAATATCAGCCGAAATGCTTTCATTATCTGCCGATAAGCCGTTAAGTGTATCCGCATATTCGCCCGTCTTTGAGGTCTTGTCAAAGCCTGCGGTTACGCTGTCGGAAAGCGACTTAATATCAGCCGAAATGCTTTCATTATCTGCCGATAAGTTGTCAAACACATCCGCATATTCGCCCGTCTTTGAGGTCTTGTCAAAGCCTGCGGTAACGCTGTCCGAAAGTGACTTAATATCAGCGGAAAGCGAGTTGTTGAACGTTTTTATTTCTCCTGCGTGCTTATTGTTTTCAGATATGACGTTTTCAATAAGTTCGACAATGTGCTTATCGCTATCGGAAGAACGCTTGTCGCTGTCGGTTATACAACCGAGTATTTCCTCTGTGTGATGTGAAATACAGCCGATAAGTTCAACGGATATTCCGGCAGATTTCTCTGATATTTCGTTACTCAGTTTTTCGCTGATACACTCATTTTGCTTTTTCAGATTTTCAATATCAAGTTTTATTTCTTTGAGTTTTGATGCGGTAGACTCACCGAATTTAACCTGATTGTCTTCCAATGTGCGCAACGATTGACAACACAGTTTTATCTGCTCCGCATTATTACGGCATATATCCGTGCAAGTATTCAGGCTGTTTTCAAGAAAACCGAGCATTTCACAAAGCTGTGCAAAATGCTCGCTTTCTGTCTGCCTTATCTCGTTGTTGAGCTTTATTGTCTTGTTGCGTGACATCGGAAATAATCTTCCGAAAAATCCCGCAAGTTTATCGGATAATTTACTCATTATTTCCAAATCTTCCAGGGAGCATTGTTGCTGCTCCACATTTTCTCAAGCTGTTCTTTTTCTCTTACAGTATCCATGCACTGCCAGAAGCCTGTATGCTTATATGCCATAAGCTCACCGAGCTTTGCTACTGTTTCAAGGGGCTTCTTTTCGAGAACGGTATCGTCGCCGTCAATGTAATCAAAGAATTCGGGTTGGCATACCATATAGCCGATATTGATAAGGCTTCCGTCGCCGGATGTCTTTTCACGGAATTCGTTTATTTTTCCGTTTTCGTCAATATCAAGCACACCGAATCTCTGACCGGGATTATATGCTGACATTGTTACGAGCTTTCCGTGTTTTTTATGGAACTCGACAAGCTCGGCTATATTTACATCGGAAACGCCGTCGCCGTATGTCAGCATAAACGGCTCGTTGCCGATATACTCCTTTATACGCTTTACACGTCCGCCGGTCATTGTGTTAAGGCCTGTGTCCACTACGGTAACCTTCCAGTGTTCCGAGCTGTTGCGGTGAACAATCATCTCGTTTTTGCCGCTTGTGAAGTCAAATGTAATATCGGATGTATGCAGGAAGTAGTCTGCAAAATACTCCTTTATAACGTGCTGTTTGTAACCTGCACATATAACGAATTCATTGAAGCCGTAAGCTGAATAGAGCTTCATTATGTGCCATATTATAGGCATACCGCCAAGTTCGACCATCGGCTTGGGTTTGAACTGGCTTTCTTCGCTGATTCTGGTGCCGAAACCTCCGGCAAGTATTACAACTTTCATTTTTCCTCCTGTGTGCTGTTAAGACGTGTTACTTTACTGCTATCTATTTCAGGATGATCTGCTATGAAGTCATCCGTATAAACGTCTGAATAAAGTCCTCTGAGACCCATAGGATTAACGGATATAATCTCTGTATCCGGATAGAAGCGTTCAACAAACGCCTTGACCTTCTGATAACCGTCTAACCAGTGCGGAACACTTGTCTTTGCTACAAGATCCGACAATCTCTGCTTGCTGCCGTCAAAATATCCTGCATTGGTGCAGTCGCAGCCAACGAGATAAATTCTTTTCGCATTGGTAAAGAGTGCAAAGTGGATAGCCTGGAACGCAATTGAATAGAATGCCATAAGAGGATAGAATTCTATATTGATATGTATATCCTCGCTGGGAGCCGCCTGGAAGAATCTTCTGCCGTTATTCTCTCTGATGATCTTCTCTGATACCTGGAATTTATCTCTGTATTCACCGGTAGAATACTGACCGAAGAACTTGACAAAATCGTATTCCTTCAGCTTTTCAAACCACGGAGCACGGCTTTCGTAATCGGTGGTAAAATAGTAATCAATATCAACATCAGGATTTAAGAATGAAGCGTTCATACCTATATGTACGGCACCGGGAATGGGCTTGTAGTATCTCATCGAAGGTCCTGATGCCATTACAACAACATCTCTGCCGGTATTGATATTTCTGAACTCGCCGAATGACTTCTTATGAGTTTCGTGTATCTCATTTGCAAGGCAGGCAATATTGAGATTGATATTTGAGGTGAGCGTTTTTGCATCCCATATATCCTTGCGAAGACTGGTAGCGATGATAGGAGACTTAGCGGCCGCCGCCTGTACGCTCTTGGGCGCGGTGCTCTGACAAACCTTTACGGTTCTCGCAAGCAGTGCGCTGTGTTCTGTAGACTTTTTCTGAAGATCGTTAACAGAAGCAACCAGTGCACCGAGTCTTTCCTCGTTTCGTAAAGCAACACGATATGCAGGGAAGGTGTTTCTCATTATCTTCTTTAAAACGCTTTCGTCTTTTTTGGGCTTTTTGGGAGCAGCCGCTGTTTTTGCAGGAGCAAGCCTGCACTTTGCGGCATTGGTTTCTCTGAAGAATACAAGCTGATTTTCCTTTACCTTGTACTTTCTCTGCTTTAATACCCAGTATATGAAGATACCGTAAAGAACCTCAGACATATAGCCGGGCGTTCTCATTTTGGTACCCTGATATTTTGACATATCAAATCTTTTCATGAATTCGAACAGTACGCCGAATTCAAATGTACAGAAGCGGTTGAACAGCTCTTTTGACATTACAAAGCAGTTGTACGCATAGTACTTCTTTGAAGCCATATATTCCTCGGCAGCCTTAGAATATTCGGGGTAAAGCTCATCAACCAGCTTAAGCGTAAGCTCAGGTGCGCTTTTATCGAATAAATGCTCCTGAATCATGAATATATCTTTGATGCAATGTGCACGCTTTCCGCCAAAAAGGAAATCCATCTCATCAACATTCATGCTTCCGCCTGTGATAAGATCGTATTTCTTTATCTGCTTTGCCATACCGTCATAGTCTTTAAGGCCGTACTTCTCTACGCTCTCGTCATTGAGCATATTTTCGATTATGTAGCCTCTTGAGCATTGGTCAAACTTCTTATTGCTGAATGAAAGATAACGTCTGTAGTGGCAAAGGCCGTAGTAATTTACATCGGCATTCTTCCACGCCCAATACTGAACGCTCAGCTCCGAGAAATACTTTGCAAGATCGGAGATATTGTCGCCGGTGTCATCGCCGTTCATCTTAAGGAAGCATCTTGCCGAGCCTGCATTACACTTATAGTTTTCAAATATACGGTTACCTATCACGGCACTGTCAAGATCCATTCTGTGCGAAACGAAAATCTTGATGTCATCGTTTGGTTTCTTGTATGACAGAGTACGCTGTGCAAGGGTATTTGCATCGGGATCTGCTTCGGTGTTCTTGAAGTATACAATCTGACGCTCAAGGAACTTGCAATCGGTGTGATGCTGAAGATACCACATATAAACGCCGTAAACGATCTCGCCCATATAGCCTGTGGCTCTGAGCTTGTTGCCCTCGTAGCCGGTGGTATCAAACTGTTTATCAAACTCAAAGAGTATGTCAAAAAGCACCTTGTTGTATTCGTTGAATATCTTCTTTGACATTACAAAGCAGTTATAGCCTCTGTAATACTTTGAGGCAAAATACTCATTCATAGATTCAACAAGCTCGGGGTGCCTGTCTTCTATTATCTTTATCAATGTATCAATAGCTATAGGATCGACAAGATTTCTTGATGCGTACCATAACTCCTTTACACTGTTTCTGGGACGTACTCTGGTGATTTTTGTCGTATCGAAAGCCTTGCCGACAATAACGTCATAGGATGAAATCTCCTTCTCCATCTTTGACTTATTGAAAAGCTGATATAACTCTGCGGTGCGTACCGAAAGGTTGTTTTCCATTCGTACATCGTAGTCATTGCCCGGCATAAAGGAATCCATAAACGAAAGATACCTTCTGTAGTGACAAAGTCCGTAATAATCCGCATCATAATTTTTCCACGCCCAGTACTGTACTGTGTATTCGCAAAAAGAAATTCTTTTCTCGGATATGTTATCGCCTGTGTTGTCG
>ERZ859776.882-NODE-882-length-12541-cov-2.391078_pt1 | contig 12541 bp, 15 predicted proteins | sample MGYA00509987_ERZ859776 | MGnify/ENA primary metagenome ERZ859776 (study PRJEB30046, sample SAMN00715146) | human gut metagenome | study: EMG produced TPA metagenomics assembly of the A metagenome-wide association study of gut microbiota in type 2... | reverse complement strand
GATCCACCAACTAAGCTAATCTTCTTTTATTGTCTTTTTATGAATAATTCAGGTAATATTAACGTACACAGAAAACAATATTAACGTACATTCTTTCAATTAGTATTTGTCAGTTTACAATACAACAACTATTAATAATGAAACCAAAATCAAAAATGAACAAGGTTAATCCTTGTTCATCATTAAGTTTAGACAGAAGTATTCAAAACCATCATCCTTATCAATCTTCCCCATTTTCATTTGTTGATCAAAATCAGCAAGTAGAGATAGATTGTAAAGTAAGGCTTCACTTGAAAAGCGCATGGCCTTTTGCATATTGAGTTTGACGCGGTATGGATTGGCCTTTAATTCTTGGGCAATCGTTGCCTGTGCCTTTCCTTCATCCATTAATACGCGTACTTGAAATAGAAAACGAATTTGACTAGCTAATAGTGCGACTATCGCGACTGGCTGCATATTGAGCTTTCTAAAGTTACGGTAGTAGGCTAATAATAGAATTCCATTTTGACTAAAGAAGGCATCTACCATTTTAAAGATGTCATTCATAGGTTCTACGACCAATAGGTTTTGTACATCTTCAAGCGTTGGATTTTTTGAATAGATGGAAATCTTTTCAATTTCATTCTGGATGCACATTGGATCCAATCCCATTCTCCCTGTCATCCAGTCTAATGTTTTAAAATCCACCTTTACACCATATTCCTTTAGTTTATCTTGTACATAAAACTTTTGTGACTTTTCATCTAAAGCTAGACAGGAATATAATGTAGCACAATTGCTGATTTCTTTGACCTTTTTCTTTCTTGTATCCAGTTTATCACTAGGACACACTAAGACTAGAATCATGTCTGTATCTTTTCTTACTAGAAAAGGATCGACTTCATAGTTTGTCGTATTCTTGCTTGAAAGAAACGTACAATTATTGACAATGATCATCTTGTCATCATCAAAGATCGAATAGGCATCTAAATCTTGTAGAACACTCGATATTTCATCTGTTTGGGCATCATATACATTTACGTTTTCTTGAATGTGATGTCTTTTTTTAATGGCCTCTAGCTTCATAGAAACCATGCTTTTGTCTTTTCCGTATAAAATATAAATCATGTCCATATTATACCAAACATTCCATCGTTTGTGACAAGAAATGAAAGGTGATGCAAAGAATAAATCGCAATACTTCCACAATCACTCGTACATAATGTATTGATATGCAGGTTTTCTAATGTCTTGAGTGTTTCAACACTTGGATGACCATACTTATTTTTATATCCACAACTTATAAGTGCAATCTTACAATCTAAAGAGTCAAGAAAATCTGAGTCTGAACTTGTATTCGATCCATGATGACCTACTTTTATGACATCCGCCTTTAAATCATATTCAGACATCAATTGTCTTTCAATTTGTTTACTCGCATCTCCCATAAAAAGATAGGTTAAATGATCATAGGTAAAATAGCTGATAATACTTGAATCATTGGTATCTTTAGCTTCTCTTTCACTTAATAATAAATAAAACGGATAGTCTACATTGACCTTATCATTTGAATCTTCTATGACTTGTTTGATTTCTATTTTATCTTTTAGACTGTCATAACCTCCATTATGATCAAAGTCATCGTGTGTAAGAATTAGAGTATCAATAGTATGAATGTTCTTGTTTTCTAGAAATGGCATAATGATTCGTTCGACATTACCCCGATATAGGTTTTGACCACAATCAATCATCACTACACTTTTATGGAAAGGTTCTACAATCACACTGCAGTCGGCTTGACCTAGATTTAATGTATAAACTTGAAAGAATGGATCACAATATATTTCTAGTAATGGAACAAATAGTATCAATAGATATTTCCATTTAAAGTGTTTTAAGCATTGTATGTAGAAGACAATAAATAGAATCACAAATAAGATTCTAGGTGCATAATGGATTGTAAGTTCTGGGAGTTTTAGGTTTATTAGATTCTGCACTATAAATCCAAATAAGAAGATCAATCCATATAGTTTTCTAAGGATGTTAAAGAAGAGTAATGAAATAAGATTCACTTTCTTAAAATAAATAAACATCAATCCAATTAAGACCACCTTTTGTACGATCCATTTGTGTTCGGTACAAAAATAAGATACGAGTTGTAATAAGAGTGGACATACAAATGATATGGATAGTACTTGATTGGGATAAAGTATTCCAAACAAAAGAATAGTACATGCGATTTGATTGGGTTTAGATGTAAAGAATAGCGTACTCAATTGATATAGAATAAATCTTGAAAGTGAGAGTGTAAATACAAAGAAATAGCCGAATAAAATACTAAATACTAGAAGGATTCTTCTTATTTTAGTCTCATCATACTTTCGCTTTAATAAATGTAAAACTATGTAGTATGCACTCATATAGCCATATCCAAGCATCGTATAGATTTCATCAATTGTTTCATCATGTATGCCATAATATAAAGATAGAATAACCGAAGAATTGGGTTTTGACTTTAAATAGTTGTAGAGTCTAGACTTGAATGATGTCGATTTATGAATGATTTCTACAGAGTTTGTCTTAAAATGAATATTCTTATTTTCATTGTATCTTGTAAAACTAAATAGAGTAAAATTATCATCTGTATGAATGGGTTCTATGTGTTTGACTTTAACTTCATCTTGAAAGCTTAGATCTAGATCCGTCTGGATCAAAATCTTAGAACCTTTATTTTTACCAATAGAGTACCCTTTCTTGATTTCAACAATTTTATAAGTTTCATAGGTTTTAAATTCTTTTGGATATACAAGAATACAACTGAATAGACTCAATAAAATAAATAGAATCAGTATTCTTTTATCTTTAAACCGATAGTATAGATACACAAGAAAAAACAGAGTGAAGCAAAGTATACAAAGCATATCTTTTAAGATTAGACAAGCTAAAAAGCCTAATGCGAGGATCAACATCATAGGCATATCTTATCCTTGATTTTATTAAACATGGCTTCTCCAATGCCTTTGACATCTTTGATTTGTTCTAAAGATTGAAATGTGTTATTTGTTCGATACTCAATGATCCTTTGGGCAATGGCCGGACCAATGCCTGGAAGGGTTTGTAGTTCTTCAAGTGTTGCACTATTAATAGATATAAGTTTTACTTCTTGTTTTTCTGGAATCACCACGATATCTTTATCTTGTAGGATATAGTTAAAGCTGATTCTTGATGTATCACTATTTTCTAATAGGCCGCCACTTATTTTAATCAAACTTGAAATGGAGCTGTTACGCTTTAAAGTATATACACCTGGATTTTGTATAGCACCCTTGATTTCCACTTGCATCAATGTGGGCTTAGCTTCTTGAAGTGTTATTGGTGTATATCGATTAAAGCATGTAAAGGTAAAGAAAATAAAGAGACAAAAAAAGAGAAGAGTTCGTTTCATAAATATCACCCTTCTCTTATACGTAATTTTTTGATGTTTTTCTATTTAATTTCAAGAATTTTTACATCATATGGTTCTTCAACACGTCTTACAGTACATACATCTCCAACTTTGTGGTCCATGATGACTTCTGCAAGTGGTGTTGTGTTTGAAAGCTTACCATTGAATGGATCCGCTTCAATTGTACCAACGATATTGAATGTTACTTCTTGGTTGTCTGATAAATCTAAGATTTTAACAGTTGATCCTAGTTTTACAACACTCTTTTTCTTTTTATCTTCCGCATTATCGGCTTCACTAATGATTTCTGCATTTTTGATCATTGCCTCTAATTCACGAATACGACCTTCGACTTGGGCCTGGTGTTCTCTGGCTGCATCGTAGTCGGCGTTTTCAGACAAGTCACCTTGTGCACGAGCTTCCTGCAACTCAACGATAACTTCCTGACGAACTTTATGAACTAGGTTTTCATGTTCATTGACTAAATCATTATAACCTTCTTGGGTAACGTAAAATTTTTCATTTGCCATGTGGTATCACTCCTTGTATTTAGCACAAAAAATTATAACATAATCCTTAAATTATGCAAAACATTGTTACAGATTTAAGCCTAATTCTTCACATTTCTGTAAATGTTCTTCGTATGTTTTTGTATAATATACTTTGCCATCTCCATAAATATCAGCCGCAAAGAATAGATAATCTGTTTTTTCTGGTTTCAATACGGCTTTAATGGCTTCATCCCCCGGATTCAAGATTGGTCCAATAGGTAAGCCTTCATGTAAGTACGTATTGTATGGCGAATCTATTTCTGGATTTGTTTCACAATCTTTCGGATCATTGAAATCATCATATAATGCATAACATACCGTTACACTCGATTGAAGTTTCATACCTTGATCTAAACGATTGTAGAAAACACCGGCAATTGTTTTCATATCACTTGGTTTGCTTGCTTCAAATTGAACAACACTTGCCAAACTGATAATTTGATGGATCGATAAGTCACTTTGATCAAATGCCTTTTTATTTTCTTTATACATCACATCAAAACGATCGAGTAGAACGCGTGTAATATCATCCAAAGAATCTTCTTTTTCCAAGAAATATGTGTCTGGGAATAAATAACCTTCCAATTTCACTTTATAATTGTCGTTATTTAAATCATCCACATGGATAAAAGAATAATCCTTTGCGAGTTTTTTAATATAAGAAATATCATTCCATTGATTTAAAATTTCTTCCGTAGAATACTTACCATCATAAAGTGATGATATTTCGGCCGCAATTTCTTTGGCCCAGTTGCCTTCCGGTATTTTTAAAACAAGAGCATCCTTTTTAAGTTTTGTACTATCTTGAAGTGTGGATAGAATGTTTTTTACACTCATCCCATTATCCAATTCAAAAGTACCCGCCACAAAGTTTGTGTTGTGACTTGCCTTGGCATACAGCTTGGCAACACTCGCATTTGAGATTAGATCCTCTTTTTTCAAATTTTCTAAGACTGAATCAAATGATTCATTGTTTTCAATGGTAAATACTACTTCCTTATCCCCGTTGCCCGTACTTGATAATCCATTCTTTACGACAAAAATAGATCCAAGACCGGCGATAATTAAAATGAATACAACGACTAATAGGACAACTCTTACAGAATTGACTTTTCGCCTAGTCGGCATTTTCCTCGTCCTCAACAAACGTGTTGATTACTTCTTCTACCATTTCCCATTCGGCTTCGCTTTCAATAGGAATCAACTGACCTTTGTCGTCATAGCGAGATGCGAATACTTCGCCCTCATCATTGTCTGGATCTTGGAAAACCACATATTGGCATCCCGTTTCATCACTGTCGAAAGTGAATAGGATGGTCATCTTTTTTTCGTTTCCATCTTCGTCATATACATATAAACTATTTGAATCTAACATAAATATACTTTTCCTTTCAAAAATAAAGGAGGACTTAGAATCCCCCGTTTTGTCTGTCTAAAAAACTCTGTAAAATTTGAACGGCAGCCATCTGATCAATTACTTTTTTACGTTTCTTTCTAGAAACATCCCCCTGTAGTAAGATTTTTTCGGCCGCAACCGTTGTTAGTCGCTCATCCCATAGATGAACTGTAATACCCGAAGATTCTAATTTCTTGGCAAATTCACAAGATATTTCACCACGAATTCCGATATCTCCATTCATGTGCTTTGGCAAGCCTAAAACTACTTCTTTGACTTTATTTTCTTTTAATAGCCTTAAAACTTCTTCTAAACAAGCATCATAATCATCGGATTCAAAACGCACTGTCGTTAAAGCACGACACGTAATATGAAGCGCATCACAAATCGATACACCACAAGTTTTTGAACCAAGATCTAAACCAATTATACGATCCATTATTTCTCTAAATACGCACGTACAAGTTCTTCAATGATTTCATAACGTTCAATCTTTTGGATCAAGTTACGAGCATTCTTGTGAGAAGAAATATACGCTGGGTCGTTACTGATCAAATAACCAGCAATCTGATTTTCTGAATTATAACCACGTTCTTCCAAAGCATCACTTACTTCACGAAGAATCATCTTGATATTCTCACGACGAATCTCTTCCGTAGTAAATGTCATTGTTTCGGTAATGTCTTTCATAATTTCACACTCCTTAACACGTTTTTATTATATATGAATCTCAATCAAAAAGAAAGCGATTTATCTAAAAGTGAGATATTCGAGCCCTAATCTGCAAAAAAGACACCGAAGTGTCTCTTTTGGATGATCATTGTCCCTGTATTGTTTTTTTGAAAAGGGCCCAGGGTGGCGATGGCATCATCAGCGCTCCAAAGTTTTTTAAGTTCCTCGCCTTTATAGTGTATATATAATACCACTACTCACCCCAAATACAATACATACAATCACTCTTTTGTTGAATGTCCTCTAACACAAAGATCCATTTTGGACATAATTTTAAATTCTGTTCTCGATTCTTTACCTCAATAATTGTTTCAATCGACATTTGAAGCATTCTTCTTTCAAAATCTTCATACGATTTATGTTGTACATCTAACCCAAAAAGTTCATACATCATAGAATATTCATTGTCTTTTACTTCATTCAAATCCACTATGATCTTACGCATGCTTAGGCCTCTTCAAATTGAGCATTATATAACTTCGTATAGAAGCCATTGCGCTTCATCAACTCATTGTGACTACCTACTTCAACAATGTCTCCATGATCCATCACAATAATATTATCCGCATCACGAATCGTAGATAGACGGTGCGCTATCACAAAGCTAGTACGACCCTTCATCAACTCATCCATTCCCTTTTGGATCAAGACCTCCGTACGTGTATCCACACTACTTGTGGCTTCATCCAAAATCAAGATCTTAGGATCTGCCAAGAAGGCACGGGCAATCGTTAGTAATTGTCTTTGTCCCTGGCTAATATTACTAGAAGCTTCATTTAATACCGTATCATAACCATGATCTAAGGTATGGATAAAGTGATCCACATGCGCTGCCTTAGCCGCTTTCACGACTTCTTCATCCGTTGCGTTAGGTCGTCCAAATCGTAAGTTTTCTAGAATGCTCCCTTCAAATAGCCAGGCATCCTGCAATACCATACCCACCATATTACGTAAACCACTTCTTGTATAATCCGTAATATTATGGCCATCAATATAAATAGCGCCTGAATTTAATTCATAAAAACGCATCAATAATTTGACAATCGTTGTTTTACCTGCACCTGTTGGTCCTACAATGGCAGTTGTTTGGCCTGGCTTGATATACATAGAAAAATCATTGATAACAATCTTACTTGGATCATATCCAAAACATACATTCTCAAAAGTCACTTGACCTTGAACATCATCTAATACAACTGGATTTTCTACTTCAGCCACCTCTTCTTGACTTGCCAAGAATTCAAATACACGCTCTGCAGCTGCAGCTGTACTTTGTAACATATTCATGGATTGTGAGATTTGTGAGATGGGCTGAGTAAAGTTACGTGTATACGTAATAAACGATTGAATATCTCCTACCGCAATTTCACCATGAATCGTTAAATACCCACCTAGAATACATACACCCACATAGCCAATATTTCCAATTAGGTTTGTCAAAGGCATCATAAGACCAGATAAGAATTGAGATTTCCAAGCACTTGTATAGAGTTGATCATTATATTCTTTAAAAGAATGTAAAGAATCTTCTTCTCCATTAAAAGCCTTCACAATATTGTGGGCTGCATACATCTCTTCAATATGACCATTCACTAAGCCTAATGATTTTTGTTGCGCCTTAAAGTAGCGTTGACTCTTCTTCACGACAACCATGACTAAGATCATACTTAATGGAATTACCACTAGAGCCATTAATGTCATTTTCCATGAAATATTAATCATCATGACTAGAAAGCCAATAATTTGTACAATACTTGATACCATAGTGGATAAAGATTGGTTTAAAGATTGAACCAATGTATCCACATCATTGGTAAATCTTGAAAGAATATCTCCATGAGAGTTTTTATCAAAGTAAGATAGTGGAAGCTTATCAATCTTTTGATTCATTTCCTTACGAAGCTGATATCCCATTTTATTCGATACACCACTCATCAACCAGCCTTGTAAATACGAGAAGGCTGTACTCATGGCATAGATAGCTAATAATAAGGCACACGTTTTTTTGATCGCATCAAAGTCAATGCCACCCTTGCCCTGTACTTTATTCATAAAGCCCTTGGCAATCTCGGTAATAATGTTACCTTGAATCTTGGGCCCAATGACCATAATACATACGGATACAACAGCACAAAGAATACCAATTAAGAAGGTGAATTTAAAAGGTTTGATATAATTGAACAACTTCTTCATGGTACCCTTGAAATCTTTTGCCTTTTCACCACCACGCATACCATGGCCCATAGGACCTCTTGGACGATTGTTTTGTTTCTGATTAGACATTGGCAAGTTCCTCCTTTGTCAACTGGCTCGATGCGATCTGTTGATACACATCACATGATTTCATCAATTCGGCATGTGTACCTTTTCCAACCATTTTTCCTTCATCCAGTACAATGATTTGATCGGCATGTAGAATACTTGAAATACGTTGGGCTACAAGTAATACCGTGCTCTTTGTTTCTTTACAAGACTTCGCCAAAGCTTCTCTAAGTTTGGCATCCGTTTTAAAGTCTAATGCACTAAAGCTATCATCGAAAATATAGATTTCAGGCTTACGCACAATGGCACGTGCAATCGATAGTCTTTGTCTTTGTCCACCCGATACGTTTGTACCACCTTGACTAATTTCAGAATGAATGCCTTCTGGTTTTTTAGAAACAAATTCCATACTTTGAGAAATAGATAAAGCGGACTCAATATCATTCTTGCTCGCATCTTTCTTGGAATATAATAAGTTGGATTCAATGTCTCCCGATAGTAACATACCCTTTTGTGGTACATAGCCAATGCGACTTCTTAAATCCGCTTGTTTAACATCACGAATATCTACACCATCCACACAAATAGATCCACTTGTCACATCATAAAATCTTGGTACTAGATTGATCAATGTCGATTTACCAGATCCTGTACTTCCAATAAAGGCTGTTGTTTCACCTGGCTTTGTTTCAAAGCTAATATGGCTTAAAACATCTTCATCGGCACCTGGATATCGAAAAGATACGTTTTTAAAGGATACAATGCCTCGCATAGAAGATGAAAAATCTACAGGATTTGATTTGTCTTTCACAGTAATCTCACTGCTTAATACTTCATGAATACGTAATGCACTGACATTGGCACGAGGAAGCATAATCGCAACCATGGTGATCATTAAGAATGCCATGATTACTTGCATCGCATACTGCATAAAGGCCATGATACTACCAACTTGAATGATTCCTGAATCCACTTGTTTGGATCCAAACCATAGAATCATTAGTGTTGTACCATTCATTAAAAACATCATAATTGGCATCATAAATGCCATAGCTCGTGTTGTAAATAAAGAAATAGAAGTAATGTCTTTATTGGCTTGATCAAATTTAGCTTCTTCAAGATGCTCATTGTTGAACGCACGAATGACTAACATTCCATCTAATAATTCTCGTACAACACTATTCATCTTATCGATCATTTTCTGCATGATCTTAAATTTTGGCATGACAATCATAAAGATCATAAATACAACACTTAAAATGATCACAACACATAAAGCTAGAATCCAAGTCATATTGGCTCCTGATTCAATAACGTGTAGTATGGCTCCAATACCAATAATAGGTGCATACATGACAATTCTTAAAAACATAGCCACAGTCATCTGTAGTTGTTGAATATCATTGGTTGTACGTGTAATTAAAGATGATGTACTAAAAGTATTTAGATTCTCATTGGAGAAATGAGTAACCTTTTCAAATACGGCTTCACGCAAATCTTTTGAAAAGCCTGCCGCAATACGACTTGCCAAGAAACCAACTAAAATGGCACATATAGCACTTCCTAAGGCATATCCTAACATCTTAAGTCCAGAATAGATAATATAGTCTTGTTGAATCTTTTCCATATCCATGCCTAGATCACTATATTCTTTCTTTAAAAATTGTGAACTCATACTAGATACAGTGGATGTTCCTAAATCATCAATGGATTTCTTAGCAGAATCCCTATATGAATCAATACCATTCATCATTAAAAGTTGTGGGATTTGTACACCAGCTGATTTAGCATCTTTACTAACCTCCACCATGGTCATTTGAAGCAAGGTTAAAGTTGAAGAAAGCTTCTCTTCCTTTTCTTCACTTATATCTTTTAATAGATATACATTTTCTGTTTTCAAAGCAGGGATTTTTCTTTTCTCTTCCTTAGTTGCCTTGCTTGGTGTAACCAACTTATAAGAAGATGTAATTAAATCCTTTTCAGAATCCGTAGCGAACATTAAATACGAATTCAATGTCTTTTCACTGATCTGTTGATACACGCCACTTTCAATACCCGCATTTTGAATTCCTGTATTGACAATATTCTGCATATAATCGGGCATTGTCAACTCGCATGTGGCTTGTCCAAACAACAAACCAAGGGCAAGGACAATGGATAGCCAATACGGCTTTAAATATTTCATTATCTTTGTCATTCTTTATTTTCCTCCATATACTTTGTTGTCTTTACTAAGATATCTCTTAAATGCGCACAATCATCCGATCCAAGATAATCCAAGTAGTCATACACATTCTTTACATGCACTTCCATATGTTCTTGAAACATTTCAATAGCTTCAGGAACAATTTGAATATAAACCGTTCTTCGATCCGTATTTGAATGAACTCTTTGAAGAAGACCCTTCTTTTCAAACCCCGCAATCAACTGCGAAACAGCTGCCGGAGAAACACCCATTATACTCGCTAGTTCACTCATCGTAATCTGATGATTCTCAGCTTTATAAATCGTTTTAAACAACATCACATCCTTAAGTCTAGGCCCATCTTTACAATGACGGTTATTCCGAACATAATTCGTGATTGAATACGTTAGATCAAACAATAAATCTAGTACTTCATCTTGAACTTTCATAAGAACCTCCAATTTATTTAAGTACCTTAACTATATATCTACTTAACTATTAAGTCAATAAAAAAGATATGCATAAAACATATCTTAAAAACTTCTTTCACATACAAAAAGGAGCAAAAATTCTTAAAAGTATCTCTGCCCCCTGATTCAATCAAATAACCATCAATTAAGTTTTGATTTTCGATTTTATTCTATTTAATTCAGTTAAATCAATTGTATTTCCGTTATTCAACAATCTAAAATTTATCCATTCCGATTTTTGTACCCTTGTAAGAGAATCTAGCTTAACAAATGAAGGTTTTAGAAATGGTGGATTATAGATTCTTAACCTTTCATTTGATGGAAAAGCAAGTTTCCTTTCTTTTCCACGTATAGAAGAAACATTTAACACTTCTATATATTCAGAAGTAGCTTCAACAATCAAATATGTCCTGGCATATTCTGGCATACATCCGTCTTTAAATGTAATTTTTCCAAGAATCCCTTGTCCAGCTATAAAGGTCATTAATAAATCACCAGACTTCCATCATCTAAATATACAGTGTATGAATCATCATCCGCATCTAATGTGAAAGATTCCAATTGTTCAATCATATCATCTGTTAATTTAAATCCATCATAATAAAAACTAATTCCATTAATGATCTCTCTAGCCATAACATCATTCGATGATACTTGGTATGCATGAATAATTTCTTTCATACGATCAATATCTTCATCATGTTTTATCATATTCGCAACAGATTTGCTCTTATCATGATAATTAGTTTCAGAATCGGTTCCTCTTTTATAAGCTTCCTTCCAAAAATTAAATGTATGATTAATTTCAGAAAGTTCTCTTGCAGATGCACCTCCAAAAATTGACATAACCATATTTAAAACGGTATATTCTGTGTCTGAAAAATCCGGCTCAAAGTTGTCACTATCTCGTTTAAAGCCAATGTAATCAGCTTTATAGCGAAGTCTTACTTTTTCAACAACACAACCATTTTTAAAAGCTAACACTTCATCATCAAATAACAATTCACCATACTCCGCAACATTGATCATATCCGCAAATACAAGTAACTTTTGAAGTTTCATATTTCCATCATATGTGTTTGGCAAAGAATCAGCACCGTTTTTAATAAAATATTTAGCAAAATCGTAAACATCTCTCATTCTTGGTTTCCTCCTTTATTAATTTTGTATTCGTAAACTAACGAATACCCCAAAATACAAAAACATGTGATTTTTTTATGAAACATTCCAAAAAAAAGCAATTCACAATATCATCTATGTGTCAATTTCATTTTATAATTATGATATTAGAAAGTCAACGAAATCACTTTGATCGAACTAATGTAAAGTCTCTGTTACTTATTTGTTTTAAGATTATTATTATACCGATCCAATCCCATTATGCCATGTATACAGATAGTTTTATTGGTCATTTACATATACACCTATATAATAATTTATAAATTGACAAGATTTATGTCAATTATATTAATATTATAAATATAGGCTTAACTAGCAATTTGGTGACATGTTGATATATTC
>ERZ859776.881-NODE-881-length-12584-cov-3.356613_pt1 | contig 12584 bp, 14 predicted proteins | sample MGYA00509987_ERZ859776 | MGnify/ENA primary metagenome ERZ859776 (study PRJEB30046, sample SAMN00715146) | human gut metagenome | study: EMG produced TPA metagenomics assembly of the A metagenome-wide association study of gut microbiota in type 2... | reverse complement strand
TGGACCGTTGGGCGGAAGGTATTCTGCAAACTCTGGTGGAGATTGCTCCGAAAATTCGTGAAAACCAGCATGATTATCAACTGATGGCTGATTTTATGCTTTCGGCTACAATGGCATTGAATGGATTTATTGCTATGGGAGTGTCTCAAGACTGGGCTACTCACATGATCGGGCATGAAATTACTGCTTTGCACGGATTGACACATGGCCATACATTAGCCATTGTTCTTCCTGCCACGTTGCAAGTGCTTCATGGAGAAAAAGGGGATAAGCTTTTGCAGTATGGTGAAAGAGTTTGGGGAATTACTTCCGGTACGAGAGAAGAGCGGATTGATGAAGCAATTTGCCGTACCGAAGAATTTTTCCGTTCACTGGGACTGACTACACGTTTGCATGAAGAGAACATCGGACAGGATACTATTCTGGAAATCGAACGCCGATTCAATGAACGTGCGCGAAAAACTACCCGGCGTCCCGGTGCTGGCGCTCACGGCCTCCCCCCCCGCCACCACCGACGGGTTCACCTTAGCGTACACCTGCTGAATGGTAAGCTCCTCACCGGAGGGGTCCTGACAGCTGAGCTTCACGCCCTCCTCCCCGGAGATGCGGGGGATGGTGGTCTCCTTCTTGCGGAAGATATCCACCATGCTGCTGGCGGAGTCGCCGTCGTCGCTGCCCGGCAGGCTGGGGGCGCTGGAGGCGGTGGAGGACAGGATGGCCGCTACCACGATGACCACGACCACCAGCGCTATGCCGCCTATGCCCAGCCACGTCCACAGACGGCGGCGCTTACGCTGGGTCTTGGCGGCCTGCTTCCAGACGTTCTGAGGTATGGGGCGCTGCTGGACGAAGTAGTTGACGACCTCCTCCGGCTCCTCCTGCCGGGGGGTGTACCAGCTGACGATCTCGTCCGGCTCCTCCTCCGGCAGGTCCGTCCGGTCCTGCTGCGGCTGGGGCGGCAGATCGCCGCCTACCGGGTCAAATTCTCTGTTTTCGTCATTATACATAGGATACTTCCTCTCACGGTTCGTTCCGCATGGGGTGAGCCATCTGAACGGTAAAGCTGAAGGCGGTGACGCCGTTTTCGCTGGTGACGGTGATCTGCTCCTTGTGCTGAGACAGGATGGTCTTTACCACGTACAGGCCCAGCCCGTAGCCGTCCTTATCCTCGCTGCGGGATTTGTCAGACTTGTGGAAGCGCTCAAACAGCAGGGGGATCTCCTCGGCGGGGATGGTCTGACCGACGTTGCGCACCGTGACCACAGCCTTCTCCCCGTGGACGGCCAGCCCCAGATACAGGGACGAGTGGGGGGCGGCGAACTTGGTGGCGTTTTCCAGCAGGTTGTAGATGACCTGGGTGATAAGGTCGTTGACGCCCTCCACCATCACAGGCTCCTCCGGGATGTCCGCCTCTACGTCCAACTCCCGGTCGGTGATCTTCTGCTCCATGGACAGCAGCGCCAGACGCATACTCTCGCACAGGTCGAAGTCCTCTTTTTTCATCTCCTGCGACTGGATCTGAGAGATATCCAGCATCCGGCGCACCAGACGGCTGAGCCGACGGCTCTCGTCGGAGATAATTTGCAGGTACTTGCGTTCTTTTTCCGGCGGGATGGTGCCGTCCAGAATACCGTCGGTGTAGCCGGCGATGGAGGTCATGGGGGTCTTTAATTCATGGGAGATGTTGGCGATGAAGTCCCGGCGCTGACGCTCCGTCTCCGCCAGAGAGTCCGCCATGTTGTTAAAGCCCGCCGCCAGCTCGCCGATCTCATCGCCCCGGTCGGCGTCCTGCATCCGTACGTCGAAGTTCCCGGCGGCGTAGGCCCGTGTGGCCTGCACCATCTCCCGGATGGGCTGGATCTGCCGCATGGAGGTCAGGGAGGTGACGATGAACACCAGCAGCAGGATGATGGCGGAGGTCATGAGGAACAGGCTGATGAAGGACCGCCACATCCCCATGACGGAGCGGGCGTTCATCACCGCCAGCACCACGCCGATGGTCTGGTCGCCGTCCTGAACGGGGACGCCCACCACGAACTGTTTGGAGGTGTAGGCGCCGCCCAGACTGCTGCGGCCCTGATACAGGCCGCTGCCCGTCAGGACCTCCTGCGTGATCTCCTGCGGGATGGCCACCACCTTGCCCCCCAGCCGCTGGTCCGCCGTCAGCAGGGCATAGCCGCTGTCGTTGCACACCAGAAATTCGGCGTTGGTCATGGCGCTACCCAGACTGATGAAGCGCTTGAGGTTTTCATCCTCCGTCTGGCCGCCGGACTTCAGGTAGTCCACGGACACCTGAGCAATGAGACTGGCCCGCTCCTGCAGCTCGTCCCGCCGCTCGGTGAAGTTATAGTTATAGCTCAGGGCGAAAAAGGACACGCCCAGCAGCAGCAGCGTCAGCATCACCATGCCGGCGGTCAGGGCGAACTGCTGCCAGTAGAGCCCGCTGAACCGTTTCTTGCGCTCTGCCATCACTTCACTTCAAACTTATAGCCCACGCCCCACACGGTTTTCAGCTCCCACTGGTCGGAGACATTCTCGATCTTCTCCCGCAGGCGCTTGATATGGACGTCCACTGTCCGGGAGTCACCGAAGTAGTCGAAGCCCCACACCTCGTCCAGCAGCTGGTTGCGGGTGTAGACCCGGTTGGGCGTGGAGGCCAGATGGTACAGCAGCTCCAGCTCTTTGGGGGGCGTATCCACCTTCTTGCCGTCCACCAGCAGCTCGTAGCTGTCCAGATTGATCTCCAGCTTGTCGAACACCAGACGCTTGCGGGTGTCGTCGGGGATCTCGCTGCGGCGCAGCACGGCGTTGATGCGGGCCATCAGCTCCTTCATCTCGAAGGGCTTGACCAGATAGTCGTCGGCGCCCATCTCCAGACCGGTGATGCGGTCGTTGACTTCGCTTTTGGCCGTCAGCATGATGATGGGTGTCTTGGCCTTTTCCCGGATGTGGGCGCAGACGGACCAGCCGTCCATCACCGGCAGCATGATATCCAGCAGAACCATATCCGGCGCCTGCCGGTCGTATTCCTCCACGGCCTTGCCGCCGTCATAGGCGATGCGGACGTCGAAGCCCTCCTTCTCCAGATACATCCGGATCAGGTCGGAAATATTGCGGTCGTCCTCGACCACCAGAATATTGCGTGCCATAGGAAACCTCCCATTTATATACTATATTACCATTATACCCGGCAGTTTTCGGGCTTCCTGAACATTTTGTAAATTGGTTCATGAAAGTATACCACACTTTCGGCCGTTTGTATATGCCCCGGACAATATTTTTCGGTGGGCTGGGGGGCAAGGGGGGACTTTTCGGATATTTTATGAACAAACATAGGTACTTCTGTGAACATTAGCACTCGACACTTGACAGTGCTAAAAACGGTGCTATGATGAAGCTGTTCCAAGGGAGAGAGCCAAAGAACTCCACCGGGGAACGGAAAACGCATACAATGTGTAAGCGGTGACAAAAGTTGGCGCCGGTGAGACACCGGCACCCGGAATTTTGAATGGAGGTATGACTTATGTTGCCCAGCATTTTTGGTGAGAATTTGTTTGATGATTTCTTCTCTGATCCTTTCGGGATGATGGTACCTCAGAGCCGTGACCCGCTGTATGGCAAGCACGGCAAGAACCTGATGAAAACCGATGTGCGGGAGACAGAGAACTCCTATGAGCTGGATATCGACCTGCCGGGCTTCAAGAAGGACGAGGTCAATGTGGAGCTGAAGAACGGTTATCTGACCATTCAGGCCGCCAAGGGTCTGGACAAGGAGGAGCAGGACAAGAAGGGCAAGTACATCCGTCAGGAGCGCTATGCCGGCGCCTGCAGCCGCAGCTTCTACGTAGGCGAGGACGTGGAGCCGGAGGAGGTGTCCGCCAAGTTCGAGGACGGCATCCTGACCATCTCCGTGCCGAAGGCAGCCAAGAAGCAGCTGCCCAAGCAGACGTCCATCAACATTCTGTAAGCGCTCTGTGAGCGTCCGTAAGAGACGGGAAAGGGTCCCCGGCGAGACCTATGGTCTGGTGGGCGAATCCGGCTCCGGCACGGCGAGAGCCGGGGACCCTTTTTGCGTGCCGGGATGTCAGCGGATCAGGGGCAGGAGCAGCTGGCAGGACTCACAGAAGTAGGTCTCTATGTCGTCGCCCTGCAGGAGGACCTTGGAGACAACATTGTGCCGGAAGAAGCCCTTTTGCTTGACCTCGCTGTCGGTGAACACGCAGGCCATAGGGGTCAGGCCGGTGGAGCCCATGAAGGTGGAGGCACCGGTTTTCATCTCCTTACCGCATACGGGACATTGCATGGTACATTCTCCTTGCTGTGATAGTCTCCGGCGGCCAAAGCCCTCCGGGAGGTCTATTCTATCACAGCGGCGGAGGATTTTCCAGAGGGGGGAGAAAAACTCCGGCAGCGGTCGCCTTTCTGCGGGGAAGGCGCCGGGGGAAAATCAAAAGGTCTTTGTCCCATGGGACAAAGACCTTTTTTCTGTAATAGCGAAACACTATAGATATCGGTCCAAACCTCAATTTGCAGAGAAAATCATTGGTCGCATCTATCTGCCCACCAGCAATTTATAGTTTCAATACGATTAGACAATCTCTCCTTGTATCGGTTTAGCGGAATATCGAGCAAATCTAATAAAATAATTCTATACATGAGTGAAAGCTTGTGTAGGTAAAGCACACTCTCATCACCATTCAAGAATTTTCTATTCTGCTTACTTTTAATGTGAGCAATTCGATTCCTACTATTTACTAATATTTGCACAAAACCTTCCAAGTCTTTTTGGTACTCACCTCGAAAAATTTCTTGCCCATAATGGCTTATTATATATTTAAGATCCAAACCTAATTGGGACTCCTCACGACTCTTCCTTTTTGGCAAAACAAATTCGCTCTTTTTGCTCTGAATAATCTCGCCCACACCAATAAAGGCTTCAATTAGGAAAGCACATTTCATGTCCACAGGCATTTCAACTCTGGAAAGGCAATATAAAGCCGTATTGTGAACAATATCTAATTCCTCTTGAATCAGACACCAATTTGAAAAAAGTGTTTCGGAAAGCACCTCATCAAAATTAATCAAACGGTTATTTTCTCCAATCATAAAATCAGCAGAAAAATAATTAGGAAGCAACTTTTTCTGAATGCTTGTGGTGATTTCGACTCCATCCTGAGTAACCGATGTGATTGGATAAAACTGTCCATCCATTAGCATTATTAGACGCTTCAAATCAAAGTATAAATGATGAAGGTCGTATATGGAGGCATCCTCTACAGTATGAACCGTAATGATACGTTCACCAAATTGCTCTATGGAAATCTCTGCTAAACTATGTTGTTGGCCTATATAGGCTGTAATCGTTTTCCCGAACGGTCCACCAAGTATACCATTGTTGGGACATTCTCGAACAATGAATTCCATCTGGTCACCACCTTTAGATAGTGCGGAGTTTTCTCTTGGCTAAAAAGAAGAAAAGAGTTCTGTTTTAAATATCATACAGCAAGCTTTATGTGAATTTCTATGTTACTCCAGACATATTAACTAATCGTTTATAAATTCCTCAAATCCGCGGTATAAAGTATAGTTATACTTTGCAATTTGCGGTTGCCCTCCAAAGAGTTTGGAGGCTCCTGGATAATACGAAAAAGTAGACTTGATTTGTGCTAAGTAAGTATATGGATTATTAATGTTCCCTACTCTTTTCTCAAAAATCCCAGTCAAGATTCCGGCCCACAAGCCGGAAGACTCAATTGCGCCTTTATATAAATCAGGGAAATTACTACAATACCCCAATACATCCGCAGCTACAGTAATTACAGTTGTCAATATACCACCAAACTTAGCAACCCTTAAAATATCCATACTTTTTCTATATTCATTCGCTGCAGAATCAATTTTTTTCTTTTCATCATTAATAATTGCCTCTATCACTTCAGGAGCATCTGCTTGAGCCAGCTCATTGCGAAGAGTTTTAATGGCATTCAAAAATTGATTGCGCTCATCTTTTCGCTTTTCACGAAAACGAAGAATATCTGTGGGAGGAACATGCAAAAGATCTTGTGGAAAAATATCAGGAATCATAATCGATACTAATGCTTCGGTGCTCGGTTCAATGTATTCTTTCCCCGGTCGATAATCATCCTGAAGAGCTCCTCCGTATAAAAAGTAGGTTGATGTTGTCCACAACTCTTGATTTCTGGTCCACAAAGATAGTGAATTCTTTTTTGCAATGTGATTTGCTAAAAAGGTCATATAGAAGTTCACAATGTGGGGGCTTGCATACAGCCAGTTTTCATCCTCGTCAATATGTTTTAGCTTGAAGAAAATATCCTGCAAGAGTTTGACATCCATTTTTGAAGAATGAATTCGGATATATTCTGTTTCATCATCCTCAATCAGCGAAAGCGCAGCTGCTTTTCTATGATTCTCATCCATAAACTTCGAAAATTCTTCACTCGCTTCTTTTGAATACGGAACAGGAGATAGTGGGATTCCAATTTCGCCGGTAGAACACAACTCTCTAATATTTCGCGGTTCATTCAATTCATATCCAGGGGGCACAATTCTATATATTTTATCCGAAAAAAGAGCTGCATTCCAGAGCCATTGATAATCTTCGTGGCGAAACTCAATTGTCGGATAATAAAGAATAGAGTTACTCATAATTCAAGTTTCCTCTCTATAATTTTAAGGAATATTTTATTGATGAATTGAATGGCTTATGCGCATCATCCGGCAATTTCTATACATGATTCAAATTGTTACTTTAGGTGCGTCCTCCCCAAAGATAACTTAATCAATAGCATCTTAAACTCTGGTGTAATCCATGAAGCAAACTCGCAAGCAATCATCGGATGAGCAAATGTTCCTCCGGCTTTACCTTGCTTAGAAACAATGCCGATTGCCTTTGTTCGGTCGATCCACAGCTTTGGTGTCAATGTAAAAGAAGCGGCTTTCTTCTTTTCTAAAAGCTCCTCATAACCGGCTTCGCTGTAATCAGGATTATTTTCCTGTTCCCACAGGTTGAGGAGGGCTAAGGTGTTTCCACTTCGCAACCAACTCTGAATCACATATCCTGGAGCATCCTCACTATGTGCTCGAGCAATCTCGGTAAGAGAAATATAACTCTCATCTTGCTTCTTGTCCTGTGATACCGAGTTCTTTCTCCGTGCAACACTTTCCAATACCTCACTCTTACTCTTGCCATAGCCAGCGAGAGCGGAGAGCGTATATTCAGCAATATCATTTTCCTTTGCGATTCGCAGTATAATTCGATCTCGTTCCTCGCAGGTGATATTATCCGCTGCCACAAGGTATTCCAACAAATTTCCAATGCCAGCTAAATCTATCATGCTGATTTTCCTTGCCACACGCCTCACCTCTTGAGGCTATTGTAGCATAACTTGTAGAAATATGAAAGATAAATCAAATCTGAATCACGGCAGGGGAAACATAGCGTGTGCCTTTCCTTGGTGTTCCTTCCTTATCGTAATCAACATTGCAGCGGGCAGACTTCTCAAACTGTGCATCCATGAACTTCTCCATGCCAATAACAGCTATGTATTTACCATTAGAAAGAAGATGATCTACCGCAGCTCGAGTCCATTTTGCTTTTCCGGTCGGAGAAGATATTTGTTTTGCATGAAGCATATCCACGACCTTTCCCAAACTTGCTCCTGCCATATAGAAATCAAAAATCATACGCACAACATTTGCTTCACTCCTATTGATTTCAAGTGTCCCGCTACTGGTCAAAGTAAAACCATATGGTATTCTCATGTTTTGCCCCTCCTAAAAAATAAGAATTCCTATGCTGCCGCCTCACCCGAGAGGCAAAACATAGGAATATAGAATATATTGTTTTCTTTTGTGCTGTCATTCTGCACAGTCAGCAAGGTTAATTGGTCTTCTTTGGTGTCAAAAATGACAAAACCCGTGTATAACTTAAGTTATACACGGGTTTTGTCTAATATGGCGCAGTGGGAGGGATTTGAACCCTCGTGCCGCTTTTGACGGCAACACGATTTCCAGTCGTGCTCGTTATGACCACTTCGATACCACTGCATATAAAATGCTGCCGCAACAGCACGGTCTATTATACCAAAAATCTGCGCCTTGTCAAGCGAAAAGCACAAAAAAACCGATAAATTTTGGAAGAGGGCCGCTTGCGGCCCCCTTCCATGCGATACCCTCAGTTCATCTTCTCGGCAACGGTCTCCAGCGCCGAATCCACTGCGTTACCCATCCGCTGCATGGCTTTGCCCACAGCGGTTTTTCTCGTCTTCGGCCGGGGAATGACCATCACCTCTACCAGTGCGCCGGCCACCATGCCGACGCATACGCCAGTGACGAACGTACTGACCTTACACATTCCTGCATCACTCCTTTTTCGGTACGGCCATAGTATATCCATTCCGGCGGGAAATAACCGTCTATGCCTTGCCAAAAGTCGCCGCAGCGCATATAATGAATAAAATATCTGATCATGCCGCCGCTCTGCGGCGAGAAGGAGCGTTTCATGTCCATTACGGCTTTGCAGGAACATATCCGCAAAAAAAAGACACCGCTGGCGCTGGGCCTTGGCCCGGAGGCGAACCGGCTTCCCGCCCCGGTGGTGAAGAGGTTTACCGATCTCTACGGCGAGAGCGTCATGGCCCGGTCGGAGGCACTGCGCTACCACGGCACCCAGCTGATGGCTCAGGCGGCTCAGCGGCTGCCGGCAGTGGTGCTGCGGGCCGACCGCTACCTCCTGTGCGGAGCTATGGGGCTGGACGTGCTGTCGAATCTGGTCCATATGGCCCGCAGTCAGGGCCTTTACGCCATTGTGGACGCACGCTGCGCCGATCCCGCCGTGTGGCTGGGCGGTGAGGTGAATGCCGACGCCGTGACGATCTCGCCCTACTATGGCACTGCGGCGGCGGGGGAAGACAAGGCCCTGTTTGCGCTGGTCCGCACGGCGGAGCCGGGTGCAACGGAGGTGCAGAACCTCATGGCTGGGGATCGTCGCCTGTTTTTGGCGGCGGGGGGGGGGGCGGCCTCGTTTTTGTTTTATCGGCGTTTCTGCGGCAGGGGGATGCCCAGCACAAGCGCAATGCCCACGGCCAGCGCCACGGCGATCTTGAAGGTAGAGATGCCGTTTGCCAGCGCCAGAGCGTTGTTGCCCTGAATGAAGTAGTAGGCGCTGTAATAGATGCCCGCACCGGGCACCAGCGGAAAGATGCCGGTGAGCAGGAACACCGTCACCGGTGTTCTGAGGGTCATCGCAAGGATGCGGGCCAGCAGCGTCAGCGGAATGACCGCCAGCAGCGAGGCTGCAAAGGCTTCCATCCCGAACAGCTCCGCGATCTCGTATACCAGCCATCCCACTGCGCCCACCAGCCCGCAGTAGGGCAGGGTGCGCCTGGGGCAGGCAAAGAGGATGGCAAAGCTCAGGGTGCCCGCCCCGGCCAGCAAGAACTGCAGGGCCAGACGGCCCAGCTGCTCCCTGGTGAAAAGAAGCTCTGTCATACCACGGCCACCCCCTTCAAAAAGGCATAGAGGCTCAGCACAAGGCCGGCGCCGATGGCGATGCTGGCCGCAATGAGCAGCGCGTCGATCATCCGGATGGTGCCGGACAGGTAATCGCCCTGCACAAAGTCCCGGATGCCCATGGTAAAGGCGATGCCGGGGGTCAGGATCATCAGGGTGCCGATGATGGCGTGGCTGGACTCAGTGCCCAGCAGGCCGCAGCCCAGAATACAGCACAGGGTGATGAGGGCGGCGGTGGAGATGGTTCGGAACCCGCCCCCCACGCCGCGCCGCCCGCAGAACAGCAGATAGGCGTTGGCCGCAACACCGGCCGCAGCGGCGGCAAGCCCGGCTTTCAGGTCGCCGCCAAAGATCAGCGCAAAGCAGAATGCGCCGCCCATGCCCGCCGCAAGCTGCACCCAGTCCTTTGGAAAAGGGATGCACCTGGCCTGAGCCAGACGGGCCTCGGCCTCGGCGACGGTCTCCACTTCCCCGGACGCGATCTGCCGCGAAAGCTGGTTTACTGCCGCCACCCGCCCCAGGTGGGTGGTACGGGTGGGCACGTTGCGCACCTCGCTCATCTCCGCCGTGCCTGCGCTGGCAAAAATGCCGTTGGTCAGCACATAGACATGGAACTCCCGCAGGTGGAAGCTGGCCGCCATGATCTCCATGGTCTGCTCCACCCGGAACACCTCTGCCCCGTTCTCCAAAAGGGTCTGACCAGCCGCCATAATAAAGTCCATGATGCGGCGGCGCTGTTCCCCGTCCGGATACAATTCCCTCTCTGCCATGCTGTGGTCTCCTTAAAATTGGCATAAAAAATGACCGCCTCAACGTTTCAATGCCTGAGCGGTCATTTTTCTTGACGAATCTATTTGTAGTATAGTCAATCTCCGGCGGCTTGTCAAGCAGGCACGCCGTTTTTTCAGAACTTGAACAGGTTCACGATCCGCTGCCACAGGCGGGTGAAGAAGTTGCCTTCCTGCACATCGGCGGTGGTCTGGGCGGTAACATCCGCAGCGGCGACCGTCTCACCGGTCTTATAGATGAACTTCACACTGCCGGAAGCATCCTCGGACTTACCGGCAAAGCTGGTGTAGTCCTCCAGACGGCTGGTCATCTCGTCCAGCACGGTCTTCAGGCCATGGATCTGCTCCTCGTCCAGAGCGCCGGTCAGCTTGGAGATGCCCTCCTCATTGAACTGGTTCAGGCCATCGTTCAGCCGGACCGTGCCATCGCTGAGCTGGCCTGCGCCATCATTCAGGGTGGTCACGCCGTCATACAGGGTCTTGGTTCCATCGGCCAGCTGGGCGGCACCGTCCTTTGCGGAATGGGCACCATCAGCGGCGGTGGCAACACCGTTGGTGTACTGGTTGACACTGGACACGAAATACTGGATCTGCGCCAGGCTGTTCTTCAGGGCACGGACATCTGCGATATCCTGGCTGTTCTCAGCCTGATACTTCAGCTCGTCATGCACAGTCTGCTTGGCGCTGGCAGTGCTCAGATCAAGCATGGCGCTGAACATGGAGGGGTCGTAGCTCTGCATCAGCCGCAGAGCAGCTTCCAGGTCATGGTTGGTCTTGGTTGCGGAGAGATACAGGGCAATGTCCAGCTGGCTGGCCTTGAAGCTGGGCTCCTGCTCCCAGACGGTGCGCACCATCTTCTTGCGGGCAGCGGCCAGTGTCTTTTCGTTCATGGTCAGCACTTCGTCAATGACGGAAGCATAGTTGTCCCAGGTCATGGGGGTGTCGATCAGGCCGCCCTCCATCAGGGTGCTGTTGGCGGAGGCCAGAACACCATCGGCCACCTGCTGGGCACCGGCCTGCAGGGCGGCGTTATTGGAGCTCAGGGTATCCAGACCGTTGGTCAGCTGGCCCAGACCATCGTTCAGGGTGGAAGCGCCGCTGTTCAGCTGAGAAGCGCCGTCCAGCAGGGCCAGGGTACCGTTGGCCAGCTGGGAAGCACCGTCCACCAGTTGGGCGGCACCATCCATCAGCTGATTCATGGCATCGTTCAGCTGGCTGATGCCATCGGTCAGCTCGTTGAGGCTGCTCAGGTCAAAGGCATTGGTGCCCAGCGCATCGGCGTTGGTGGCACAGGCCAGCATGACCTGCGGTGCGGTCAGGTTCTCGACATCGGCTTCCACGGTGACGCTGTCCTGCAGATAATCCTCCACAGTAGACAGGTCATCGGGCAGCAGGCCGTCCAGAGAGTCCTTCACGCCGGGCAGGCAGACGAAAGCGGCTACGCTGCTCTTGGCGGCAGATTCCAGCATTCCGTGCTCGGCGCTCAGGTTGGTGGCATCCTGACCAAAGATCACGCCCACAGCAGTGATGAGCGGGGTGACAACGGTGCGCTCCTTGCCGTTGACGGTCACGGTGCCGGTCTCGTTGTTGGTCAGGTCGACGGTCACGGTCAGGTGGCCGCTCTTGCCGATCAGGTTCTCAAGGCTGTCGGTCACGCCGTCCAGCGTATAGGTGACATTTGCGGTGATGGGCAGGGCCTTGTCGGTATTGCCCTTATAGTACACGTCGGTGTCGTCGGTGTTCCAGACCAGCTTTTCGCCGTCCTGGGTGAACGCGGCATCGCTCTCGGTGTTCTGGATATCGGTCAGGGTGCTCTCATCAGTGACATTGGACAGGCCGGAAGCGCTGTACAGGTGCTCGCTGACGGTGGTGGACTTGATGGAGCCGTCGGCGTTCATCACGGCGTAGACGGTCTCATCCTTGGAATAATCGGCCTTGGCGGCTGCAAAGGCGGGCAGGGTCATGCCTGCGGCGAGAGTCAGCGCCAGCGCCGCACTGGCGAAACGAAGCGATTTTTTCATGGTAATTACTCCTTATCAGACTTCTTGGCGTTGGAAGATTCAGGGACCAGCCAGTGCATGGTGGTGTGGCGGATGACCCAGTCCAGCAGCATCAGGGCGGCGGGCAGAACGACCAGAATGACAGCCATACTGATCAGTGCGCCGCGGGAGATGAGCCGGCAGATGCTCTGCAGCAGCTCCATCTTACTGATGGCGGCCACGCCGACCGTAGCGGCAAAGAAGGTCAGACCGCTGGTCAGGATGG
>ERZ859776.858-NODE-858-length-12831-cov-3.961021_pt1 | contig 12831 bp, 14 predicted proteins | sample MGYA00509987_ERZ859776 | MGnify/ENA primary metagenome ERZ859776 (study PRJEB30046, sample SAMN00715146) | human gut metagenome | study: EMG produced TPA metagenomics assembly of the A metagenome-wide association study of gut microbiota in type 2... | reverse complement strand
TCTATAATCTCCTTAAGAAGCAGATACTCTCGAGTGAATATATACAGATAGACGAAAACCTCAAGCTCTCAGGTTTCCGCTTGCCGTCAAAAAAACGTTCGGCCAGCCCACTCAGAAACTCATCCAGCATCCTGTCCCCACCGTCTGTCTTGTCAAACAGCAATACCTTCCGCCCGTGTTCCACCGCCATGTAGGTGGGAAAAGCAGCCAGCCCGCTGCGTATCACATCCCCGTCCATTCCGAAACGATGTCGCAGCCGCCTGTAATCCTCATTTTCCAGCAAAGCCGTATGTTCCGCTGATAATGACAGATGTACAATCCCCCGTTCCTCACAGAATGCCGCATCCCGGAGTCTCACCACCCCCGACGGATATATATTCTCCCGTTCCAGTACAGGACAGAGCCGTTCCAGGTAATCCGCATTGTCCGTACCGAATATGGGAGGAATCAGACTTTTGTCTTTAAAGTCGAAACGGAACATTCAGTGGTCGGGAATAAATTCCCGACCGGTCGTATGAGACCGCACGTTGTTACTGATATAACGGGAAAATCCCTCTTCTCCTTGTCCGCGCATACTCAGATACACAGGTCTGTAAAAGGCGTCCAATGTCATATATAGACTGCCGCTTTCCACCGCTTGCTTTTTCTTTTCTTCCATAGATTCTATAGGATTAATTGTTTCTTCTCCTTCTTCTGTGGGGTAATGGAAGCCGCATGCTTCACCTGCCGTTGGCTGTCAGACATCCGCTGTTCAGGAGCTTCCTGCCTGTAGTGTGTTTCCGGTAACCCGCCGGTCTGTTCCTCTTCCGAATACGGATACGACACCGGATGTGACATTTCCATCCTTTCTGTCCGGCTTATCCGTGCGCCCAACCTGAACTCCCCATCCGTAATATGGAACTCCGATTGCAACAAATCCGCCGCCATCTCCTTTGCCTCTTTCTGTAAGGCCGCATAGCCGAAGTCGTGTGCCGACAAAGGCGCGTTCATCCGTGCCCTCATGCTGTCTCCCAGCTTCTCCGCCAGTTCCCTGAACTCATACTCATAGCTGAACGGATGCACCTTGTCTGCCGCAACAATCCCGGCGTACCCGTTTTCCGAAATATACAGTAATGCCGCCACATCATAGTTCCGGGGTGAGATACCCAAACCGAATTCTTTTGTCAGCCGGTCGAAGTTATGGAAATCGGGCCGCAGGTCGAACTTTACCCTGCACACCCCGCCGTCCAGCACACTTCTATCCGCAAACTTGTCGGAAGTGAAGTTCACCACCGACCTGCGCAATTGTGCATCTGTACTTCGCAAATCCGCTTTGGACAGCTTTTCAATGCAGTTGTCCGCCAGCCCGGCCACCCGTTTGGTAGGCAGGTCAATCTCATATATCTGCAAAGCTTCGGGTACTTTGGTCACGTTGAAGAAGCCGTCGGCCAGATGTTGCAGATAGCTGTTCCGTGCCTTCATACCCTTGGGGGTATCGGAAAACAGCATCACGCCCTCTTCCGTAACCACCGCATATACCCGGTTTTCCGTCCCGGAAGTTTCCGTTACCGCCGCTTTCCTCCTGTCCGGTTTCCAGGCAATGCGGTTCCAAATATCATTCAGGATTGACATAGCTTGTATTTTTAGACATGATAACCGGCGACAAAGAAAAGCATTCAGCCGCCAATCTGCAATACCTCATACATACGAGTCATCCGTTGGCGGCTGTTGGCGTACAACCTTTACGCCAGCCGTGCGTCCAGCATCCGGTTATAACTTTTGCGCAGGGAGTCGATGAACGGAGTGGTGTCCGTACAACGGTCGAACACCTTGCTACGCTTGGTGTACAGCGCATTGATTTTCAGATGGAACACTTCCTCGAAAACGCGGATAACATCCACAATTTTCAAATTCCGGCCTTCAGCCGAACCTATCGCACCGGCTGCCATCAGTGCAGCCACCAGTTCAATCAGGTCGCTGTCCGTACCGTTCCATGTCAGTGTGACGGAACTTTTGCTTCCGCTTCCCCGCACCGCTTCCGCATGGAATCCGGCAGACACGGTACCATGACGAAGCATCTCCTTCAGTATTTCCGCTTCCGCATCCAGCAACGCCAACGTCTTGTTGATAAACACGTCATACAGGATATTGCGGCAATCTTCAGCCATTCCGTTGCAGGCCTGCCGCATAAAGGCCAGCTCTATTTTTGTGTAGTTCAGACAACGTAGCTGTCCCGTCAGGTCCCTTGCCGGTGAAAGCGTGGCAAGGCAGTTCACGAAATCGTCATAGGCGGCCGGCAACTCACCTGCCGCAGGTCCGGCACCGTTTGTATAAAAGACGAACAGATTAAAAAGAGAGGTTTCCACCAATGTCTTCATCGTATCATGTTTTTAGGTTCCACAATTCAACTCTCCACTCATCCTGCCGGAATAAAGACAAGTGCCATGCCTGAAACAGTACACAGATAAAACATTGGAAATAAACCATATAGAAAGCAGTAAAAACGATGTGTACATAAAAGCATTGTGGATTGGACATGATGTGTCCGAATTTCGGACATGTTCTAATCCAGACGAAACTTCCTCAGTTTCAGATAAAGCGCGCTCCGGCTGATGCCCAGCAGCCGTGCGGCAGCCTTCCTGTCATTGCCCGTTGCCTCCAATGCTTTCAGAATGGTTGCCCGTTCCATCCGCTCGTCATTAAGTGAATACTCTCCCGGTTGCCTGCTTTTATCGGGAATGTCTATCTCCCCGGTGGTTATCCAGTCATCTTTAGCCAATAAGGTGGCCCGTCTGACAACCATCCTCAGTTCCCGTATGTTTCCCGGCCACGAATAAGATTTCAACCGTTTCTGTACTTCGCGGTCAAAGCCTTTCACTTTCCTTGAGAACTCTTGATTGGCAGCATCCAGCATGAATTCCGCCAACGGGATAATATCCTCAATGCACTCTGCCAGCAATGGTACATGCAACGGAAATTCATTCAGACGATGGAACAGGTCTTCCCGGAAACGTCCTTCGGCTATCGCCTTCTCCAGGTCCTCATTGGTAGCGGCTACCAGACGGATGTCCGTCTGAATCTCCTCTTTACCGCCTACGGGGCGGTAGCGTTTTTCCTGCAAGGCACGCAACAGTGCCCTTTGTACTTCGGCATTCAGATTGCCCACCTCGTCCAGAAACAGTGTCCCATGGTTGGCGGCGGCAAACATGCCCGTCTTGTTTTCCGTCGCTCCGGTAAAGGCACCCTTCACATGACCGAACAGTTCCGATGCCGCCAGTTCCTTCGGAAGTACCCCGCAATCCACTGCGATGAAAGAAGCATCCGACCGACCGCTCAACACATGTATCTGCCGGGCCACATACTCCTTGCCTGTCCCTGATGCGCCACGTATCAGCACGGCTAACGTATCCACCGGAGCCACCAGCCGGATATGCTCCTGCAACCTCAATGCCAAAGGGCTTTTGCTTGTATAGAATCTTTGTTTTGTATTGCCGTCCCTTCTCTTACGTTCCAATGCTTTCCGGATAATACCGAGTACCTTTTCTGTCTGCACAGGTTTGGGCAGATAGTCCACGGCACCTTTTTTAATCGCTTCCACTGCACCGGGTATATCCCCGTAACCTGTCATGATGAGGAAAGGGATACGATATCCATGGGTATTCATCCATTCCAGCAGTTCCATGCCATTGCCGTTGTCGAGACGAAAGTCCGACAATACCAGATCCACATCATGATTGTCCAAAAACTCCTTTGCATTGTCCACGGATAATACATAGCGGGCATTGATACCGTTTTTCACCAGCCAGTTTGTGGTAGCACGTGCATACGCACGGTCATCCTCTACTATCAATACAGTTTCCATATACTCTTTTCTTTATTCTTTTTGCTTTCTCTACAGCATGTTCCACAGCTTTTATCAGTTCCTCTATTCTTTTATCCGATAAGCCACCCCATTTTTCGAAAGGCATGGAAGCCATTTCCCTCAGTTCACTTTGGGGAATGTTTATACGGATCATTTCCAAAAGCGGTGCGGCTTTGTGTATGATACTCCCCAACTTCTTATAATCTCCCGTGGAAAAAGCGTCCCTTATTCCGGCAAGTTCATCCATGGTATCCTTTATGAACAGGTCCAGCATCTCTTCCACGTTTTCCTCTCCTTCCATGATGGCAGCAAAATCAGGTCGATCCATTTGTGAAACTGCTGCCAGCAACTCTTCTTCAGAGAAAGGCTTATGCAGACAGTCGGCAAAACCTGCGGTAAGATTGCCAGAAAACAATTTGCGCTGTTAGAAGTATTATAGCCATTGATTAATCTTTTATTTCTTCAATATTGTCAATCAATACATATAGGCGTCGTTTCACGACGTATATGCTGGCTCCCTTTTTTCTTTCGCAAATATCAATCCATATATGGCCGATTTTGGAATTTTGCAGTTCATGAAATAACGAACATCCAGTCTATGTCGAAAAATAGAAATCTTTCATTCTTCATGCTTTCTTTATATGAAACAAGCGACCATGAGTATCGCACAGTCGCTTATTCCGATAACATACAAAATTAGTTGTTTAGCAGTATAATTTCTCCGTCTTTTGGAATCATCAGTTTGTCTTTCGTTATGCCCGCTTTATCTGCCTCATTGCGAAGAATGCTGCGTGTTGTTTGGCAATGGTCAATGGCATCCATGTGAACGGCTATGAACCGGCATTTGGATGGAGATTCTTTAATCATGCTCACCACGTCTTTTTCATTCATAATCAGAGTTCCGAATGTTGAAGATAGTGCGGGTATGATTGCACCTCCTGTGTTAATGATAATCCAATCTGGTTGGTATCGCTTTATATTCGCCTTAATTTCTTCCGTCCACAAACAATCACCTACAATATAGACAGTCGGTTGGTTTTCGGCTTGCAACACAAAACCGGAAACTTCTCCCATCATCTCCATGATAGTCTCTTTTCCATGTGTACCCCCTGTACGATGAATCGTAATATCTTCAACGGTAATCTTATCCTTGATAATCTCTGTGTTGGTTATGCCGAACTCCTTGAGAAAAAAAAGACTGTCAGCAGGCTGAATATACAATTTCAATGTATCGTCCATAGCTGTGGCAGCAGGTTGGTCGAAATGATCGAAATGGGAATGTGTGGCAAGCACGAAATCGACTCCGTCCATGACCTCCTTGACCGGCATTGTGAGATGCACGGTAGGATTCTTGTTTACCCCGATAACTGACATCAATTCCCCTTTTTCGGATAAAATGGGATCAACAAGAAATATTTTACCGCCGTATTCCATTTTTAATGTTGCATTACGTATCAACCGAATCGTGTTTTCAGGCTCATTTTCTTTATAGGCTACGTTCATACATGACATAAGTACCACTGCCGTCGTGGCAATCATCAAAACATGTTTTATCTTCATCTTAACGTAACGTTAAATCTATTTGAAATCTGATTTCGGATTCCATATTGAATTTGATTTATTTCTTCATTCAACAATGTTCTGTCATTAGACCGGTAAATAATTCTATAAGCAAGAGAAACCTTATCCTGCTTTTTAAAACGATCTATTACGTTGACACTTTCTATCAAATCACCACCTAATTCACGCACTATTTCACAAAAGTTATTATGTTCAACCCATAATCCCTCCTGGTTTTCAGCAAAATCATTTACCCAAAAAGATACGTCTCGTTGTACCGGAGGATATTTCGAATAAACTTTAAAATGAGTCAGTCCTTGCTGAAATTGACTTAAAAAGCGAACATCATCCGTCCATATATACCGTATATCAGGTATGTCACAATAAGACATCAGCAAACGATCTATGCCTAACCCGAAAGCCCATCCGATTCCTTTAACTCCACAGTTTTCTAATATCTTAGGTTGGATAACGCCTCCTCCCAAAACTTCCATCCAACCGTCTTCAGACTCGACTTCTACTTGAATGGAAGGATTGGTAAATGGGAAATAATCATCCTCGAATCTATATTTTTTTCCTGGATATAAATATTCAATAAGGCCACCTAATGTATTCATCAAATCAGTAAGTGCATCACTTCCTTCCGGTAAAATTTTAACACCTTCCATTTGATGAAACACAGGATAATGTGTACGGTCTATGGTGTCTTTTCTATAGACATCTCCAGTAGCAAGAAACATCGTATGTCCCTGCTTTAAGAGCATATTTTGATGAGCAGATGTATGACTACGCAATACATGTGTATTATCCAAATAATAGGTATCATTCATGGATCTGCCCGGATGGTCTGGCGGCAAGAGCAAATCATCAAAGTTGTCCTTTACCGTGACCACTTCATCCAAATCATCAAATATTTCATATCCGCTAAAGTAAGCTTGGACATGTTTCTTGAACATACAAATCGGATGACTGGGATTGTTATGAAGTTTTCGGTTTCTTTTCTCTTCGATAGACCTTGAAATGTTGTTTTTTTCCATATGCCAAATACTATAAATGATTATGGATGCAAAGGTAGATGGACTCCTCCATAAGATTCATATCAAATTGATGGGTTTAGCTACCAATTTGATAAACAGAGTTCCTTGACATGAAAATAATTGCTACCTTTGCAAAATAAATAAAATATTCCACTCACATGAAAGAAGAACGCATAATAACTCCTACAGAAATCCGTTTCGACAAGACACAATGTGGCGTTGATTTTTTATTAAATACAGGTCCCGGCTATGAACATGCAGCCCATTATACTTCAGAGCAAGATTACATTACCGATTATTTTGAATTCCTTTTTTTTATAAAGGATGCAGGAACTGTACAAATAGACCATACAATATTGGAGCTTAAAGCCAACAGCATTCTTTTTCTTTCTCCTTATCAACGCCATCAATGGAAACTGACCCATGGTACAGAAGGTTTTCATTATTTAATTTTTCAAGAAGACTTCCTTCATAATTTCCTTTCAGACAAATATTTTACATATAGACTGCTGTATTGCTATCCTAATGATACTCCCCCTATACTTTGTGTCAGCGAAAAAGACATGCAAAAATATACCCTTTTATTGGATGAAATAAAGCAAGAGTTAAAACGTTCCATAACAGACAGCGAACAAATATTGCGTTCACTGCTCTTTTACCTACTCCTTCAAATTAACAGAAGCTATGCGTTTGCCCATGATTTACCTTTTAAAAAAGCGGAGAATAACTACGCATTTCAATTCCGCATGTTAATGGAACAACATATCAAGAGCCAGCATCGGGTTAATGAATATGCAGACTTGATGGGAATCACCCGTATTACATTAAACAAGGCTGTAAAGCAACAGTTTGGAGTTACGGCAACAGAATTGCTAAAAAAACGCTTGCTGGCTGAGATAAAACACGAATTAACCAATACGAATGATACTATTTCCGAAATAGCTTATAGGCTCAATTTCCCGGAGCCTAACCATCTGATGCGTTTTTTTAAGCAACAGACAGGCATGACCACAAGCCGGTTTCTGGAGGAAATCCGCTAAAGAGGAGGAATCTCAGTGGATATTATTGACAAACAACACCTATGAGGTAGCATTTTCCTCATAAATGTTGTTTGTTGTTACACAGCCATTATGATTCGTTTAGCCTTTCACACCAGAGGCTTGTGCCAATATGTCTGTTCGATCAAAATGCGCTCTTTTTTCAATGATCAATCCATCTTTAAGCGTCAGCAACATAAACAGCGAAAAGCGTATATTCTTTCCTGAAGGAGAAACTCCCATTAAAGGGGCTTTGTTATGTTGACCTTCGAAAATCAAATAAGCAGCCACCTTGTTACCCTCAGCCAACAGATTGTGTATTTTCATTGTGAAATGTCCGAAAGCTGAAAAATTCTTTCTTTCAGACTCTACAAAACCGTCTGCTCCATAAATCGGTGTATCCATTTGAAAATAAAAAACAAAATCCTTATGACAAAGTTTTTTTGCCTCTGCATAATTTTCTTGTTCCACAAGCTCGTAAAACCGTTGGACAATCTTTTTATTGACTTCTGTTATTTCCATAGGGGCAGAATCATTAAAAACAGATTACTTCTCCATCAGAAGGAATATGTAAACTTGAACTGAAGAGATGGCTTTCTGCATACTCATGTAACTCCTTTCTTGACAGAATACAATGATTGACCGCTTCCATGTGAATCGCTACAATTTGAGCGTGTGGAGCAGCCCGATGTACTCTCAATACATCTTCTTTACCAAAAATAATAGAGCCGAAACCTACAACTTGGGCATATCCTGCATTGACTACTACCACATCCGGCTGTAAAGTCTTCAAATTATTTTCCACCTCTTGGGTCCAAATGGTATCTCCTACAAAATAAACGCTTTTTTCTCCCTCGCTATGAAAAAAAAGACCGGATGCTTTTCCTATAATAGGTCCCATTACAGAATCAGCGATAATATCATTTGAACCATGTTGACATGCAGTTTTATTCCACACTACTTCATCTGCTTGACTTTCTTCCTCCATGATGCGCACATCAGAAAATCCATTTTCCATCAGATAACGTGCATCATGCTCATCTTGTACATATACAGGTTTTTCTTTAGGCAGTTTTTCGGTTGCTGCCATATCCCAATGGTCAGGATGAAGATGGGTTGCTATAACGGCATCCACGTCTGTGACAGTCTTCAAGTCAACCGGCAATCCAATTAAAGGGATACGTAAATGAGAATTAACAGTCCCATCAAATCCGGGATATGCTTCTTTGTCAGCCAGCATTGGATCTATTAAAAAGGACTTACCGGCATACTGAAACAAAACAGTTGCATTTCTTACTAATCGGAGATTTATTTTCATATTTTTCAGTGATTAATATTACGAATGCAAAAGTACTTCCCTGCAAACAAAAGCGTTCTATCAAAACAGGACGCAATCCTATCAATTTGATAAGGCCAATCATATAGCACGCTATCCTATCATTGTGATTTTATCAAAATGATAGGATATGAACGATGATTGATACTCACATTTTTAGGAATCTCGATTATCTTTGCGCGCAAAAAAACAGACATATTTATATGATTAACTTTCCTCTGCTCACCGAATGAATACAAACATGGTACAGAGAAAGAATGTGATATGTGAGCAAACTTGCAAAGTTCAACAATTAATTAGTATAGACTGAATATGATTAAAGCACTTTTTTTTGATATTGACGGTACTTTAGTAAGCTTTAAAACGCATACGATTCCGGATTCTACCATTCAAGCACTTACTGCCGCCAAATCCAAAGGTATAGAAATATATATATCAACAGGTCGTCCATACCCTCTTATCAATAATATATCTGCAATAGAGCATCTGATAGACGGATATATAACAGCAAATGGGGCTTATTGTTTCATCGGGAATAATATAATAAGTTGCAGTCCGATACCTATTGAAGAAGTGGATTTTATTCTGAAAAAGTCAGAAGCTATGAATTTTGCATGCATGGTAGTGGGCGAGAAAGACTATTCGACGATTCATCCAAACCAGAAAGCCGAACTAATGTTCAAGGAAATGTTGAATGTTTCAGACATAGGCAGCAACACCCCTATAAGCAAGGTGTTGCAACAACCTATATTACAGCTTACACCACTTATTACAGAAGCACAGGAGATACAGCTTAAATCGTCTTTGCAACATATAGAATCAAGCAGATGGTGCGCTGAATTTGCTGACTTTACTGCCAAAGGGGTAAATAAAGCCAAAGGGCTACAAGAAATAACACGCTACAAACGCTTTGAACTATCAGAAACAATGGCTTTTGGAGATGGTGGAAATGATTTGGCTATATTAAAAACTGCCGGTATAGGAATTGCTATGGGTAACGCTAACTCAATGGTTAAAGAAGCATCGGATTATACAACATTATCTGTCGATGAAGATGGAATATACCATGCCTTAAAACATTGGAATATAATATAATATCTAAAAAAACTTACGAACATGGAACTATTACATACACTTCTATTTATGCTTAATGAAATGTCTCCGTACATATTATTAGGTTTTCTGATTGCCGGTATCATGCATGCGTTTATTCCGCAACGCACATTTGCACGACATCTATCCGGGATAGGCTGGAAATCAGTCATCAAGTCAGCAGCAATAGGTATTCCTTTGCCTCTTTGCTCCTGTGGAGTGCTTCCAACAGCAATCGCCATGCGTCGGAGCGGGGCTTCTAAAGCAGCTTCTACCTCTTTTCTCATTTCCACACCACAAACAGGGATAGACAGTATTGTCGCAACATGGTCATTGCTCGGATCTGCTTTCGCAGTCATTCGTCCGTTGGCAGCATTGATAACCGCTGTACTGGGTGGAATAGCAGTTGGTAAATCTGAAACAATAATGAATAAACAAGCTGTCTTCCAAGCAAAAGAAGCAATTGAAAGTGAAACTAATTGTATTTTCCATAAATGCGGTAATGCCATACGATACGGCTTCATTGACCTTGTGGGAAGCATTGGTAGTTGGCTTGTTATGGGTTTGATTATCGCCACTTTGATTACAGTATATGTACCTGCTGATTTCTTTTCGGCACTTAGCAGCAGACCGCTTTTATCTATGATAACAGTATTGATTATCTCCGTCCCTATGTATGTTTGCGCCACAGGCTCCATTCCGATTGCTTTGTCATTGGTTCTCAAAGGTTTTTCACCAGGAACCGCATTTGTATTGCTTATGGCAGGACCGGCGGCAAATTTTGCATCCTTTACCCTAATTTCACGGGAAATGGGGCGCAAAGCTGCAATTGTCCATCTTATTTCTATCATCCTCGGGGCAATCACATTCGGATTGATTATAGATTATATGCTGCCAGATGAATGGTTCCGCTTAGGAAACATACAAGACATAGCCAGACATGACCACGGATTCTGCCTGTTCCCGTCCATTTGTTCGACTATTCTTGTCATACTGCTTGTAATCACATTTATCAAAAGCCATAAACATCATCATATAAAACATTCAACCATGACAAAGGAATATACAATTAAAGGAATGAACTGTTCGCACTGTCAGATGACAGTAACCAAAAACATCAGTTCGGTAAAGGGGGTAAAACAAGTGGATGTAAACCTTTCCACGGGCATAGCCACTGTTGAAGGGAAACATAAAGCCGACGATATAGTTGCTGCTGTAAGAAAAGCGGGATTTGATGTTGTTTGATATATTTTTATAACTGGCTTGTCTAATAAATCTCAAAATAGAAACTACTATGTCAAGGGTTATTCAGACAATTGTAAACTTGTTAAAATCAAACTATTCTTGAATTCCTTGTGTATCTTCTATGTTTTGTTTGATAGTTATATATACTCCAAATGGTGAAACTGAAATACAATAATAAAATTGTGTACTGAACGCGCAAATAGAATTTGGTTCTCATTGCAAGGTACAAATTCATCCCGCACAAAGTATAGCTATTAAATTTTTCTCATAAAAATAGCAGATAAATAAAAAAATGATATCTTTGTATATGAATAAAGCGTTCTTATAGCTTAATGCAAAATATGGTGAATATGTATAGTTTGCTCGTTTCTAAATTGTTACCTGTTTAAGATAACATCTGTTTTAAATATCTGAATTTCAACAAGAAAAGAGAATCTAAATGTCTTGCAAGGTGAAATGTCAAGTTCTTTTTAATGCCGCACACATCCGCTATTTCTTTCAAATACGCATTAAGTTTCTGATTGCTGATAATAGGAAGTACCTTACCGTTAGGCAATTTGCCTTTGTACTTTTCCAATATCATTTTAGGAATATCCAGCAAAGGAACATTTACGTCTATATTCGTTTTCTGACGTTTGGTAATTATCCACAAATTACCGTCAAAGGACTTGCGAATATTATCTTCCTTTAAGTTTGCAACATCCACATAAGCCAAACCACTGAAACAGGAAAAGATAAAAACATCACGCACCTGTTCCAACCGTTCGGAAACCATTTTCTTTTTGAGGATAATTTTTATTTCATCCTCTGTCAAATACCCCCTATCCACTTTCTCCAAACGTATTTTATAGTTGGCGAACGGGTCGCCTATCAGGATGCCATTATTACGGGCTATCAGGATAATGCGCTTGAAGAACTGCATGAACTTGGCAGTCGTATTATAACTACATTTACAAGTGGTACGCAAATATAACTCGAAGTCAGTAATGAACATCGGGGTTATTTCCTTTATAGAAATATCCGATATATTATATTTGCTTTGGATGAACTCGGCAAGATGGCGGCGGGTCACTTCATATTTGCGATAAGTGGCAATCGTTTTGGATATGCCGACCAACCGTTTCACATCGTCATTGTGCTTTTGGAAAAGGTTAAGGATGGTATCGTGGTTTTCGCTATGCCCTAAAAATTCATTCTTCACCTTTTCGGCGGTAACATAATTGTCACGCCTTTGCAGTTCGTGATAGATGGTATTAAGGGATGCGTTTATATCATCCAGCAATCGGTTGATACGGGTAGCTTCCGCAGAACGTCCGGCGGCTTTGCCTGACTTACCGTCCCAAAGTTTGGGTTGAACGTCCAGTTTGGAATTAAAACGGCTTGCCACACCATCAATTGTGATGCGGACAAAAATAGGGTAACTGCCATTGATTTTTTGCTTGTCCTTTTTCACAAAGAAAAGAACGGAAAATGTACTCTTTTTTAGGTTACAAAACTACGTTAATTAGCTCAAAATGAAGTTTATACAGGCTCTCCAAATAGCGACAGAAGTTCGCCAATTTCGGACTAAGTGTACCCCTTTTGGACTTTCAGTTGTCGGGGGTACGAGTTAGGTTACTAACTTTGTCTTTTAAGGGGTCAATGTAAAAACCTGAGGGGTAAATTTATAAATTGTTATCTTTG
>ERZ859776.855-NODE-855-length-12856-cov-2.456527_pt1 | contig 12856 bp, 11 predicted proteins | sample MGYA00509987_ERZ859776 | MGnify/ENA primary metagenome ERZ859776 (study PRJEB30046, sample SAMN00715146) | human gut metagenome | study: EMG produced TPA metagenomics assembly of the A metagenome-wide association study of gut microbiota in type 2... | reverse complement strand
TAAACAGATTCGTGAACACGTTGATGAGCGCACTGGTCGATCCCACCGCTGCCAGCGCCTGGCTGCCGGAAAACCTGCCCACCACGATAATATCTACAGCATTGAACATCAGCTGTAAAATGCCCGACAGCATGAGCGGCAGCGAGAAGGAAATCAATTTGTCCATAATCGTTCCGTTGCACATATCGATCTCGTATTTATTCTTTTTTGCCGTTGTCTGTTCCATCTCTGTCACCGCTCCTGTTCTGTGTCTTATCTGTTTCATCCACTGCCCGTTCTATCTTTTCTTAAATCCAGTTAAAGTCTCCGCCGGTAATCGCAAGGCTTAAGAGCGCATCCATTTTCGCCACTTCCTCCTCGCTCTCGATTTTCTGCAGAAGCACTGCCGTATCTGTCACGTCCGCAAGCGTTTCATCCGGCCCGATCTCATAATCAATCTCCGATGCACATTCCGGGCAGGGAATCCGCGCTATCGTCTGCAAGGACAGGAACCGATTCCCGCACTTTTTACATTCATAATATCCGCACTGCTTTGTGCCATCCGGTACATAATACATGGTAAAACCTCCTTTTGCCTGTCACTATGTATCCCATTTTAGCATGATGGCTTTTAAAACACAAATGCAGGGTATGTCTTGAAGACAAGACATGGCATCCAACACCTTCCTCCTCACTAAGACATCCTCAACCAGTTTCTGCTAAATACCTATATAATCTTTGTGTAGTAACTGCACTGGATGCTAAATCAACACTCTCACCCGTTCTATGTTGTAATCATTTTCAACATAGAACTTAGTGCCAAATAACTTTCTCGCACCATACGTCGTATAAACGCACATAGCCGAATTCATCAGAACATAGTACACAAATAAACACGCAAAATATGTTTTAATTTAAAACATCTAGCTACAATTACTTTTAATACACCTTAAACAACATATTCTAATAGTAAACAAGCCAAAACTCAAAGGCGAATTTATCTTTACAAATATATGTTTCAGAGATCTTTCAAAAGAAAACGGATAGCATCATTACGATAGCTACCCGATACTTCTTGAATTATTCAGTTATTGGAACTAAACACAAAATATACTATGTCGAAAGCAAGCGCACAAATTCTTCTAACTGTGCATCATCCTTTGGCATAACTGGTATGTCAAATTCATTTAATGCTCCTGCTTTTTTTAGTCTTTGAATTACTACAAAACTTTCTTGATTAATACTACACCATGTTTCCAAATCATAAAGAACATTTATTTTTATACAGGCATCCTGGCGATTTTGCAATGACTCATAAAAGTTAATGCCATCTTCAAACACTACCGCATACTCATTTTTATTTTCAATAGTTCTGATGTCCTCAGCTTCCTGAAATACTTTTTTTGGTATAAAGTCTCCTAACTGTGATGCCTTTCCATATTGAGGATATTTTGTATGTTTTATTTTTTCTTCTTTTTCAGCAGTAATTCCATATATCAGACGAAACAGTTCTTTATCATGTGGTACAAAATCCAATGTTACATTATTCGGAAGTGAATCTTTGCAAATCACACGCACCTGCTGTATCTGACGTTTCATTGTCTCAATCATATCACTTAATTGATTAAACTCTGGCGCTTTGTAATCATCATCTCTATGCGCACCATTCTTATCACGTTCATAATAAACAGACTCAATCAGCTTATCTTCACAGATTTTTCTTTTGTTTTTAGGATGTGATTTGTCAAGTACAACACAGCAGTTTATGTAGAATTCCCGCCTTAAGTCTTCAACCTTTCGTCTAAGATTAAGATTACAAATCTTGTCTCTATTTTCATCTATAAAAAGGATACTGTCTATGTTCTTTTTTGCATCAATCAAGTCCTTTACTATACTCCATTTACCCATGATTACTCACCTTCTTGCGCAATTCAATTCACTTGATAAGCTGTTCACAATATGTTAGAAGTTCCTCTATCTTGGGAACGATGCGTTTCTGCTTTCCAAGAGACGAGAGTGGTACTATATAACTTTTCACTTCATCAAATGGTAGAATATAACCGACTACTTTTTCTTATCTAATACTTAAAATTAGGCTAGGCCATCAAATATTAGGCTACTATAATATACATCATTCTAATAGCAAATCAATCATCTTATAACTTTATGATTCAACTTTTAGTCCCTTAACATTTTGATACAAACCATATAATTGTTTTACAGACATATCTAAAATTGGCTCAAACATAAATGAATTTATATGAATATTTTCTGGCGTAATCATAGCAACCACTTCTAATGTATTCATTGCATCATCGTTAATATATTGCTTATATGCTTTGGTTAACCATGCACTTTGATTCTTCTTTGAGTAAATATCTCTCATAATATCGTTCCCATTCGAAATATCAGTCAAAATTTTATCTTTCATATACGACTCAGCTTTTAATCTAATTGCAATTGAAAGAATAAGCTTATTTTCTATCTCCAGTTTTTCAACATCAACTATTTTATCCGCCTCTGCCATAATAACATTATAAATCGATTCACTTTCACGCCCCACAGCAAATTCAACTTTTTTATTTTTACACCAATATTGATTAAATATATCCTGGATTTGCTTTAATGTTATTGTTTGCGTTTCAGCCTTATAATGCAAAACACTCGTAAGCAATAAATAATCAGTATTATTTTCATCTTCTGTATATTCAATTAAATTACGAACAAATGGGATAGATGCAACCATAATATTATCACTATATTTTTGGGTCAAGCGTTCTTTATATTTTGAAAAAATATTTTTTGTGTACTGTCCTTTTTCGAAATTAATCTCCCCATCACTCAAAAAAGCAATATAAGAATTTCCATGTTTAGTTATTCTTGATGCTACAGTTCTATAAAAGTCAAAATTATGTGTCAGCAATAAAACTTTAAACAGCTTATCTCCATTCTTGTTGGTATATTCCGCTATGTCACTAATATACTCTATTATTGCATATTTGTTTTTATAATCAAAAGACTCTGAAATATCATCTAATATAACGAGTCTCTCTTTTCCATCTTTTTTAGAAACTAAAATTTGAAATATCATATTCAAAATATAATATGCTCTCTTTTCTCCTGTACTAAGAATGTTAAGCAAATTATCTTTTGCAATTTCTTTATTTCCACGATTATCCGAAAAAATATATTTGAATCCAGGCAATTCCTCTTTTAAAATAACATCCTCTTGATTTGAAGGTTCTATGCTAAACGGAACAAAAAAACGTTCTTCAAACAAATCTAAGGCTCTTTTCCAATCAGTTGTTTCACTTTTTGCCGCACTTTGTAGCTCTTTCAAATCACCTTGTGCCTTCTTGTAATCTTCTAATAATTCTCGAAGTTCAGATTCATACGCCAAAAATGCTTTAACCCATATTTTTCTTTTTAAGTTATCTATATTTTTATATTCACTAATAATGTCTTGGTGATTTTGTAAAAAAACATTGAACGCTTGGGTATCCTTATTTTTACTTATTGCTTTATTAATTTTTTCAAACAAATCTTTGATTTCTTTTGTGTTAAGCACCCGTTCTTTTTCTTTTTTTACAAGGTCGTCTAATTCTTTTTGAGACTTAACAACAATACTATTACTTCCATCTTTAGCATTTAACTTCACTTCATTATTAGCAGTAAAAAATCCATTATTTTCCAATACGCTACTTATATTCGCATAATTATTGTAGTCAATTATTCCTCTTTGCATATACAGAGATTTATCAACTAGTTCATTGTATTTCTTTTCATACTCACCAATCAATTTCGATGTTTCTCCCGAAGTAATCAAAGCATAAACTTTGTCATTGAATAAAGCATTATAATCAAGGTCATCATCTCTTAATGCGCATTGCATTGATGGGTCGTGCAAAAGATCAAGTATTTTTTCCAAGCATTCATACTCTGCTTTTGGTAAACATTTCCAATCTTTTAACATCATAATTCTAACGTCAAAACCGCTTCTTGAAGAATACTTCAATTTTTCCTTTATCCGATCATATAAACTATTCTTCTTATTATCAATTGATTTATGAATTAGCAGATACTTCTTGCGCAATTCATCATTCGCCATTAATAACCCTTGATTTTCAAATGCATTTTCTTCAAATGGATTTATAACAATTATACTATCTGCAGATAGCTGCATTTTCTTCTCATCAGTGATATTGCACTTACTTTTAAGACCAAACACCTTCTCTTCAACAGGTTTATTATCACGAATAGCTTCAAAAGTTTTAGCCAGCGAAGATTTCATAGTACCGTTTGGCGCATATATTACAGCCACATTATTATTCGAATAATCTATAGTGGTATTCAATTTTTGAATGCCGTAACAATTTTCAAGTTCCAATTTAAGTTCATCCAATTTGTCGTCCTCCTTTTATTTCATATATAAAAAGCTTCTTTCTCGATTCCTATACTAATACCTTACAGCAATCAATTACCTAAGCCTTACCTATAAAATACTTATACCACTCAAACTCTATTCTTAACAACTATGTTTATTTAATATCAATTCTACCGATGCCTTCATAATAGATACATATCATCTATTAGGTTGTTATCAAGTATTGTCTCTTCCACAACCTTAACACACTCATCCGTATGTTTCTTTATATCTTCACCCCAGAACCGGATTACAGTCCAGCCTTCAAAGTCCAATTTCTTATTTATCTCATCATCCCGCTCTATGTTACGGGAAATTTTATTAATCCAGAACTCACTATTATTGCTCTTTTCCAGTCTCTGTTTTAAAGTATCCAAATCTTTCCCATGAAAGAATTCTCCATCACAGAAAATAGCAATCTTATACTTTGTCAGTGCAATATCCGGGCTGCCTGGCAATTTTTTATAATTCTTACGATACCGGTATTCTTTGCTCCATAAAACCTTTCTCAATATAACTTCTATTTTGGTATCCTTTCCATGAATATTTTGCATATTCTTATGCCGCTGTTCTTTTGTTAAAACATCCGCCACAAAATCACCTCAACAATCAGTTTTCAATCAACTTTGCCAGTTTTTCTATCTCTTTCATTTCCTGTCTGACATTTATGCTCATAAGAGTCTTTACATCAAGAAGAACCCCCTGAATTTTCTGATATTCTTCAGTATTATCTTTCCAGTTACTTACTGCTTCACCCACTTTAAGCATATTGGTATTATCTGGATACTTACTTTTTAGTGAATCAAACGGCATAAGAAAAGCATTATATACTTTCATATTTTCTCCATGCTTTTTCTTGAATTTTCCCTCTTTTGCTATATACTCACCATATGTAATCTGTTTGTTTATTGATGTAGATTCTGGCAGATCCCAGGTCTTTCCTGTTACCCCATATTTGTAATATTTTGCATCAAGTACATATACATCTGTTCCATACAACATAATCGTATCTGGTTCAAGTGAAGCATTATCATATTTACTTCCATTAACATACCATGTTGTTTTTGGAAAATAATCTGTTTTGTTTTCAATGCCAAATACCTTATCAATCATTTTCTCCCATATATATTCAAAACGATATGTTCCATATCTGTAATTTTTATCAGAATCTTTATCTCCTTCAAAATCGATAATTGCAAGCATATGCCGGAATAGCATCCTGTTTTTATCATTAAATGTATTGGCAATCTTATCTTTAAGAACAGAACGGAATAATCTTTCCTGTTTAACAATTGCTGGTTTCTTCGGCATCATTTCCGTATAGAGCCAGCCTATCTGTTCAAAGCTTTCATATACACAATACTCATGTATTAATGTAATCAGTTCGTTCTCTTTTACACTATTCTTCTTTGTAACAAAATCAAGATAAAACACATCCATATCCTGTACATATGGTTTCTGGGTTTTTATTGTCCTGCTCCAATTGATCTTCCCCGATCTGGCAACTTTATATAAAACTTCCTGCTCCTTATAATAACCTCGTACAAAAAAGTCCTTAATAAGATACATATATGACTGCAATGGAAATTCTACTTCATCAAAAGCATTACCTTGCTTAAGAATTTCTGACTCTTTTCGTTCTGTGTTAACTGAAAGTGTTGTAAGCAAGAGCATTATATCCTTGCGAAGCTCATTGTCATCTTCAGATATATGATATCCAAGCGGAAAATTGATACTTATGTCTCCATCATTACATCTTAATCCTACAAATGTATCCATTTCACGATTAGAATTCACTCTGCATTTACTCCGAATATCAACTTTCCTCAAAAAATCACCACCTAGTTTTCATTATTATCTGTATTCTTTTGTTGCATTTTTGAAAGCATTTTTTCATAAACGCTCATTCTCAATACTGCTGCCAGTTTATCTGATGTTGCAGTCTCATATGTAATAACCACATCTTCAAGAGACTTACAATTTTCATTAAATATAGCTGTCTTGTCCATTTTAAAAGCATCATCCCATAAATATTTAAGTACCTTTTCTGAAAATCTGCCTGCCTCCAGCTCTTTCTTTTTGGCAAAATATGTTCCAAGCCGCTTATCCTCAGAGCTTGCCATATCAACATTGATATCAATGACCATATCATTGATTACTGTAGCAAATGCTCCCCAGCTTACTTTTGTACCCGCAATTATATCTTTTGAATGTTCAGACTTATCAAAATTATTCTCTATCTGTCTCATATTCCACCTACGCTGAAAAGCAGTGTCCAATGTAAATACATTCTGATCCGCTGTATTCATCGTTGCCAAAATAAACATATTTGATGGTATTCTTACCTGATGCTTTTCATCTCCGTAGACTTCCTTTGCAACCTCATAATTTGAAATTCCATATTCACTCTCACCAACCTCTTCAGCTGGATATTCCTCTTCATCTTTTCTGTCCAGAAGCTGGAATATTTCTCCAAATATTGCAGGAGCATTACCTCTGTTCAATTCTTCTATAACAAGATAATAGTCCTTACCCGGATCATTTTGTGCTTTCTTAAGCAACTTAGTAAATGGTCCAGGAGTAAATACATATTTCAGCTTATCGTTACCACCTTTATCCTTTTCCACTCTCGGCAATATTTGTCCCACAAAATCTGAATATGTATAATCTGGATGAAAAACCACTCTCTCCATGTATTTTTCATCATCGCAATATTTTGTCTTTATTTCATGACTTTTCCCAGCACCTGGAACGCCATAAAGAAGAATATTTTCTGCTCCTGTTTTACGCTTAACAGATTCTTTATTTTCTTCCAGTACATTATCACCACCAGAAATAGAGATTCCGTATGTATTTTTATTGAGACACCTATATATATTCAAAGCCTTCTGTAATTCTGTGGAGTATGATTCATTCAATCCTGCTGCCTTGATAATATCTGCTGCCTTGAATTCATTTTCGATTATATTTTTGCCATATTTTATTCCAAAAATATGTATAGATGCTACCTGCATTTTATCTTCCGCATTACCATACATTTCTTTAAGAATATTACCTAATTGTTGCAACGAGTATTCGTTATAACAAATTTCTGCATTATCAATATATGTGTTCCGCACCATATCATGATACGGACGATTATCATACAATCTAAAATATTCATCCATATACTCTGATGTAAACGCACCATCTTTATCCTTGCAACTAATAAAAGTTGTATTAAAGTATTTATCTTGATCTATCCGGATACAACAAGGTCCAAAATATCCATCTTTTCCCTTTCCTACCGGATATTTTCTCATACTTAAACTAGCAGTAATATCATCTAAGCTAACCCTTAATTCTATTGACGCAATCCAATCATACCCATCTGGAGTAAGTCCTATACCATCTCCAAACACCAGCACAAGCCAAAATATTTTTTTATCTTTACTTTTTGCCTTTTCAAATGCAGCCTTTAATCTCTCTAAATAACCAGAATTGCTCTGGTTTATGTCGCGAATAACACAATCATTTCCCGAACTATGAAATGTAGCATTATTACTTGAAAAGAAATACCACATTATATCGCCTTCTGGATTTTCCTTTTGTCTCACTTCATATAATCCTTTAATAGTTTCATCAGGCTGCACAAAATAAAATTTACTTAATACTGTTTCAACTTTAATTCCCAAATTAGCCACTCTATTACCTTCTTTCCATATGTTCTTTTATCACATGTGCTATCGCTCTTCCCAGAAGTGGAGGAACAGAATTTCCTATCTGCATATAAGTCTTCGTATATGCACCTCTGAAAAAATAATCATCAGGATAAGACTGTACCCTTGCTGCTTCCCTTGGTGTGAGTCCTCTTGCCTGTGTTGGATGAATATACATATTACAATCGAACTTCATATGTGCAGTTATTGTTTTGCAAACCTTATCATTTTCCAGTTTAAAATACTTATCTTTAAAAATACCATTTCTTCTGGCATATGGCATAATATCTGCAATTTTAGGATCATCTGAACGATCTCCCGGCTCCATACGACCATAAATTTCTATATCACGGTCGTTATTATATCTTGCCTTATGGTTCAGAACTACATTGATCGTTCTATTCTGATTAATATATGAAATATAATTATTGATTTCTATACTATTATTTTTTTCTATTTTGTATCCACTTTCTACTGAACCACTTTCTGTAGCATTTTTCACTCTTGAAGCTTCCAGTTCCCTAAGTGCAAATAATGCATCTCCAAGGTTATGTTCTGGTATATTTTCACTAAGTGCAAATATCTCATTAAAAATCTGCTCATTATCTATTCCGAGGCAATTTCCTATATATATAAGTCTTTCCCTGTTCTGCGGAACCCCAAAATTCTTGGCATTCAATATATGGCATTCTACCGAATATCCAATGGCACAGAAATCTTCTTTCACCTGTTCAGCTACAGATAGCATTCCCTTAACATTTTCCATAACAAAAAATTTGGGATGTACCTTTTTAACTACTTCAACATAACTTTTATACAGATGATTTCTGGGATCATCTATCAGTCTCTGTCTGTTAGCCATGCTGAATCCCTGGCATGGCGGCCCGCCAACGACAATATCTACACTTCTACCAGCCAATAACTCATCAAGATTTTTCACCACATCTTTTATATCACCTAATACTATATGATCTCTTGGTGTCTCTGGATGATTATGCGCATATGTATCAACACAGCAATCCTGTATATCATTTGCCAGGTTTGTCACAAATCCTTCCTGTGTAAAACCTAATGACAATCCACCTGCCCCACAGAACAGATCAATCATCTTTAGTGAATCATCATTTACATTTTTTCTGGTGTTTTCAATATATGTATTACAGTATTTACTTACAGGACACTTATGGCATTCCTGTTCCTTTTCATTGCATATAAAAGCCAACTTTCTAAAAGCTTTCATAAGTTCTGAATCATTATCTACATCAGCCCTATACAACTCAGCTCTGTCATTAAGGAACTTCTCTGTTACAGGTTTTGTAACTCTTTCCAGGCAGACATCTATATGATTATTCTCCTTATCGTCCAATCCAGCATTTATAAAAGATATAAATTCGCCTTTATCATTTTTGTATTCCATATCAGTCTTCCCACTCTCCAAGATTCATTAATGTTGTCTTCACTGATTGAGCAACAGCTTTTGATACATTGACTGTAACTGCATTTCCAAACTGCTTATATGCCTGACTGTCAGAGACCGGGATTACAAATGAATCTTGAAATCCCTGTAATCTTGCACACTCACGCGGAGTAAGCCTTCTTACCCTTCCATTCTGAGTTACATAATTATCCTGACATGCCCTGTGCATCTTCGCCATGGTTGCACACAAAGGTCTTGCAATCTTCAGATCTATTTCTGATTTTGCCTTATATCCACCAGTTCCATCTGATAATATTGTAGGTAGTATCCTATCCGACAGGAAATATTTATCATCAACTTCTGGTTCCAGTAAATCCTGCAATGTTTTATTAAGTTTTTTCTTTTTCGGAAATTCAAATCTTGCATTCTGATTATCAAAACATACAATATATGTCCTGTTTCGTGTCTGAGGCACTCCATAATCAGCTGAGTTTAATATATCGCAGAACACATTATAACCAAGCACATCATGTAATACCCTGTATATTTCTTTATATGTTTCTCCATTATTATGGGTTCTTAAAGAACGTACATTTTCAAGAATAATTGCGTTCGGTTTCTTTCCCTTTTTTATTTTATCATCCACAACTTCTGCTATTCTGAAAAATAATGTTCCTCGTTACCTTATTGTTGAATTCAGTCAGGCAGAAAACGAACAGATTGCTGTTGATGAAGATGTTATGGATATTTCAAAAAGGCTGATTGCAAAAAATAAAAAAACCTATGAGGTTCTTGCAGAATGATAGTTTTATCTAAACCACAAATTCTTATGATGCACAAATCCTTGATTGAGGAAACAGGCGGACTTGACGGTATCAGAGATGAGAACTTGCTTGATTCTGCGATAAATGCACCTTTTCAAAAATTTGACTGTCAAGATTTATTTCCAACTGTACAACAAAAAGCTGCACGGCTTGGGTATGGAATCATAAAAAATCACGCTTTTGTTGACGGGAATAAACGTATTGGCACGCACACTATGCTTGTTTTTCTTGCACTCAACGGAATTGAACTTGACTACACACAAGAAGAACTTTACACAACAATACTGGATATAGCTGATGACAAACTTGAACTTGCTGATTTGACAAAATGGATAATTAGACATCAAATATAGTGCAAATTGGCAAACGCAAACAAGAATTTATTATACGGTGAAAACAATATGAGATTTTTATTGATAATTGATATGCAGGAAGATTATATGGGCGAAAAAAGAAACAAGAAAAAATTTCCCTATGATACTAAAAAACTCATAAATAATGTAAACCATAAAATCAATTCATATTCGAAAGAATACATAGTCTATATTAAAAATCAGTTTTTCTGGGAATCACCTAAAAGAGAAAAGTCACTATCAAAAGAGATGAATGTGGTTTCCAAACAGATTTTTACAAAGAGAAATCCCAATGCTTTTAAAAATATTCAATTTGCTAATTTCCTAAAGGAAAAGAATGTAACAGAACTCGAAATTATAGGCATTGATGGTAATTATTGTGTAAGAGCAACAGCAATTGCGGCTTCCAAGACTGGGTATGAAGTGTTTTTAGACGAAACCTGCATTGGAATTTCTAACGCTAAAAAGTATGAAAAGTCTAAATTAAAAATGAAAAGTGTTGGAATAAAATTTTTATAGATTACATTTTCAAACCCTGATCCTGCTTTTTATCATTAATCTTCTTCTGTAACTTTTTATCCGTCCGTTGTGCTTTCTGTTTTTCTTCAAAGCGGAGTTGATTTTGGATTATGTTGCAAAGGTAACGCAGGAGATAAAGAGAAGAAACTGCAATGCCGTTGCGGTTGGTTTTAATTGAATAATAATGGCTCTATGTCAATAGTTGGGGTAGCATTAAAACAGAATAATTGAAATTGACAAGTGGTGGTTGTTTAAACTGCCGCTTGTTTTGTATTGTTTTTTGCTGATTTGAGTGAGAACATATGTAGAATGCGGTTGCGGAAGCGGTTGAAATCTCTGTAACCATACGCATTTCTTTTTAGGACTTTAATTTTGTTGTTGCAGCCTTCAATAAAACCGTTTGTAAGCGGTGTAGTGAACGAATCGAGTATTCCTGTCAGCCAATTTTGCATTGTTTTCGCACATTTTACAAAGCGTGGAATGCCACAATCATAAGCGGAGTTAATCCAATCAGACATTGCCTTTCTGGCAGACTGCCTGTCTTGGCAATCAAGGATTTTGAGAAAATCTTCCTTGTAAAAGTGAGCTGTACACAGATTCGGTGAAGTATACAGCATAATATTTACCTGCTGTTTTTGTTCATCATTCAAATCATCAAATCTTTTTAACAATAGCTTTCTTGAATTTTTAAAATATCTGCGATGTGATTCGCTGAACTTCTTTTGTTCTTCCTTTCGTACACTCTCAAATGCGCACATAATCTGCCGTATCCAGTGGTATTTATCAACAATTTTGGTTGCGTTTTTGAACCAAACCGAACTGATATCTGAAAAAGTCCTCCACATATCGCTGACGAAGTATTCAACCTTATCTCGCTCGGATTTATCAAATTTTTTGAAGTATTTAGACAAACAATACTTAGTTCTTTTGGGCAGAATATCCAAAACTACCTTGTTCTCAGGATCGGTCAAAATACATTGATACTTTTCTTTGCCTGTATTGCCCTTGAATTCATCAATAGAAAGTGCTGTCGGCAGTTCTTTTAGTGAATATGAAACCAAATCAAATATTCTGATAACAGTCGGTAATGACAGATTTACTTCCTTAGCAACGCTTGTAAAAGATGCCTCACACCTTAATTTGTCGATAACATATGCAACTAATCTGTTTGTCATTCTGTGAAAACGGGGAAGAAAAGAATTCTTTTCATAAAACCGCTTTCCGCATGAGCAACTATATCTACGCTTTTTGAGGTGAATGAAAACAAACTTTCCAAAAGCCGGAATATCCTTGATAATCTGTTCTCGGTAATCGTGAATTTTGTCTGTATGATTTCCACAGACGGGACATTTGTGAATTTTCCGCTCAAGTTTGCAGTAAATGTGAATAGTATCATCAATTTCTTCAATGTTTTCGATTAAAACACCTTGCAATCCGAGTAATTTTTCTGTAAAATAATTGTAGAGCATATTTTGTCCTCCGTTCTGGTTTCTAGTCAATTCCATTTTAACGGATTTTAGGTAAATATGCTCTACTTTTTTGAAATTTTTTTGTAGGCTCTATCCCTTACCCCAACTTTTATTATAGAGCCAAAAAATTCTCCCGAATATGGCATTGCCGTGTTCGGGATTTTTTTAATTGAA
>ERZ859776.851-NODE-851-length-12886-cov-2.049645_pt1 | contig 12886 bp, 19 predicted proteins | sample MGYA00509987_ERZ859776 | MGnify/ENA primary metagenome ERZ859776 (study PRJEB30046, sample SAMN00715146) | human gut metagenome | study: EMG produced TPA metagenomics assembly of the A metagenome-wide association study of gut microbiota in type 2... | reverse complement strand
CTGACCAGATCCAAGATCTGCGATTTTCACCTGCTTCTCCTTATTCTCCGGCTTTCCGTTATAGGCATTGACGGTATCAGACACCTGCTTATAGAGATCCTCTCCTAAAATGTCTTTTAAAAATTCCATAGTTTCCTTTCCTGCACCGTTTTTAAGCGTGGTGTCTCCACAAGCAGTATGCAGTTTTGATGCCATGCATAAGGGCAAATTGCCGCAGTTTAAACGTCATAAGGCTTTCGGACAATATAAAAACAGGACTGCCGGAGGAACTTACTTGGCGTCACCTCTACGCCGTTCGGTTCATAAATTTCCGGTTGTCCTGTTATTATTAAAATACTTCTGCTTTGCTCTGTGTTTTCGTGCCTGGTGGATGTTCCTCCGTACTACTTAGCATTTTATCAAGCTCTACCACGCGCTTACTAAGAGCCAGAAATGTTTCTATGTTTTCAATTCCGCACTTTTTCTGCAACTCCAAGCACAGTATAATCTGGTTCTCTATTATTTCTCGATTCATCATTCCTCCTTCTGATTTTGGGTATAAAAATACCACCTAACCGTTATTGGCTGGTGGTATTATTCTGCGTCTTCCCAACTATTCATTTTTTCACACCGTTTTTTTTCCTTTTCAATGTCCTTTTCCAGTTCTTCAAGAGTTCGTTCCGTATCTTGCACCGGACCATCGTAATATTTCTTGCTCATTATAATTTTCTCCACTTTATTCCGTAGTCCATTTCAAACTGCTCTAACGCTTTTATATTTGCTTCTATGCCTTTATTATATCCACTTTTTCTGTATTTTTCAACAGTCTCATCAAATAATCTTTGGGAAAACGGCTTGTCGCCAACCTCATATACATATACATCTCCATTATGACATACAACAATTCCCTTTCTGTATCCCCTATAACCCGCTGACGCAAAATCTGCTCCAGTCGGAGGAATATTTGTTCCATGATTATGTATACTTATAAGTGTTCCTCTTGGTTCTATTTCTACCGCATCTCTCAGGCTTTTATTATACTCAACTATATTATCTTCTTTTGCAGCAACGCTTTTCCCTTTTATCTTTCCATCGATGACACTAATTAAATACATATCTTCTTTATTAGTTCCGTTTCGATGTACTAAAATGTCGCGTGCTTTCTGCCATATTGCCTTCTGAGTATTTTCATTCTCATCAAGATTCTCAAACTTCTTTCTATACTCCGTGCTCTTTACAAAACCTACATCAACCTTATTGTCATGCGTCTTTTGTGAATACTTGCCGCTAATTCCTTTCTCTGTATTACCATCCGCAAACGATTTCTTCCACTCCTCATACGTCGTATTCTCCGGCACATAATACTTCTTACCGTCCGCCCCGCGAGCAACTCTTTCTCCTGTGGTAAATTCATCGTTGAAATACGGGCAGGTGCATCCCCGGCAATTCGGATGGAACGGTGGCACGGTAACACCAATCTTATAGTCTTTCATCGGAAAGTGCTTCCCGTCCATCTCCCCGCAGGTGGGGCAAGTGTGGCTGTCCAATGTCTCAATCACCTCGAACTCTTCCACGTCAAGATCAGAAAAACACGTTTCCTGTGCCTTTGCAGAAAAAGCGGCTGATTCCGTCTGAACAATTCGCGCCGCCTGTGATCTGCTCACTTTCATGTTCTGGGATATTTCCCGTATAGCTCTATCCGGCGATTCTCCGGTGATGCACATCCGCGTTAAGGAATCGTGCATATTGTTAATCAGCTTCGTTTTATCCGTCCAAATGCGCTCTGAAAAGTTGCGTCCATCCACCGCCCAGGGCTTATGTATGATGTCATTAACCTTTTCCGGATTAAAGCTCTGCATCTGCCAGCCAACACCGATACCTCGCTGCACTTCGTATGCAGTATGGTAATACCCGGATGTATACAGATTTGTGATATGTTCATCGATGGAATCATGATAATTTCCGTACAGCTTTTCAATCTCCTGCTGTGTCTGCACCTTGAGAGCTTCCAATCTGCTGATATGCACCTTTGCGGATGCATTCTCAAGCTGCTTTTCCCACTGCTGATTTATGCCGTTCTCGCGCCCGTATTTGATGTAATCCTGCACATCCCACTGGAACTCTTCCAGTTCGTCACTATTCAGCAAACGTCTGGCTTCCACCATTGAAATGCCGTTGTTGGCAGCAAAACGCTGATACCAGGCGTTAATCTTCCCGTCAAGCGCCTGCTCTGCCCGCCGGAACTCCTGCTCAATCTCCTGCACGGTCTGAACGGATGTATCATGCTGTGATTCTTCCAACTGCCGGAAGCGCTCCTGCCAGTATTCACTTGTCCGTTCTCCCATGCAATCACCTCATTTCACTGCTCGGCATCTGCTTTCTAATTGCTATCTGTTTCAGTGCTATTTTTAGATGCATCAAAAGCACCGACGTAAGCATCTGCCTTCTCCTGTGCTTCCTGTGCCTCTTTCTCCAACTGCTTCAGCTCCGCATCCGCATCTTCGACAAGCGGATGATTTTTGAGAATCGTCTTTTTACTGACAATTCCAACCGAATCCTTGCAAATCTGTGCCTGCTCCGTGTCATTTTTTACACAAGTGCGGGTCCACGTCTGGATGATTTTCTTGCAATCAATTCCCTCATGGCGGCATATCGCTCTTACCAGACGGGCGAACCCAAGCTGGAACTCCGTCTCCGTCAGCCCGGCTTTCATTTCAAGCAGCGAGTACATGAATTTAAGCGCTTCTCCACTCTGATTTCCAAAGTTCTCCGGCTGCGGATCAAATCCCTGCCCCTGTTCAAAAATAGCCTTTCTGGTGGCTTCTAACACGCTGTTACGGGCTTCAATCGGAATCTCAATGTTGAGCGTACTTACCCCTGGGTTGCTGCCCTCATCACCGTCCACCTTAATAGTCTTGTATTTTTTCAGATCTGACAGAAACGTATTGAGGTCCGTGCCGCCATACCCGGACAGGACAATTATCAGTTCCTGAATATCATCCAAATCATTAACAAAACCACTGTAGACCTTGTCGTATACGTCTATCAGCGGCTTAATGTTTTTCAGATCATTTGTATCCGTGTTGTTGTTCGGGAATGGAATAAACGGCACCTCTCCGAATTCGTGCCGATATTCTGCGGTAAAATCGCCGGTATCCGGCACCATGAACGTATTGTAGTAGAACAGCCCATCATCCAAGGTATCGCCGCTCTTCCGTCGGAATGACCAGCAGCTTTCCTTATCCCAGTATTCATAAATTGCATAGGTATCTCCTGTTTCCTCGTCGATTTCATCGTACATACGTAGAACACCTAGCAACTTCTTTTTCAGATTGTGGGATTCGATCGGAATAATCTGCTTGCTGTCAACTACCGCCCACTGGAATGCTCCATCTTCATCCTCCCAGTAGTGAATCCAGCCTACTGACGCATTGGCAGCATTTATGCACAGCTCCATGCAATTCTTCCGGTATTCATCCCCGAGTATTTCTGTCACAACTTCATTTCCATGCTCGTTCCCAATGTCAAAGAGCGGCGGTGCCGTGAACATGTACGCAGCTTTCTGATTTACGATAAGCCCGTGGAAGTTCCGGGGGATCCGGTTATCTGCGTTACGTAACGGATTATCGGGTTCCTCTTTCTCTTTTTCGTCTGTGAGCTTGTCTTTTACCAGAATATCCGTTTCATTCCGGTAGTACCGTTCCGCCTGCATCGCCCGCAAGGAAAACCGTGTATGTCCCGGTTCGTATTTTCTTATGAGTTTTTTCATTACCTCAAGTTCCATGTTCTCACCTCTATTTTAAAATGCTGATGCCGCCGTGGTTTTCGTCCGTGTATATTGCGTACCGAATGGCATCCTGCACATCATCAAACTGCTTGACCGGCTCCCCGGTCTTTTCGTTCCAAACGTACATATAAATCTCATCCCGGAACCGGTCGACATCATCCGCAATCCGTAACTTATCTTGCTTATATAACTGTGCCACGCGCTCAATTCCGCTTAACACTGCCTTGTTGGCGTTAATCGCACGCAAGCCATTCTGCTTGAACTTTTTCACATATTCCGGTCGGGCAGAATCACAATAAAATGGTATATTGCCATACTCGGCTTTGATTGCCTGGGCCTGCTCCAGCCAGAAATCTATTTCTTCATACTGTCGGGCAATCTCTTTGATAAGGTAATAGCATCCCTTATCGTCCTTTCCCAATAGTACAATTGCTCCAAAATGCTCATATCCCCAATCAACCCCGGCGATGTATTTAACAAAATTGACCTTTTGCAGTTCCTCTCTGCTGATATAATGAATTTTTGCATTGAAATCCCGGTATACAGCACCCTCGCCCATTACCCACATTCCATTAATGTTTCGGTCATAAAACATCCCGGACGGCGTTGTTTCTTTCATATTCTGCTTATACCGTTCTGACAGGAACGTGTTATCATCCAGCCTGTATTGCACTGCCTTGATGGTTTTTCCATCCGCCTTATCAATAAAGTCTTTCTTAAGCCAGTGTTCCGGGTTATCCGGGTTTGTATCAATCAGCATCCTTGCACCATTGCCGGAACATCTGGACTTAATCTCGTCAAACACTTCCTGCTTTGCCATCGTGCCCTCATTGATATAAGCCCCGTATGCAGTCATTCCTCGGATGCGCCCCAGGTCGTTTATCTTGGAATGTCCGAAACAACACACCTGCACGCCGAATAGCTTGAACCGATTAAATTTATCAAAGTGAAACTCAATGCCGTATTTGTTGGAAAGCTCAATCAACACGTTTCGGTTAAGCGCTCCCAGGTCAGCACCAGCCAATATATATTGCGGATTCTCAACGCCCTGTGCAGCGGCAATTTTTTTAATCCTGCGTAATTCATACAGGAACAGGTCATTGTCCAGAACCGTTTTTCCGGTACGTTTCGCACCGTGATTGATTAGCATAAAATAATCATTATTTACAGCAAATCGGAATGTATCAAGCTGTTTTGGTGTGTATAAATCACTCAGCATCTTTTAATGCACCCTCTATCTGCTCAAAGAATTTATCCAGCTTATTCTCCCGGTCATCCTTGCCAGCGTCCGCTCTGGATTTTAACAGTGCAATTTCAGCCCTCTGCTTATCCGTTGCAAGGTCCATATGGTCGGATAACCACTGCAACGCTTTCATGCGGTCGGCAAGTTTAATCTTGATACCGCTTTGGGTATTGCTTACTTCGCTGACGATTGATCCATCAATCTCATGCCTCACAGAGACAATTCCTCCGTGAATATCAACAAAATCCATCATGTCTGCAAATGCAATGTCCATGTACTTCTGGAAGATGTCTGACTCACTCAGGAACTCCCTGTTGAGTCGATCCTGCTTTAGGCGAAGTATTTCTTTTTTTACTCCATCATTTTCCAACATTCGATATCCAATAGAAGCAGCTGTTGCATAGTCCACATTGTATGCTTTCTGGTATGCCTTGGTTGCATTAAAACACCGGATATAATAAATGCAAAAAAGCTGTTGCTTATCGGTCAAATCAGTATTCTGTATTACTGTTTCAACCTCATGCGCAACAGGCTCCTTCTTTACTCTCTTCGCTTGCTTATTCTCTTTCGCAACGTTGCGTTCCTTCTTCTCTTTCTTTCGCAACGTTGCATTGCCGTCATCATCCCACTTATACCGGTTCTTCCAACTCCGAACTGTTCCCTCGGCTATCTCGAGCTGGTTTGCAATCTCTATTAGCTTAAGCCCTTGCTTATACATCTCAAAGGCTTTGTCCGCTCTCGCATCTTTTGCCTTTGGCAAGGACCATCACCTACCTTTTCTTTACATACAAAAAAGCACCCGTCATTAAACGGGCGCCTTCTCTGGGTTGGGGGAGTTGCAAAAAGCAAATGGCTCTTGGCTCTCTCAATTCACTTCTTGCAGTTTATACTATAGCATTTTAAAAACGAAAAATCTGAAAAAAACGAAATTACTTTTATGCTGCTCTCATAAAATTATTAAATTCCATTCTTATGCTATCACCGGTCGCCTTCCTGCCTATCCGGTCTGCCACTCTCTCCCAGCTCAGTCCCTCAAAGAACTTATAACGGATAATTCTCTGCATCCGTACCGGTATGCCGTTCATCCACTGCTCCACCTGCAGTTTGATCTCTTCCGACTGGGCTTTTCTCTCTTCCAGCAGTTTCTCTTCTATACGCAGCTGTGCATCATCCGTGTATGTAAACGATGTTCCTTCAATCTTGAAATGTGTCTCTGCGTATGGGAAATCATTCATCGAACCTTTTACACTTCCTGTCACAATCGTTTGCCGCTTGCGCTGCAATTTCTTAATATCCTGCTCCGTCTCCCGGATCATCTCACATGCATCTACATACTGCTCCAATATTTTCTTATCTACTCCCACCGTATTCTCCCCTTTCTGGTACTATCACTGCAATGTTTCTGATAATATCATACAATAGGTTTGGAGTGGATTTGTGCCAAATTAAGGGCAAAAAATACCAACCACCGTAATGATGGTTGGTACTATTATTACTCTGCTACCGCATAGAATTTATTTTTTGTTTTGCATCCTGGGCATTTGCAAATCACCTCAAATTTTATATTACCCGCATTGTCTTTGTCTACTGCAATAATATCCGTATCTACACCGGTCAATTTGTGAACTTCCATCCTTGAAATACTGGTTGGGAAACTATGGTGCCACTCAATCAGATAGTTGCACACATAACATCTGTTTTCTCCCTCAATATACGTCGTTTTCATTTTAATCCCCCTTTGTTTATAATATATAAAATTATATCACTACGCTTGTAAATATGCAAATCTTTTTATTCTCCCCACATCATTCTTAGCTGCCCGTTCTTTTCTTCCACCAGATGTGCCATCCTCTGCCGTATAAGTCGCTGTGCTGTTCCCTTCCTCCGGTAAAAGTTACTCTTGCTGATCGGGAGAATGCCGTAGTGGGCTTCCAGCATATCGTAGCTGGTGCCGCGCACGATGGATTCCGTCAGTTCCGCAGCAATGATGCTGTCCACGCTCATGCAGATCTCATATATCTCTTTTTCATCCAAGTACATTCCCCCTTTCAAATTTTGCGCAAAATAATACCAACCATCGAATTATTGACGGTTGGTATTCTGTCATGACTTTTTTCCCGTTTCTCTTTCTTTAAAATCCGAACAACAATCTTGATTTTCCCCATGCTGTTCTTCATCCTTTTCGCATTTCCCATTATCGTTTCCCCAAAATTGTGGATTATGTACAAAATTTATACAATCTTTGCATTTATACATTGTAACTCCCCTTTCTTTTTAATAAATCATACCACTACAACCGTCAATATTCAATTATCAATGTACTACAATTTTACTTTTATACAAAAATTTCCTGCGCATCATCTCCCTCCGCCGCATGGTTGCTGGCGGGAACTGCAGCTGTTTTACTTGGTTTACGCAAACCGGAGCTGTCCGGTCTGCTCTGCTTTAATCTTCATATTTGGTGTCCGCTCCGCCACGCATAACTCTGGCAAATTCGCTCTGACTAATGCCGCAGGGATTGGTGGACATACTGCGTTACCGCATCGGCGCACCTGTTCGCTCCGCGGATACGTCTTGCCTGTATAATCATGGTCAATGATGTAGTCGTCCGGGAATCCCTGACATCCATATAGTTCCCGTGGCTCAAGCATTCGCAAGCCGATGTCCACAATCTGATAATCTACACCCTCAATCGTCACTAATCCGAATCTATCCCGTGCAGTTACCGTGTCAAGTGGCTCCTTAATATCCTGTCCGGTTCCCTGCCCGTAGTATTTAATCAGAAATGCTCTGACCTCGCCAAAATGTCCGGCTGATGTTGTGATTGTATGTAGTGGCTCTCTTTCGTCCTGTCCGATTCCAGACTTATAGAACTTACTCAAAAATGATGTGACCAGTCCATATCTGTTCGATCCGTCCACCGTCATTATAGGATCTTCAATCGTCTGTCCCCGAACTTCTCCCTGCGCCGTTTCAGAATGGTATTGGATAAGCGTCGGGCTAATAAGACAATGTTGATTACCTGTGGTGATCGTATGTATCGGATCTTTGCAGTTTCCACCCGGATGATTTGTTGTATTTGTCCCCATATAAGGTGCAAGAGTCGGCTCACACAGATAATGCTTTCCGCTCCCCACAATAGTCGGCAATGGCTTTTCGATGTCGTGAACTCTAGGCGCCTGTCCTTTCCTCTCCCCGTACCCAATAGGAACAATAAACGGTTCCGGGTTGTCCAGCACAAACTTTTTCAGTCCTCGTGCTATTCTCTCCATCGTCTTCGGTGCCAGTGGGCGTACCGCCCGGATCCCGTATTTCTCTTTGATTTCCTCGGACGTATCAAAAATGGACGGACATGGAAGAGAAAAGTCAAGCTGCGTGTATGCTCCCACATATGGTTTCAGCAGCCCAGCCTTGACCTCGTCACTGTCTGCCGGTGCGTGTGTCGGCTCTGGCCAGACTATCGGCTTACCATCACACCGCGCGATCATGAAGAATCGTTTGCGCATGGTCGGCGCTCCATAATCAGCCGCAACCAACTCCCGGAACTCTACCTCATAGCCTAAATCTGTGAGCTGCTGAACAAATTTCTGAAATGTTTCGCCCTGTTTGCTCTTGATCGGATGATGCCGCCGCCCAAGTGGTCCCCATGTCTTAAATTCTTCCACATTCTCAAGCATGATGACCCTCGGTCGCACCAGCCCCGCCCAGCGGCAGGCTACCCATGCAAGACCACGAATGTTTTTATCCTTTGGCTTTCCACCTTTTGCCTTACTGAAATGCTTGCAGTCCGGGGAAAACCAGGCAAGTGCTACAGGATGTCCTTTGCAAGCCTTAACCGGATCAACCGCCCATACGTTTTCGCAGTAGTGCTTTGTGTTCGGGTGATTTGCTTTGTGCATCTTGATTGCTTCCGGATCGTGGTTAATGGCAATATCAACGCTATATCCGGTTGCCAGTTCTATCCCGGTAGAAGCTCCACCGCCACCGGCGAAGTTGTCTACGATTAACTCCCCATTTATCATTTCGGCACCTCCATAAAGTCCTTCCAACAGTTGTATGCATGATTTGCCATGCAGGATAGTGCGTATTCTTCTATCTGCTTTTCTGTTTTTAGCCACACGCACTGTGTCTGGCAATGCTGTTTTATTTTTTCATATAAGGCTGTCAATCCGTTATATTCGACAACTCTCTTTGCTGTTTCAAGCCATTCTTCCGGCAGAAATTTGCCTACAGGCGTGACATATTCTTCTATAAGTTTTGAATCTTTTATCATTCGCCCATGGTAATTGTGCTCACCGCATGGTACGCTGTGCGCAATTACCATGGGCGAAAACGAAGCTGCTCAATTGTTATTTCCTCAATGTTCATTGTGGCATCACCTCCGGGAAGTCTGTCTCAAAATTAGTTTGCCCAGGAATATCAGTATCTTTTTCATCATCCAGATTTTCCGGTTTCCCGATTTCCAGTAGAAACACTGGCTGTTCCATATCCGTAATGCCGTGGTAATCTGTTAATGGATATCTTTTCCGCGCTTTCGTGTTGGCGATAATTACAGATACTTCCGTATCGTCTGGAAAACTGTTCAGATATTCTTTTAATTCGCTATTTTTCATTTTCTTATCAGAAACCCGTCGTTTATCCGGATAGGTTCCGGCTCCTTTCTTGACTTCATTTCTTTTTTTGATATACTATTTATATCGAAACACTTATTGTGTCGATTGGAAGTGGCGCATCAATCCTGACGAGACTATGCCTAGTATTTAGTGCAATACTAAGCAGCGTAACCGTAGTTTTCTTTTCCTTCTGTAAAGAGGTGGTACCCATGAAAAAACTTGAGACTGTAACAGCAATTTTTAATTCGTTTGCTTGCAACTGTTTATCTTTCATTGGGATTTACGCTGCTACTTCCGCTAACAAGTATAACTTGCTGATGAGGTGGTGAAATTCCACCGAATAGCGGAATGCACTGGTGCATGCTAAGGCATGCACCCTTTTTTATATCATCTGATCTAACGGTAAACTCATCTGCCCTTTGCAGTTGTCCCCGATCGTACTCGGATCCCATCCAACGCCGATATAGTCCAGGACTTTCGCCCAGCCATAATCATTCCCGTCCTTGTCCTTGCATATATGAAACATCAGATAATCCCATTCTTTCGGATTGTTCTCATAAAGCAGATCAAACCTGTGTGGGCGCTTTTCCATGTGAATGCCAAAACCGCACATGCTGCATCCGGTTCGCTGCGCCTTTGTTGTATACAACGTACCGTCCGGCTTTTTCTCGATTGTGCCGTAAATCTCCGGTATCAACGAATCCGGCATTTGAAAACTTTCCGTTATCATCCCCGCCTTGATTCCATCATCACGATACTTCTCTTTTAATCCGTTCTTCCAGAGATCGTCCATCTCTAAGGCAAGTTTAAGAATGTCCTGCCGGTGGAATATTGCAAACGGCGCTGATCTGATCGTGGATGCCCCGAAGTAATTGCAGCCATTCATCCGTAGGCTCTTGGCACGTCTGCCGCCCTCGGATGCCATTAATCCCAGATAAGGAACACTGTTATGCTCTTTTCCCCAATCATCACAGTTCTTTTCTTTGAGGTAATAACAGCATTTTGACGATACAAGGAAGTCCGGTTTCTGGTAGTCACATCCTTCTGTCTCGTTCTCGTAGCCACCGAACAGCTTCAGCCATCTCTGCTTTAACTGCATTTTTGAGTTTTTTTGCCACCCACCATATTCTCCGGTCTCTCCGGTTATGATTGCATGTCTGACAGTTTTATTCTTTTCCGATGGATTCTGTAATAACTCAATCTTTGCAGCAACTTCTTTCGATATTACCGGGAAACCAAATTCCTGTATGACCTTTGGTTTTGTCCAGTAAGTGCCATCATCACGCTTAAGTGGTGGTACATTGATTATTCCGAGTGCTTTGTGTACTCTCTGAATACTTTTATCTTCCAATGACGAAGCACTGACACCCGGTACATTAATTCCGCAAACCTCATTTAAAAACAGATATAAAACTATACTGTCCAATCCACCGACTGATACATGATAATTTAAACCTCGTCCATCACATTCAGTTGCAAATTCTTCTGCTCTGATCTGTGCGTATTTTCTTTTAAACTCATATGGCTGTTTCTCTTTCTGCATAAAAGATGCTATTTTCTCATATGCACCAATCCGTTCCATTCGTTCCTGTACTGATTCCATTTCTTCATGGAGTAAAGAGCTCTTTTACGCTGGCCAGCAAACCTCTCACTCCTTTCTGATTTATTTTTTCTTACCTCTGGTCTTGAACTTATACACATCGTTTCTCTGCCTGCTTACCGCACTCCGGTAGCCGTTCATCTTACTCGCTCTGCTCTTTCCCATGTGCACCTCCCTCTATGGCATCTAAGCATCCGTTCCACCCTGCATCGAACCTTCCATTGTCACAATGCTCTGGATGATCTGATTTCTCCGGCAACTCCCGGAGCGGGCACCAGTCCGGCTTTGCTCCGTCTGGTACAAGTTTCCCTACCGCACAGCACAGATATTCGTCATCATTCTCTGTCTCATAGCACAATGTGCATTTCTGGCATACCTGTTCAGGCATATCCATGATTAAAACTGCTTTACTCTCCATGTTATCCCTCATTTTCTGCCCGAAGCCACTTCATTGCGCACTCTTCCGTTCTTTCACACTCTCCGCAATGATTCATAACGGTATTTCTTATACATTCTTCCGTAGGCTGACAGATAAAGTTGGAAGCTATTGGCAAAAACTCTGTCAATTCCTCGTCCGTCATGCTCCGGATCCGGTCTGCATTGGTCATGGCTTTATAATGCTCACAGTTGCGCTCCATGTCTAAATGTGGGCTGTCGTTAATCTTCAGACACCACTTGCCGACAATTACATCATTTTTATCTGATAGGTTATATAAGTTATTGCAATTCTTACACTTCGGCATCTTTATCCTCTCTTTCCTTGTATGGCTCCGGTAATGGCATCCATGCGATAACGTCCAGAATATTCATTCCATCCGTGAAATTAATTCCATTCCAAAACGCTCTAAACGGATATACCTTATCCTGCTCACTACTTCCGTATTTTGTTGTTACCAAATATATTTCCAAACATTTTCCATCAAACAATGGGTTTTCTTCTGGTTCTTCCGGAATCTGCTCGCTACATGGAATCCATCTGAGTGGCAATCCCTGTTCCTCGGCATCCTCGTAGTCTTTGAGTTTCCGATATACGGCATCGATTTCCTCGCAATCCGGTTCACATGCCCTTTCCCACAGTTCATCATCAATCCACAATGGATTCCTTTCTGTTAATCTCTCCATGCTATCACTCCTAATCTGCCAGTATCGGAAAAGCAAACGCCCACAGGCACCACGCCGATCCCGTCATCTTGATTCCGGCGATAACCGCAAGGCTAACGGCAATCCACTTCACAGCTTTTTCAAAGCTCGATTTTCTGTTCTTGCGCTTTTCCCGGCATATATCGTAGCTCGGGCACTCCATGCAACAATATGTTTTTCCAAGTTTGCATTCTTTTTCGCAACTCATTATTTTTCCTCACTCTCTATATGGTTCTGGCAGTGGCATCCACGCATTCACTATCACCTCTTCCTCAAGGCACGTTTCCGTGTCATCCCCTACATAGAAGTTGCCACCCTCATCTTTATTTCCCTCATATCTGCCAACTACAGGCAAAGAGAAGTTTTCAAATGACAGCAATATGTATTCTCCGCTCTTCGGAAGTCTCTCACTTACCGGAATCCACTGCCCAAACCCCGGCTTTCTCGCTACTGTTCTCATGCATTCAACCATGTTCCTGCCCCTTTCCACACCGCAGCTGATACGGCACCTCTCTGAATCTCTT
>ERZ859776.835-NODE-835-length-13056-cov-2.243366_pt1 | contig 13056 bp, 15 predicted proteins | sample MGYA00509987_ERZ859776 | MGnify/ENA primary metagenome ERZ859776 (study PRJEB30046, sample SAMN00715146) | human gut metagenome | study: EMG produced TPA metagenomics assembly of the A metagenome-wide association study of gut microbiota in type 2... | reverse complement strand
TTGCGCCCTTTTGTACTTCTAACTTCTCCTTTTCATAAATTATATTTTCAGATTACAAACTTCAGGAATTATCTATTTGTTGGAGCCATATTCGAATAATATTTTAAAGCGTGTTGTCAAAACACCGAAAGTTTATTTTTATGATACTGGATTGGTGTGTTACTTAGCACGTTGGACAAGTGCAGATACAACTATGACAGGTGCTCAATCTGGAAATATTTATGAGAATTTCATTGTTTCTGAAATCTTAAAAAGTCATTTAGAGGATGGAAAACTATATCCGATTGAAATTAAAATGACGGGTAATCCTACAAAGTCAATGGGAAAACATTTTTCTGCCTTAAAAGATATCCCAAACAAAGAAGTACAACCAGGAATCATTTTGTGTCAATATGAGCGAAAGACATATTTGACGGAAGATATAATTGCGTTATCAATTGAATATATTTAAGGAAGTGGTAGAGGTTTCTTATCACTTCCTTCATTTTGTAGCGTTTACACACTTGTGAAAAAAGTTTCAAAAGGAATAGATAAGTTAGAAAGTTCATGTTATAATCTTTTTGAGGTGGTATTGTGAGTTTAGATATCTTTATGAGTACATTAGCTCGTGCGTTTTCATATGTGTTACCCATCGTTGGTGTCATCGCATTAATTTATTTGATTATCTTTTTGAAGCAATTGATTGAAACTTTAAAACAGGTCTCAAAAACATTGGATACAGCCAATGATCAATTGAAGAAATTAGATGCGCCATTAAAAACGGCTGAAAATATTTCGAATACGGTGGATGAGGTAAATCAAACCGCAAAAGAAGCATTCGTGAATGTGGTTGGTGCATTAAGTGAAAATGTACAAAATGCCAAAGACTGGTTTCAAAGTAAAAAAACTGGAAAAGAAAGCATAGAAACAAAGGAGGATGAATGACATGGATGAAAAACAATTAATTGATGATCTAGAAAAAGAATCGATGCTAGAGCTTAAAGTGATGCATGAATCCGAAAATACAGATAACGAAAAAATTATTGAGGATGCCAAGAGCAAAATCGAAAAATTATTTGATGATGTTCGTGACTTATTAAAGGACGCTTCAGATCCTGAAAAAGTAAAAGAAGCATTATCGCAGGCAAAAGAAGATGCGAAAGATATTCTTTCTTCAACAAAAGATAAAGTGGTTGAAGTAAGTGAAAGTGAACAATTTAAACAGACAATGGCAGCTGGAAAAGAATTCTTACAGGGTACAGCTGGATTGGTTGTAGATGGCTTTAAATATGGAAAAGAAACATTAAGAAAAAATGATTCTTTACGTAAGGTAATTGATAAAGCGGATGAAAAAGTCGATGAAATTCGTACGAATGATTCTGTTATTCGTGCCGTTGATAAAGCAGAAGAAGTAACGGGTAAAGCCACCGAAGCATTGTTTAGTGGATTAAAGAAGATTTTTAACAAGGGGGACGAATAAGGATGAAACGAATTACCATTTATGATGTTGCCAAAGAAGCGGATGTCTCATTGGCAACTGTATCACGTGTTATTAATGATAGTAATGTAGTACGTGAAGATACACGTATGCGTGTTCAACAAGCGATTGAAAAATTGGGTTATAAACCAAATGCGATTGCGCAAGGTTTGGCTTTGTCTAAAACAACTACAATTTCAATCGTAATGAGTGAAAAATTATTTGCGTACAACGCCAAAATCTTGAATGGTTTGATGGATGTCGCAAAAATCTATAACTACAACATCATGTTCCATACTACAAGTAAGGGCATCTCAAAAATGCAGGATGTGATTGAATCCATCATTAAATCACGTGTCGATGGTGTTATTTTGTTTAACGACAACTTCTCAGAAGATGAAATGGAAGTTTTACATGAATACCAAATTCCAATGGTTGTAGTTGGAAGTAAATTAAAAGGTCAAAAGATTGGCAACGTTGGAAATGTATATATCAACTTCGAACGTATGGCTTATGAATTTGTGAATGAATGCTTTGAAAAGGGCATTGATGATATTTCTATGGTAGAAGATAAATTGAATCTTTCTATGATGGAACAATTAAAAGCCGGTGTGGATCGTGCTTATGCAGAAAAAGGATTGGTATTTGATAAGTATGTTACTTATGATGATAGCTACAAATCAAGCTACACATTCTTATCAGACTACTACAAAAACCACAAGCCAAGCCGTATGGTTATCACATTCCGTGATTCTCAGGCCATCGCTTTAATGAACGCATGTAAAGAATGTGGATATTCAATTCCAGATGATACAGAACTTATATGTATCTTGAATTCAAAATATTTGACAATGATGCGTCCGACTATTTCTACTTACAACATTCCTGAATATGATTTAGGAGCTGTTGCGATGCGTTTATTAACGAAGATGTTAGTAGAGGATGAGTCTGTTAAACAGAACAAAGATATTGAAATTTCATTCTCAAAAATGTTTAGAGAAACTACAAAGTAAGAGTTCGTTTTGAACTCTCTTTTTGTTTAGTGTATAATCAAGGCATGGAAATAATTTTTACAAATAACGCAAAAGATAGAAGTGTCTATCGATACAAAAAAGATTTTGAAAGGATATTAGAACGTGCTTGCAAGGTGTTAGACAGAAAGGGAGACTGGAGCTTATCGGTAATTTATGTAACACCTGAACAGATTCACGAAATCAATCGTGACTATCGTAATGTTGACCGTCCTACAGATGTCATTAGCTTTGCGATTCAAGATGATATGAGTGATATGTTGATTGAAGAAGACCAATATGAACTTGGCGATATCTTTATCAATGTACAAGCCATTCGTGATCAGGCAAAAGCCTATGGTCATTCGATTCGTCGTGAAGCTTGCTTCTTGTTCTGTCATGGATTACTTCACTTAATGGGATATGATCACATGAAAGAAGAAGATGAAAAGGTGATGTTTGCCTTACAGGATGAGATCTTAGATGAATTGGTTCAAAGGTAGATTCAAATATGCCTTTCAAGGACTGTATTACGCCTTTACTAAAGACCGTAGTATACGCCTTCAAGGTATTTTTGGATTGATTGTTATATTGTTTGGCTTTCTTTTTCATTGTTCACTCAATGAATGGATGCTGCTTATTGGTGCTATTAGTTTAGTATGGTTTAGTGAAATCATCAATTCGTGTATTGAAAGATGTGTGGACTATATTTCGCTAGAACATACCGACCAAGCCAAACATATTAAGGATATGGCAGCTGGAGCTGTCTTTATTATAAGTGTGCTTGCCGCATGTATCGGGCTTTATGTATTTTTGCCCAAACTATTTTAAAACGGAGGTAAAATGAGTAATTATAAATCAGGATTTATTGCGATCGTAGGAAGACCCAATGCAGGTAAATCAACTTTGTTGAATGCCTTGTTGAAGGAAAAGATTGCGATCATGTCGGACAAACCGAATACGACAAGAAACAACATTTCGGGTATTTTGACAAATGAAGATTGTCAATATGTGTTTGTGGATACACCAGGTATTCATAAGCCTCAACAACAACTTGGACGTGTATTAAATAAGAATGCCTATTCGGCAATGGAAGATTGTGATGTGATCGGATGGATTGTGGATGGAAGTCAATCTTTTGGTACGGGAGATTCATTCATTTTAAAACGTATTGAAACACTCCATAAACCGGTTGTGTTGATCATGAACAAGATTGATAAACTTCCAAAGGAACAATTATTAAAACGCTTGATGTATTGGCAGAAACAATATGACTTCAATGATATTGTTCCTATCAGTGCTTTGGATAAAGACAATCTTGAAGAGTTGTTGAAGGTTTTCAAAGGCTATTTGCCAGAAGGCGAGCCGATGTTTCCTGAAGAAATGAAGTCAGATCATGACATCAACTTTAGAATGTGTGAAATCGTTCGTGAAAAGATCTTATTTAAAACGCATGAGGAAATTCCTCATAGTGTAGCGGTTATTTTGGAACGTAAAGAAAAACGTGGTAATCGCATGTATCTTCAAATGATGGTAGTTGTCGATCGTGAATCACAGAAGGGAATCTTGATTGGTAAACAAGCCAGCATGATTCGTTCAATTCGTCTAGATGCACAAAAAGAATTAAAAGATATGCTTGGATGCAGTGTGGATTTGGAGCTATTTGTGCGTGTAGAAAAGAATTGGCGTAATCACGAAAACAAGATCAAAGAATTCGGTTTAGACGAATTAGAACAAATCGATGAAGACTAAGATTCAGGCACTCGTATTAAGTGTTAGTGAATACAAAGATAAGGATGGATTAGTCAAAGTATTGACTACAGATTCCATTTTAACTTTATACGCAAGAGGACTGTTCAAACCCAATTCTAAGAATTTGCGGCTTGTACAGCCCTTTTCTTATAATGAATTCATGATCGAAGATAAGACAAAAATGCCTTTATTACTACAAGGACAAACCATTCATTATTACTATTCAAGAAGATCTATTTAAATCGAGTTGTTGTTTTGTATTGCACGACTTGATTTCTAAAACAAAAAAAGAAGAAAATCTATTCCATATCTTGCTGGATTGTTGGAACTCAGCCGATAAAGATTTAGACGATTTTTATTTCTGGGCCTGCATCGTTTTAAAATACTGTATCGAACAAGAAGGAATTCAACCTTACGTAGATGGCTGCGTCCATTGTCAAAATACACGTGTTGAAACTTTATCTTTAAAAGATGGTGGATTCTTATGCGAAAAGTGCAACCACAATCAATATCCTAGATGGAGTGTAGAACAATTAAAGAAATATCGTGCTCTATTTAAGTGCAAAGAAGAAAATTTAGAGTATGTAAAAGTTCATTTCGATTTCACCCTTGATGATTTACTTTATCTAGCCAAATGGATGGAATATCACTCTCACAAGAATTATCCAAGCATTCGTTTTTTAGAAAGTATTCGAGGCTTAAAATAAATGTTTAAAGAATTAGCACTTCAAATTGCACAAAAAGCCCATGCTGGACAAGTCGATAAAGCAGGTAAAGATTATATCCTTCATCCAATGACTGTGGCTTCTTATATGGATACGGATACAGAAAAAGCAATTGCTTACTTACATGATGTATTAGAGGATACCGATGTGACTGTGGATGCATTAAGAGAGATATTTCCAAATGAAATTGTGGATACACTAATTACATTAACGCATAGAAAAGATGAATCTTATTTTGAATATATTCAAAGAGTATCTACATCTAAGTTAGCTAAAAAGATAAAGGTTGCAGATCTTTTGCACAATCTAGATATCACAAGAATCAAAGAACCTACAAAACAAGATTATGAAAGACTAGAGAAGTACAAGAAAGCGATATTATATCTTACAACACACTAGTTTTGTGGTATACTATGTATGAAAACGAGAGAGACCCTGCTATAGTGGGCAAAAAGAAAAAAGAGAGGCCCAGCTTAAGTGGGCGATTAAAAACGAGAGAGGCCATGCTAAAGTTGGCGATTAAAAACATGCCATGAGAAATCATGGTTTTTCTTTATGCCTGTCTTTGGATTTAGTCTAGAAATTTGTTGATAAATGGGATATAATATGAAAGTGTATCCTTTTGTCTGTATACATGAAAGAAATGAGGTAAATAACATGAACGAAAAGACATTCAATGATGTAGTAAATCACATGAAAACCTCTGGATTTGTTTACCAAGGTTCAGAAATTTATGGTGGTTTGGCAAATACTTGGGATTTTGGTCCTTTAGGCATTGAATTAAAGAACAATATTAAAAATGCATGGTGGAAACGTTTCATCCAGGAAAGTGAACACAATGTAGGTTTGCAGAGTGCAATCTTAATGAACCCTAATGTATGGGTTGCCAGTGGTCACGTTGGAGGATTCAGTGATCCATTAATGGATTGTAAAGAATGTAAGAGCCGTTTCAGAGCGGATCAATTGATAGAAGAAGCGAGCAATCACACAGTAAACTGTGGTGGTATGTCCAATGAAGATATGGAAAAATATATCGCTGAACATGAAATCACATGTCCAAAATGTGGTGCTAAAAACTTCACAAACATTCGTCAATTTAACTTGATGTTCAAAACATTCCAAGGTGTATTAGAAGATGCGAAAAGTACAATCTACTTGCGTCCAGAAACAGCACAAGGTATCTTTGTCAACTTTAAAAACGTACAAAGAACAATGCGTAAAAAATTACCATTCGGTATTGGACAGATTGGTAAGAGTTTCCGTAACGAAATCACACCAGGAAACTTCATTTTCCGTACACGTGAATTCGAACAGATGGAATTAGAATTCTTCTGTAAACCAGGTACAGATTTAGATTGGTTTGAATACTATTGTAAAAACTGTGTTCAATTCTTAAAAGACTTAGGTATCAACGAAGAAAACGTTCGTTTACGTGCACATGATCCTGAAGAATTAGCACACTACTCAAATGGTACAAGTGATATCGAATACCACTTCTCTGAACCTATCGGATGGGGTGAATTATGGGGTATCGCCGACCGTACTGACTTTGACTTAAAAGCACACCAGACAACTTCTAAACAAAACTTAGAATACTTTGATCAAGAAGCTAACGAAAAATACATTCCATACGTTATCGAACCAAGTGTCGGTGTTGAACGTTTGATGTTGGCAGTGATGTGTGAAGCTTACCAAGAAGAACAATTGGAAAATGATTCTCGTGTCGTTTTAAAATTACACCCAGCATTAGCTCCATATAAAGTAGCTGTACTTCCACTAAGTAAGAAATTATCGGATCAAGGTGATGAAGTATTCGCTAAATTAGCTAAACACTTTAGCGTAACCTATGATGATGCACAAAGCATTGGTAAACGTTACCGTCGTCAAGATGCGATTGGTACACCATTCTGTGTAACCGTTGACTTTGAAACAGCTAACGATGGATGTGTAACTGTCAGAGATCGTGATACTATGCAACAAGAACGTATCGCTTTAGATGACCTTGTTTCATATATTGAAAAAAGAATTGAATTTTAATGAGCTGGATATCAGAAGAGGATATAAAGGCCATTCGTCAGCAGGCCGATATTGTTGATGTGATGTCCCGTTATATCACATTAGAAAAACAAGGCAAAAATTATAAAGCCATTTGTCCATTTCATGATGATCACGATCCGAGTTTATCAATTTCAACCGATAAACAGATATTTAAGTGTTTCGTATGCGGTACAGGAGGAAATGTCTTCACATTCGTTCAAAAAATTGAAAACATTTCTTTTCTAGAAGCCGTTTGTAAGGTTGCTGAACTGATACATTATCCACTACATATGGATAAGTCTCAGTTTCAACCTAAGGTTGATCAAAATCAGCCTTTATATGACTGCATTCAATCGTATATTCGCTTTTTAACATTTGAGTTAGAGAGTGAAAATGGCGAAAGTGTAAAAAGGTATTTAAGTCAAAGAAAAATAAATGAAGATATTATAAAAAGATTTGAGATTGGGTATGCACCTGAATCGAGTCGTAGTGTGAAGTATCTCAAGGCAAAAGGTTTTAACGAACAAATACTAACAGATACAGGTTTAATTCGTACTCACGATCTAAATACCTATGCCGTATTCGACAATCGATTGATGATTCCCATTCATGATGAAAATGGAAATCCCGTTGGATTTACGGCCAGGCGCCTAAATGAAGATAGGGATGTAGCCAAATATATCAATACTTCTGAAACAAAGATTTATCATAAGGGCAATTTGATTTTTAATTATCATAGAGCCAAAGAATTTGCGAAAAAGAACAAGCGATGCATATTGGTCGAAGGGGCTATGGATGTCATTGCCTTTGAAAAAGCTGATATTCATGAAAGTATTGCCTGTTTAGGAACGGCTTGTACAAAAGAACAAATGACGTTATTAAAACGCTTAAACGTTCCTTTGGTTGTCTGTTATGATGGGGATAAAGCTGGTAAAGCAGCGACCTATAAGTTTGGAAAGTTAGCCGTCGATTACGGATTGAACTTTTCCATAGTAAAAAATACAACCGGTAAAGATCCCGATGAAATCTTTAATGAACTCGGAAAAGATGAACTCTATTTATCCGTTCATAAAACTGTTTCATTTATAGAATTTTTATTGGATTATTTACCGAACCAATATGATTTAGATAATTACGAGGATAAGAAAAAATTCACATCGGAAATGCAGTCTTTCATTGAAAGAACATGTACCGACTTTGAAAAGGCCGATTATTATTCTCGTATCAAAGATTTGACCGGATTTGATTTATCACATCAAAATCAAAATATTCCGGTATCCAAAAAAGAATCTAGAAATAAACCGGCTGTGGTTCGAAATATAGAGCCATTAAAAAATGGAAGAACACTTGCCGAACACGGTGTTTTATGGATGATTCTAAACAGTAAACTTGCGGCCGATCAATTCAAAGATCAGATTGGTTTCTTCCAAGATCCAGTCTGCGAAGAATTGTCATTATATTGTTACGACATGTATCGAAATATGGACCACATCGATTTTGATGTACTCATGAGCTACATTGAAAAAGAAGATGTCCGTAATTTGTTAGTAAGCCTAATGGAAAATCCATTTCATGTTGATGGATATAATGAAGACTTCTTTAACGATAGTTTAATGAAGATCAAAGAATGTACTTTACAAGCCCAAATTGACAATCTCAATGATCAGATCAAGAATGTGCAAGATCCGATGTTAAAGATTTCCTTGGCTAGTAAAAAACAGGAATTAATTATTCAACGAAATGAAATCTTACATCGAAAGGAAGGATGAAAGTATGGCAAATGAAAAATTAAAGTTTACAAGCTTAGAAGAGGCAAAAGAATTCTTACTAAAGAGTAAAGAAGAAAATGCCGATGTTTCCCAAAAACAATTCTTAGATGCGGTAAGTGCTTTAAATTTAGATGATGATAAAATGGACGATCTATATAACTGGATCGACGAAAACTTAATCGAATTTATCGATGGAGAAGAATTAGATGAGGATGAAGTCTTAGACGATGATCTAAGTGATGAGGATTTAGACGAAGAAGATTCAATTGCGGAAGAAATTTCTCAATTGGAAAAAACATTCGCCAATGCATCTCATGCCAAAATCAATGACCCTGTTAAAATGTATCTAAAAGAAATTGGTCAAATCCCATTGTTGGATCCAAAAGAAGAGCCAATCATTGCGCGTCAGATCCAAGAAGGAGAAGAAGCCAAAGAAGCGATGAAAAACCCAGATTTAAGTGATGAAGAGAAAAAGAAACTCGCAAAAGTCATTGCGGATGGTGAACAAGCCAAACAAACATTGATTTCTTCAAACCTTCGTTTAGTTGTTTCTATCGCTAAAAAATATGTAGGACGTGGTATGTTGTTCTTGGATTTGATTCAAGAAGGAAACTGTGGCTTAATCAAAGCCGTTGAAAAATTTGACTACACAAAAGGATTCAAATTCTCAACTTATGCGACATGGTGGATTCGTCAATCGATCACTCGTGCGATTGCTGACCAGGCACGTACCATTCGTATTCCCGTTCATATGGTTGAAACCATCAATAAACTAACACGTATTCAACGTCAATTGGTACAAGACTTAGGTCGTGACCCATTGCCAGAAGAAATTGCTGAAAAGATGGAAAACATCTCGGCTGAAAAAGTTCGTGAAATTCAGAAGATTGCCTTAGACCCAGTTAGCCTAGAAACACCAATCGGTGAAGAAGATGACTCTCACTTAGGTGACTTCATTGAAGATAAAGATACATTATCTCCAGATGATTACACAAATAATCAATTGTTAAAAGATGAAATCAATGCCGTTCTACAAGGACTTACAGAACGTGAAGAAAAAGTATTGCGTTTGCGTTTTGGCTTGTTAGATGGAAGAACACGTACACTTGAAGAAGTTGGTAAAGAATTCAACGTAACACGTGAACGTATTCGTCAGATCGAAGCGAAGGCATTACGTAAATTGAAAAATCCAAATCGCTGCAAGCGTTTAAGAGATTTCGTAAAATAATGATACCTTGTTCTTCTCGAATTCAAGAAATATTAGAATGGGTGAATGGAGAGTGCATTGCGGACATTGGCTGTGATCATGCCTACGTTGTCTGCAACGCTATCCTGAATCACCAATCTAAAAAAGGCTATGCCTGTGATGTAGCCCAAGGCCCATTAAATAATGCCAAGAAAACAATCGTTGATAATCACTTATCCGATTTAGTATCTTGTCGATTATTAGATGGCATTCAAGGCTTAGAAAATGATGTAAACCAAATCATTATTTGTGGCATGGGGGGAAAACTGATTATCGATATCCTCTCAAAAGGAAATTTGTATCCTGGTTTACGCCTTTTATTATCCAGTCATAAAGATGATTATGCCTTAAGAGAGTATTTATACGAACATCACATTCATATCGTACGCGAAAAAATGATCTATGATCATGGACACTACTATCCAATTCTAGATTGTGTTTGTGCAGATACGAAACAAGAAGTTTCTAATTCTGAACTTTACTATGGGGTAAATATGCAGATGGATGAAACGTATGCATCGTATTTAGATTTTGAAGAGAATAAATACAAAAATATTTTATCCAAAGTCAATAAACCTGAATTTCTTGAAAAAATTGAATATATAAAAGAAATCCGTACTCAGAGAATGTCCTGAATACGGATTTTTGGTTTTTCAATATCCAAAGATAAATAATCCTTTACTTGATTCGTTAAATACGTTGGGGTACTTGCACCACTGGTAATCGCAATCGATGTATACATCTCAAAATCTTTCTTATCAATATCTTCAACCGTTTGAATCGAGAAGACATGTTGGATTCCTGCCTGTTTTCCAATATCTACAAGCTTTTGGGAGTTATTACTTGTAGGATCTCCCACTACGATCAAACAATCAACATCTTTTAAATCTAAGATAGCCTGTTGACGAACACGTGTGGCGTTACAGATTTCATCATGGAAGATGGCTGAAGGATATAACTTTTTGATTTTATCAAAAGTATCCTTTAATTCATAGATGGACATCGTCGTTTGATTGGTCACAAAGATTTTGGATGTACTTATATCTGGAATTTCGTTATGTGGCTCAATCAAATAGACATGTTCACTCATTGTATAAATGGATTCGGCTTCAGGATGTTTATTTTTGCCAATATAGAAAATGGTATAGCCTTCATCTAGATATTGTTTCACGATTCTTTGGGTTTGAAGTACAAACGGACAACTCGCATCCACTAAGACGAGTCCCTTTTCTTTGGCCTTTTCATAGACTTTAGGACTGACACCATGCGCGGTAAAGATGACGATACCTTCGTTGATTTCGTTTAATAATTCATAACGTGTTTTCGTCTTATCTTCAATCGTATCAATCGAATAATATTGAAGAGCCTTTTTGACGTATTGATTGTGCACAAGATTACCTAAAATAGTAATCTTTTGATTTGGATATTGAATTCGTGTTTTCTTTGCGACTTCAATGGCTTTTAAAACCCCGCCGCAATAGCCCTGAGGCTTGACTGTAATGATATTTTGTGTTTTCATATATACATTATGCCCTAATTATTTGTATTTGTAAAATGGGAAGAATTTTGGGATAATACTAAAGTAAAGGATGTGAAAAATTATGAATAATCGTATTCAAGAAATAATGGATTTAGAACATTTTAAAACCTTAACACCCATCCAAGAACAGGTGTTAAATCGTAAAAATAAAAATAGAGATATTATCGGTGTTTCAAGTACGGGTTCTGGAAAGTCACACGCTTTCTTTATGCCAATCTTTGAAATGCTAGATTTTGATCAAGATTGTGTACAAGCTGTGATTTCAGCTCCAACCAGAGAACTAGCCTACCAATTGTATGATCGTTGTCGTAAGATTGCCAAACACTTTAATGTACGTGTAAAACTTGTGACTGGTGGTATGGAAAAAGTGACACAAATGGAAAAGCAGCCACAAATTGTCATTGGTACACCAGGAAGAATGAAAGACATGTTTATTAAAGACAATGTCTTGCGTTTGGATACCGCAAAAATTGTTGTCATCGATGAAGCCGATATGACGTTAGAATTTGGATTCTTAGAAGATATTGATGAAATTTTATCTAAGATGGATAAGAAAGTTCAAATGATGGTCTTCTCGGCTACGATTCCAGAATCTTTACAACCATTCTTAAAGAAATATTTATATGATCCAGAATTTATTGAAATCAAAAAGGAAGAAGCTTTCCAAAGTGATGTTAAACACATTTTAGTTCCATGTAAGCACAAGAACTACGAACAAAAGATTTTAGACGTACTTCCATGTATTCAACCCTATGTATGTTTGATCTTTGCGAATACAACACAAGAAGCCCAAAGTATTGCGAATACGATGCGTGAACATGGATATGATCTAGTTGAACTTCACTCCGGTCTTGAATCACGTCAGCGTATGCAGGCTATTAAAATGATTCAAAGTCAGAAGAAGAGCTACATTGTTGCCAGTGATATTGCCAGTCGTGGAATTGACTTAGAAGGAATTACTCACGTTATTAGTTGTGGTTTCCCTAAAGATCTAAAATTCTATATTCACCGTGCAGGACGTACTGGAAGAGCTTCTCGTGATGGTCAATGTATTGCGTTATATAAAGAAAGTGATGCCAAATCAATTCAATCTTTGATTAAACAAGGCATTGAATTTGAACATCAAGACGTAAAGAACAAACAATTTGTAGATTTAAAACCCTATGTCAACAAGCGTCCTGTGAAAAAGGATGAGTTCCATGAAGAAGTGGAAAAAATCGTTCACAAGAAAAAGAAAGTAAAACCAAACTACAAGAAAAGACAACGCCAGGAAATTGATCGTATGAAACGTAGAAAGCGTCGTGAAATGATCAAGTCGGATATTAAGCGCCAACAAAAAGAGCGTGCGAAAGAAAGACAACGCCAAAAAGGAATGGACGTATGATCTATTTAGGCAGTCATGTTTCTTTTAAAGCGCCAAATTACTTTAAAGGCGCTATTGAAGAAGCTATATCGTATGGTGCCAATGCCTGTATGATCTATACGGGTCCTCCAAGTAACACGCGTCGTGTGGATGTTTCG
>ERZ859776.832-NODE-832-length-13081-cov-2.125365_pt1 | contig 13081 bp, 13 predicted proteins | sample MGYA00509987_ERZ859776 | MGnify/ENA primary metagenome ERZ859776 (study PRJEB30046, sample SAMN00715146) | human gut metagenome | study: EMG produced TPA metagenomics assembly of the A metagenome-wide association study of gut microbiota in type 2... | reverse complement strand
CCCCTCCCCCCCCCCCGGTATTGCGGCCCAGCGGCAGCCCCGCCTCTCTGCCGGCTTCTCCAATTTCAGCCAGTGTAGCTCCCGTTGTGATACCACCGTTTGCCAGTCTGGGGAGATTAACTTTACCTATTTCCTGGAGATTTAGACTGAATGACTTTCCTCCTAATGCTGGTACCCAATCCGGGATATCGAAGTGTACACTATTCAATGCCCGGATCATTCCATTCACAGAATCAACCACTCCGTTTGCCATTGTTTCCACAATTTTAAGAATTCCATTTACGATATCCTTTACTAATTGCTTGGCATCTGTCCACATTTTCTTCCAGTCACCGCGGATCAGATCTCCCAGAATTGCAAACACATCCTTAATTACTTTAATCAACGTTGTAATAATATCTGCTATTACATCTACTGCAAGCTTTACCCGTTTCCCAAGCATATCTAAAATTGGCATGAGCAGCGGCAAAACATTTCCTATGATCCATTCCAGTGGTGCTTTTAAATAATTCTCCCAGAACAGTTGTATGTACTCTATCAGCGTTCCCAACAGTTCCATGAACGCATCAATCATCGACTTCAGGTGGCTCTGGTAAGTATCATCAAACATTTCCGCCCATTCCATGAGAATCGGCTGCATATTATTGTTCCAAAACTCCAAAAAAGCGGCTATCAGATCTGTAATACCAGTGGTAACGCTATCTATAAACGGTGAAATGTAATTGCTGTAAAGCCCAGTGAATCCATCTCCTACCTGGCTGACAATATCTGCCACGGTTCCGGAGAATACTGCAAGCACATCGAGGATGCCCTGCACCGCTTCCGCAATGCTATCCTGATTATTAATAAACGGATCCAACAGTAAGTGTGAAATATCATCCGCAAACTGCATTGCTATCGATGATATTGTCATGAACATATCTGCAAATATCTGAATCAGATTTGCAGTCACCTGCTGTCCGGAATCACTTCCGAATACGGAGAATATAAGCGCAAAAGCTGCTGCCGCGGATGCCGCCAGGAGCATAAGGTCCGCACCAACGTCAAACATCTGTGTCAGGTGCTCTTTGATGTCATCCTTATTATCATCCAGGTACTTTTTAATGCCGCCTGTGAGGTTCTGCGCGATTGTGGCACCAATGCTGACAAATGACGCCGCTATGCTACCCATACTGGACACAAAGGTAAGTATAAAATTCCCGGCAGCTTCTTTCACGGAATCCGCGCTGAAAATCTCTATAAAACTTCCCTTGATGGATACCAGGTTGTCATGGATGTTCTGCATCTGGTCTTCGATTCCAAGATGTTCAAATGCATTCTTCCAACCTACACTGAACTCCTCTTTGATCTGGTTGGCAAGATTGCGAACCTTTTCCAGTTTGGATGCCATCTTGTCACTGACCTGTACCTCTTCATACATGCCAGAGACATCGCTGCCACCACCTCCGGAATCATTTTTTTGCAGAACATTCAGGTCATCAAAGACTGCCAGGGTTCCTGCTGCCTTTTTGGCAACACCGGATGTCTTTTCCAAGGATTTTGCATAATCGACCTGCTGCTGTTTCGCCCTGGTCCATGTACTCTGCCCACTGAGCAGAGCAATAAACTGATTCATGGCGTTGATTGCTTTTGTCAGCCAGTCACACAGCCTTGCCAGCGCCGGTGTCACCATCGATACGATAGGTGCCGCAAGCGTTCCCAGCGCCGCATTCAGAGCGGCGATAGAACTTTTCAAGGAGGACATTCTCTCGTTGAAACTCCCGGAATACTTTGCCATGTTCTGGATTCCAGTCTCGAAGGAATCTACCATCCCATTAAATGCTTTTGTGATCCAGTTGAAAATAAGAAGAGACAGTGCAATTCCCTTTAGGCGGCTGAGCAGCGTAGACATAAGTCCCGCAGATTTCTTAGCTGACTTTCCGACTTTTTCAATCTGCTTTGCTCCGGATCCGATGCCGCTCTGCTTGGCTATAATCTCATCATGCCTCTTGCTAAGCATAGCCATTTCTCGATTCGCATCGCTTAGCTGATCCGACAGCTTTTGATACTCCGCCGTGTTTGTCGGATCATTATATGCTGCATTTGTGGCTTCTAACTTTGCTTTGGCTTCCGCAAGTTTATTTACTTCCCGCGTGGCATCGTCAAGGCTTTTAATATATGGTTGCAAATTTTCATCCTTAAATCCGAGTTCTCTCATCTGATTAAGTTCTTCATTTGCTTCCTCTACCTTTTTCTTAGCCTCTTCAATCTGATCAGTAAGTTTCTTATACTCATCAGTAGGTATTTTTTTAGATGCCATTTCCCGCATGGCATCCTCTAACTGCTGCGCCTTGCGGGCAGTCTTTTCCATCCGGTTTTCGATCTGCATCAGCTGGCTGGACATATCCGCATTTTCAATTTTTGTTTTAATCCTGATCTCTCCATCATATCCGCCAGCCATTTATATAGCCTCACTTTCTAAAGATTCCCAGCGCTTCCTGTTCTGTTTTTTTCTTTGCTCTTATCTGCTCCATTAGAGCATCGTACTCGTCGATCTTGTCCTTCTGCTCCTGCGTGTACTCCGGTTCCGGCTGATCCAGCGCATAGATCTGCTGTGCATCCTGGATAGCCTTCTTCTCCGCATCCGTCTTGGCTTCTTCTTTTTTCTTTCTCCGGATCTCTATCACCTGAAGAAAAGAGGACTGCTTATGCGGCATATTCCAGAGCAATCCGCAGAACTTCCACCAGTGCATATCCTCTGTTGCGAGATCAATCCCGTAGATTGCCCGGAAGTCCGCGTAAATGCGCCACTGGTCAATATCGTAATCTACCAACCGGCGCTTTTCCTCACTGGTTCCATGCCTATCATGATGCCAGCCGTTCATGTACCACTGAATACATTTTCCTGCACTTTCTCCCTGCGGCATTGCTCTCACTGACTTCGTATCATCATCGAAAAACATAAGCTCCAAAGTCATTGACACCCGGTCATAATCTGTCAGCTCCGGATCATACTGTACTAGTGATATCTGTATTCCAATGCGGTAGTCGCAATTGACAAGGTATACTTCGCCGGTCTCGGGGTCTTCCCATTCTTCCGGGAGAGGATCGAGCATAACGTTCGTCATTTTCTGCCGCCTTTTCTCCCGGTGTTATACCGCTTCTTCAGCTGTTCAAACCTGCGCCCAAACAGATTATTCATTACGGGGATGACCTGCTCGACAAATTCAAACAGTGCCGTCTCATCCGGCACGATGTCACCATAGATGTTCCTGATTGTGCCTTCGCCGAATAATTCATCTAATGCAGCGATAATCTCTTTAAGGTACTTCACGCGGATGCTGTTAATATCCAGTGCCACCTTAATAGCATTTCCGGTGCCTCCTGCAGTAAGCTGCTCGTCTGTGTGGTTTTCCTTCCACTCTTTCATCTCCACGTCACATCTGGCAGAGATGCTGTTGAGTTGGTCAATAATATGTGCAAATCTGTCTGCGGTCTGTGCATCTGCCACGTTGATCCGCAACACAGTCACTACCTGATCGTCGTCCTCATCTCTGATCGCAATACTTTTATAGCCTGTGCTTAACTTTACCTGTTCCATAATTACCATCCTTTCAGAAATGGGGCAGGACTGAAAGGAACCTGCCCCATTATGTTAATTATTGATTAACACCTACGTTTATACATTACCGGTCTGCTTTGCAGCCCACTCATATCCGCCCTCGGAAATCGTAATGGTTCCGACCTCAACATCTCCATTACCGTTGATCTGTATGGAAGATGTAAGGTTGTCTCCGCCAGCTCCGCCGGTACTGGACGGGCATACGGTAACCGGTACCCTGATACAGTCTCCGGACGTTCCAGTGATATCCGTCTTGTAAAATCTGTAATAATAGGTATTACACTTCTCACCGGTCGGAAACGTCTTGAACATAGTGTTGATTGCTGTCTGCATCTCATCAGACAGGTGAACACGTTCCGGTGTCATAGCTAACGCATAACCCTTTACGGTATTGCTTGCGTTCTTCATGTTTACATACTGGGTAGATTCCGTGTTCGGTCCCCAGTCTTCTATGATCTCTTTATAGCCATCACCCATCTCAACGATTTTGGGAGTCTTACCGCCCATCAGAGAGCCAATGTCTAACAGAGATACCATGTTAGTCCTATCCATTTCTGATTTTCCTCCTTATTTTTTATAAAAATATTTCAGTTGCATATTGATTGCATAAGTAGTGCATTTTTCATTTTTTTCCACGCACCCAACAGGGGATGTGCGGTTAATGGATTCCATCTGGATGTGATTGTCCTGAAATCCGATCCTGCTCTGCTCCATCCATGCCGCCAGCTTGTCCAACAGATCCTGTGCGTCGATATTGGCAGTGTTGGTATCGGGAGAACAACGGCAGGCCATCTGAAACGGCACCTGTGCTTCATAACTTCCGCTCACATACTTTTCAAGATAGACCGCCCCCTGCAGAGGGAACAGCCCTATGGATCTGTCAGGATTGATGTCATTGCATTTCACGGTACTGTTATCCGCCGCGAACCCTTCCGGATAATCCGGATATTTTAATACCAGTTCCAGCAGTCCTCTCATTGCTGTACCGGCATCCGTTACTGTAAGTTGCTCTTTCTCTGCCATTTACGCTCCTCCTACTTCGTAATGTGCCAGAACATCCTCGTAGATATTGCATCGTGTCACACGGTACACATCGCTGTAATGTTCCTTCGCCCACTGATACACATCCTTGTCCGGCAGAATTGCACCGGTGCAATTTCCCAGGATAAAGAAATCCTCCGCGGGAGAAAATGTCATGCAATCTTTTTTCTTCTCTTCCGGCAGTCTCTTCCATTCTTCCGGAGTGACATACGGTTTCGGCATATTGCCGAAGCTCACATACAATGTTGCCGCATCCGCGCTGTCTGTGCCTTTAGCAGACACATTCTTCTGCTGTGCCCTCACCAGATCCGCACGCTCGATCAGCGTTACATAATATGTCTCTTTCTCCGTCTTAGGGTCCATCGACCGATTGATCACCGTCACCTGTTTATTGTCCCAGAATGACATCCTTACACCCCCGCATATAAGAGACCGGTACCGGCCAGATATTCGCAGGCTGTGTCATAGCACAGACTGTTCTGAGCCGCCTTATCTCCGATCACCTTGTCCACAAGAGTCTCGTTGCTACCGAAGCTGATTGACCTGCCTCCGGAAGACATCGATTTGACATTGGCACCGGCTTCATCATTTGCGTGTGCCGTCTTATAATCAATTTGATACAGCAAGTCTGCCAGGGCGCAGGTAGCCTTCTGGATCTGCTTATCATATTCTTTCGCAGCATCCGCATCAATGTTCCCGAAGGTCAGCTGATTCAGTTTCATTGCCGCCCGGTCTTCCCATTTGGGAAAAAGGGACTCCGAAATGGAATCCCCATAATATTCTTTTGTATAAAAGTCATATGTGGTGTACATCCGAAGTCCCTTCTCTCTTAACCTCTGGTTACGATCTGCATGATGCTGATTGCCTTGATAGGATAATACTTAGGGCTATTGGAATCGTTATTCTGAGCAATCTCCCAGTTACTTCCAGTTTCCAGCTGTTCAGCCGTGGGAGATACCACAGAGGTATTCTTCCAGGAGATACCATAGGGAGCAAATACCTTTCTCTGTCTGGTATACAGAGTAGTCTCGCCGCCGTTCTTCGCAGCAGCACGTTCCATTTCAGCAGGCACTTTTGCACCACAGTTGGTATATTCAATGGATGCGTTACCCAGCACGTAAGAGGTGTACTTTGTATATCCCTCAGCAGTCATCTCGTAATAGTTAGAGGATGCAGGTACACCTGCAGGTTCTGCAACTACCTCGTAGTCCTTACCGCTCTTGGTGTAATAAGTCTTACCTCCCTGCACGGACTGATCCTTGGATGTCTCATAAGTAGGTGCAACATCCTCCACAGGCATGGTATCATCTACCAGTACCAGTCTGCCGTTCAGGGTTGCAAGTGGCAGAGGGCGCTCGATACCATCTGCATCTGTATACTTCAGATACTCCAGCAGATTGCGGTTCTCCAGCTCAGTGGCTACTGCAGAGTGCATGACCACGAGTGCAAAGTTTGCTTTCTTATCGCCCAGGGATCTCTGCATGCCGGTATTGAGAGTAGTGGGTCCAAAAGTGCCGTCCGTTCTGCCAGAAATGTCATAAGTATGAGTCTCTACAAACTTCTTGCCCTCACCGGTGCTCATAGCAAAAATGCCTTTCAGCACACTCAGCAGAGTATCCTGGTCTACATCGTCCCAGAACTCTGCAACTTCTCCCGCTGCCGCAGAATAATCATCTCCGGAGATATCAGACACAAAGTCCTTCTCCGTCCATCCCTGTGCACGTCCTACTGCAATACGTCCCATAGAGTAGTTACCGCGCTGTGTTGCATCGATGTCGGTCTTACCGTCATAGTTCACAGTACTTCCGGTCAGTCTTGCCTTGATCAGAGTGGTGATGAAGTTACCGCCCTTCTGCTCAGACAGCCGAGATGCATACTCGGAACGCTCGATGATTGCTCCGGAGTGCAGCAGTTCATTCAGTCTCAGGTTGGGAGTTTCACGCACAAAGGCGTCAAATACTTCGCCATTGAAATTTACTACATCAAATAGTGCCATAGATTATTTCTCCTTCTTTCTGTTCTTCAGATATGGTGTGATATCCAGATCCGGGTGTTCGTTTTTCAGTTTCATAATTTCCGCCATAGACAGGCTTACGCCGTCCGGGTGGTTGATGTTATTGCCGAGAATCTGGCTGCGGTTCTGCTGTGCCTTCCAGGTCTTTTCATCAATGACGATATCCGGCTTGTAATTGCCCTCATCATCCTTGACAATGGCATCAAACAAATCATTGATGCTTTTGCCCCTGGTTTCATCAGAACTCAGTTTACCGACAAGCTGCGTCTTAATGGCTTCTGCAGTAATCTCGTTCACAAAATGCTTGTCTTTGAAGAAATCCTCCACCAGCCCTGCCAGTCTGGATTCCTCATCCTTCTCTTTCCGCTCATTGCGCTCCTTTTCCAGGGTAGCGGTCAGTTCCTCGATTTTGTTCTGCATTGCGTCAGCATCAGGTTTGGAATCCTTCATGGTCTGCAGTTCCTTTTCCAGATCCTCCTGTTTCTTTTCGAGATCTGCTTTCTCCTGCTCCAGTGTCTGCATCTTGGACAGCTTCTTATCCATCTCGTATTTAGACACAAATTCTCCGGGGAATGCCTTCTCGATTTCCTCTGTGATTTCCACCCCAAGTGCTTTCAGTTTGTCAATAATATTCATTCTCAGTTTCTCTCCTTCTTAAAAGTTGTTGTTCCGGTCAGTCCGGCACGAATGAGCTGCTATTTTCTCCATAGCTGGCATTTCCCAACGAAAAAGGCACGCCCTAAATAGGACGTGCCCTAAGGATCATCCTATGATTTTTGTAGGTTGGCGAGCAGACCTCTTGTCTGCCCGGTTGTGCTCTTTTTAATTGTCAATATAATTCTAACACCATATATTACAAATTTTGTACCAATTTTCATGCAAAAAAAGAGAGCCTATTACTAAGCTCTCCCATAAACTATCCATTTAAGGTTCATATCCATAATCTTCGATTGCCGAACAAATCATAGACATTGATTCTGTATAGCCCAATAGCATTCTCTTATCTTTTTCTGGTGCATCTGACCGCAAAAAAGCTCGTACCTCTTCTCTTAATTGCAGCCATTCTGCTTTGTTTTTTTTCCCATTCATAAGACGATATCGTAATTTATCTGCTTCACTTGAATTTTCAGTGATAGCATATTTTTCATTGTACTCATCTATGACCTTTAGCAAACCTTTAATATCAGCCATCTCTACCACCTCTCAATTTTTCAACAAATCCCATTACATCATTATAATCTTCAAACGAAGCGCCTACTTGTCTTAGACATTCATCAACCTTATTTTCTAACCACTGGTATCTTTCTGGAAGCGGCACATTAAATATTTCCTTTGCAAACTCCATATTCGATCCAAATGAAAAAATGTCATTAAGTGCCTGCAAAACTGTCGTTTTATCTTCATAAGCTGGAAAACTCGTAATATTTTTTTCCACACATATTTGTTGCTTAAGCCACTCGACTGTTGCCTCTTCAATATACTCGTTTGTAATATATATATCTGGAGCATAATGACTTGCGGAACAAGAATGGAGCATCTCATGCCAAAGTACACCATCGTCTGCCGTGCTTATAATCGAAATATCACACGACCATTCCTTTCTTCCTATTGCTTCATTGTCAATTAACGAAGTATCATATGTAATAATTTTCCCGCTCCATTTCGAAGTTCTATTGGAATACTGGGTTATTTCTTCCTTAATTTGTTGTGCAGCATTCTCAAATTCTTCTCTTGTTCTTTTAGTATACCCCACATTTTCTGCTTTTTCCATAGGTGCTTTTATGGAATTACTGTAAGCTGTAGCCCTACCATTTGCAACAGATGCCTGCTTTTTCTTAAATCCTGCCACCTTCAGCCGCTCCACCTGAGTCTGCAGATCATGTTCTGCACAGAAATGCTCATATGCCTGGTTCTGCGTCCGCAGCTTATATGCTAACTTATCATACTGCGGCTGTAAGATCTCTTTTACATCCGTCTCTGCCACTCCATCGATTTCCGCTTTTTTCATCAGCAATTCTCGCTTGGTCTTCCGGATGGCGCGCTCCATGCGACGCTGCTCCTGCTGCCGCTGGTAAAATTCCTGGCTCTCGTGGATGTCAATCTTCGGCTTACCATCTGCATCCACGTAAGGATTCCGGAGCGACGGATCCCACGGTTTATGCGAATGTCTGCAGTTATACCCATGCAGGCCTAAAGGATTCACCACGGTTCCCTGTCCACTGTCAGGATCTATGGTATAACCTGTGGCTTCCAGAAGATTTTCTATCCCATCATCCCGCCCAACAATTTTATAGACCTTGCCCTGCCAGTGATCATGCGATCTCTGATCTTCCGGATGCTTATCATCGTGTCTGGCACCCATATGAGCCGATACCAAGACATATTCTATCCCGCCCTCTACTATGTACTGATTCGTTACCTGTGCGGCCGTCTGATTCATGGACGTAACAATGCAGCATCTTACCGCAGATTCCAGTGTTCTCCGTGCTCCTGTCGGATAGTCAATCACTATGCCACTTTTGGCATACCGATCCAGTACCTCACATACCGCGGAACTATAAGACTGGAAACCTGTAGCCACTCGCATATCTACTTCATTTAGTAGATTCAAAAGATCTCTCTGAGACTGCAGCATGGTTGTTCCCGTAAGATTGTTGAGTTCTCCGAAAGTCTTCTGCATCTCAGCGTTCATTGCCATAATTACGGCATTATTCTCCAGTGGAGGTGTTACACTTCCAAACTGTTTTAGTACCTCTTCATCGTCCGAAAAAGATGTCATTACGCTGTCCTGCAGGATATTACGCACCTCTTTTTGGCTTTTACCGGTCAATTTTGATATTTGCTTTACAATCTCTTCTCTCTGCAGTCCCAGCTGCTGTAATCTCCACAGTTCCCGGTCTGCCGTACCGGAGATCTCACCATTTTTCAGCAGACGCATAGCTATGTCCTGCAGGATCCAGTCTTCCAGTTCCTGGTACAATTCCACAAGTTTATCTGATTTTCCATAAAAATAATCCGGTGTCAGCATTAACTTACCCCTTTCCTGCCTCTCTCTTAACCAAGTCAACCCATTCTGATCCGTGCGCCTGCTTTGCCCGCTCAAACCAGTGATCTCCGGTTCCCGCTGTATGATATTGCAAAGGTCTACTCGTCGGCTCCTTTTTCTCGTACCTGTCCGCAAAGGATCTTCCATCCGGTGTAAGATACAGCTCACCCGTATACTGATAGTGGGCATATGGCGTGTTGTATGATATCTCGCCACCATAAATCCCTTCCGGGTAGTTCACACTTCCGCGTAACGCTCCCTGAGAAAAAGGAATATATTCATCACAGTCAGCCACCACCTGCATATTCAACAATTTCTGTGCATTTGCAATGTTCTGGTCCAGTCTGTCGGTATTGATTCGGATATCAATGCATCCGATAGTTTTTCCATACTGCATTTTTCATCATCCCTTATCCTGAAAAACAATTCCGGCGGTCCTATAAGCTCCTTTTCATCACAGTTCTGTCCGGCATCCGGCAGCGGTTTTAATGGAATAAAACCACCCTTGGCAAATTTAGGAAACGTCGGTCGCGATGTTGCTGCTTTTACAATCTCAGTCGGTATCTCATTCATGCCCTACTCCTCCTCAAACAATCCCTGCTGTTTCTGCTCGCTCTCCCTTTCTTCCTGGACTTCTGCCTGCATCTTGTCAATCTCTTCATCATTAAATCCCTCATATTCTTTGAGGTACTTCCGCTTGCTGTATACGCCCTGAATCATCAACTGATATGCCCTGGTTCTGTCCTGCTCGAAGGATGCTAACAAATCCTTGAAATAGAACACATCCTCGTCCGCCACATCCTCGTCCAGGGCATTTACATAGCCGCTCGGCATATTGTAATATACATCGCAATACTTATCCAACGCATAGATCAGGTCTTTGATCGCCCTTTTCAATGCTGTTCGAATATCATTGATTGTTTCCACGGTTTCGCTGTCATCGCTCTCGATCTGTGTAGCTGTTATCATTCCCGTCTTGCGATCCAGAATGAACTGTCCCTGGGAGAATCCGACTTTCGTGGAGATCATGGACAGAATGGAATTGATGTCTGTAATACGCTGATCTGTCAGAAGAGTGGGAACATGCTCGTCAATCGTGCTCTGCGCGTCCACCCCATGTTTCAGCCCGTGGACAAATCTTGGAAGGCTTACTCTCTCCTTGTCACCAGTATCTTTATTTCTCTTCTCCAGTGCATTCTCATCAATAAATGTCAGATGTTGGGAATCCTCCACCTCGTCACCCTTGCGGCTCCATGCCACATCCAGGTCATTCAGTTCTTTGATGCAGTTGGCAAAGATAGCCACTCCTTCGGGAGAAGAATAATCAATAGTGTTGTTATACGGCATCTTAAAATATCCAAATAAAGTCTTCTCCACGTTTGACAGGACCTGTGTCTCAGGGATATTCTTCCACTCCGGAACATCCGTCAAATGGATCTTGTTCCCAAGACGATCACCACCCTTAGACTTGTATGCTTTATTTTCAATAGTATATGTTCTTCCTACTTCCCCACCGTCCATGACAGAAGAGGTAAAATGCTGATATTCCAGGCGTGTGTAATAATCTTCGCCTTTCACCAGCCGGTCAAAGAAAATAATACCCAGGATATCCCCGTTGCTGTTCTTTTCTGTAACTACGAAACTGCCGGGCATGACATAGTCGATAGCTCCGGCAGGATTGTATGTACCGTTCGGCTTCAGAATGATTCCGCCGGCACCGCAGGCATCCTCCACCTTATCTCTGATAGACTTCTGAATCATAGCTTTGATGCACTGGTTGATATAGTCGGCTCTCTGGCTGCCACTGACCGTGATATTGAGATCCATGCAGGTCTTCTTAGCTGTGTAATAGCAGAGAAACTTCGCAAAATTAATAGTCTTGACATTATCTTTCGCCCAGTACGGACGCCCCTTTATGATATCCTGCCATTCGTTCTGTGTCAGTTCCATAATCTTGGAGGATATGATATCCACCTTAAATTCCTTTTCTGCGTTTGTCTTAAACAGATTCATGATAAACTCCTTTACTCTCGCAAATATGCTCATATGTCACCGCCTATAATTTCATTGTAAAAGCATTGTCATTCAGCAGAATGCCGTGATCCGTTTGTGTAAATACAGGTTCTGTGCCATCATATACTCTAAGATCTAAATTCTTCCGTAAAATATTATCCTGCCCAGAATCAGATATACACGCAACCACCTCCCGTGTTTTCTTATCCACTATGACAAAATACTTAGTCTTCATATTCTTCATTGTCCTCTTCCTCATCCACTTCGCTGTCATACAATCCATTATTCCGCCGGCTCTCCATTATCACACGGTTCAGGCCGTAGATCAGAGCCATCACGCAGTCCTCTCCCAGTGTCGGATACGCATCCGAGAACGTTCCGTCCTTCAGCTGCTCATGTTCCAGTGTTGTCAGCTCGTGTGCAAGATTAGGGCACCGCACAGGGTCCACCACAATCTTCGTAGTCTGCTGCATCCACTCCCAGCAATAGTCTCTGCCCTTGCCGGATCCCCAGCGTTTCTTGGCGCCGATTGCATTGAATCCCCAGTCCTGCAGTTCTGTGATAGCATCCGGTCGGGCGGAGTCACATATGATCTCTTCCGTAATATACTGCTTAATTTTCCGGGCGAACACGCTGTTCTTGCACTTCTTTGCGAACACTTCCGCCACGCAGTACAACGTATCCGTCTCATCATCGTAGTATGCTTTCTCGAAGGTCTGTGGGTGCTCGAATCCGAAGTCCAAACCATGATAAAAGAATGGCATGTTCTCAATTTCCGCATCTGTGATGATTCTCTCTTCCACATTATCAAAGATGCCTCCACCGGTACCGGTTACTTTCCCAAGGTAGTTATTGTCATAGTACTTAGGTTTATGAACTTTAAACCATTCCGCACGTTCGAAGAATCGCTTTCCCAACCATTTAAGTGGCACATTGAAATAATAGCTGTGGCAGATCCTTGTCTGCGGTTTGCTCTGACATTCCTCAACGTACTGGTTCATGAAATTGTTCTTTGATTTCGGCGGATTGAATATCTTAATATCCAGCGCTGGAGTATCCGATCTTAAAAAAGTATCCTCGATATTATCCATCTGCTCCACGCCTGCCATCTCGTCGCACTCCTCATGGATCAGAAGTTTCACATAGCCAAATGGCACATTAAATGATTTCAGGGAGATCGGCTTGTCCGCGCCTACGAACATTATCATCTGACCGGTCGGCTTATATACAGCGCACATAGGTGATTGCTTAAAATCCCAGTTATCCAAATCATTGTACCGAATTACGGTCTTCATAAACTGGTTATAAACAGAGCCTCTAAGGTCTATCTTATACCGGCGGGGATATACCACATGCGCCCGTGGGG
>ERZ859776.831-NODE-831-length-13089-cov-2.099356_pt1 | contig 13089 bp, 10 predicted proteins | sample MGYA00509987_ERZ859776 | MGnify/ENA primary metagenome ERZ859776 (study PRJEB30046, sample SAMN00715146) | human gut metagenome | study: EMG produced TPA metagenomics assembly of the A metagenome-wide association study of gut microbiota in type 2... | reverse complement strand
GCTGAGGGCAAGTTCGACGCCCACACCATCGACACGGAGATCGACGCACAAAATGCCGATGATTTTTGGAAAGACCTAAATACAAGTCTTAACAATATGAAAACGGATTACATAGATATTTACCAATTCCACAATCCGTCATTCTGTCCGAAACCGAACGACGGTACAGGACTTTATGAGGCAATGCTTGAGGCAAAAGCACAAGGAAAAATTCGTTTTATCGGTCTTACAAATCACCGTCTTGCAGTCGCACAAGAGGCTATCGACTCCGTACTTTACGACACAATTCAGTTCCCGTTCTGCTATCTTGCAACGGATAAAGATATTGCGATAGTTGAAAACTGTAAAAAGAATAATCTCGGTTTTATAGCAATGAAAGGACTTTCGGGCGGTCTTATATCAAATTCCGCCGCCGCTTATGCGTTTATGGCACAATATGATAACGTACTTCCTATTTGGGGTGTTCAGCGTATGAGTGAGCTTAACGAATTTTTGAGTTACAACACAAACCCACCGTCTGTGACAAGTGAAATTAAGGAACTTATTGATAATGACAGAAAAATGCTTGCAGGCGAATTTTGTCGCGGTTGCGGATATTGTATGCCTTGTCCTGTCGGTATCGAAATAAATAACTGTGCAAGAATGTCACTTCTTCTAAGACGTTCACCGTCCGAACTTCAGCTTACTCCGGCTGTTCAGGCTAAAATGAAAAAGATAGAAAATTGTCTGCACTGTAATCAATGTAAATCAAAATGTCCTTACGGACTTGATACCCCAAAACTTTTGGAGGAAAATTATAAAGATTACGTTGAAATTTTAAACGGAAAAGAATTTTAAAAAAAGCGGTTTGCTTGCACATAACCGAAAAATATGATATATTATAAACAGCCTAACGGCTCGGATATTGAGTTTGAGCGGTAGGCGGTTGTTTCGGAAAGGATTCAGCTATGAGTGAAACAACGGTACAATTATTGTTGATTTTGCTTATTGTATGGGTAATAAAGAAATAACCGCCCTACTGGCATAGGGCGGTTGAATGTAGATTTCTTCTACTAAAACCAAACTACATGAGTAGAAACAATCGTTTTACTGCTCCTACTCTCTATTTGAATTATAACACTTAACAAATGTCATGTCAAGCACTGTTACAGTGAAAAATCCTCAGGATTAAAATTCGTTTTCAATTTACGCATACGTCTTACATGACGTTTTAAAATATCGTATTTGAATTTATCACAAGCGGTATCGGTAACGGACACCGCTTGTTTTTTTATATCACAATACATTTCATCTTCGCTTTTTTTATAAGCCATCTGACAGACGGCACACACTTTATTTATATTTTGCGAATATATCATTGCACATACAACACCCTTTTATAAATTACATACTTTCAACAGTTTCAATTCCAAGCAATCCCAATGCTGTCTTTATAACCTTTGTTGTTGCGTCAACTATTGCAAGACGTGCTTTCTTTGTTTCTTCATCCACATCGTCTTTCATAATAGGATTTGTGTTGTAGAACTTGTTGAATGACTTTGTAAGATTTGTAACGTATCTGTTTATATAGAACGGCTCGTTCTTGTCTGCCGCATCTTTTACCGCGTCACCGAATCCGTTAATTTGCTTTACAAGCGAATATGCCTCATCAGATGCTGCTTTTGAGAAGTCTGCGTTTGAGTAATCAATACCCTCTGCTTTTCTCAAAATACTTCTGCCTCGTGCATAACCGTACTGACAATACGGAGCAGACTCGCCCTCAAAGTCAAGCATAGTATCCCAACTGAATATAATATCCTTTTCACGCGAATTTTTAAGGAATGTATAAAGTATTGCGCCGATACCGATTTTCTTTGACGCGTCCTCGATATTCTCAACATTTGAGCCGTTTTTCTCGATAATTTCCTTAGTCTTTACGATTGATTCGTTTAAAACGTCCTCAAGGAATACAACGTCACCGTGACGTGTTGACATATTCTTACCAGGAAGTTTTACAAGACCGAAGCCAACGTGAACACAATCATCTGCCCAATCCCAGCCTGCTTTTTTCATTACGGCAAATATCTGCTTAAAGTGAAGTGACTGCGGAATACCGACAACGTATATATTCTTATAGAAATCATATGTTCTGTGACGGTATAGAGCCGCCGCAATATCACGTGTTGCATAAATTGTCGCGCCATCTGATTTAAGCACGATACAAGGCGGTATGTTAAGCTCTGACAAGTCAACAACCTGTGCGCCGTCACTTTCGGTAAGCAATCCTTTGTCACGAAGTATATCGACAACTTCGTCCATTTTATCCGAATAGAATGCTTCGCCGTTATATGAATCAAACTTAACGCCAAGCATATTATATACTCGCTTGAATTCAACAAGGCTTATATCTCTGAAATATGTCCACAGAGCCGTTGTTTCCTCGTCACCGTCCTCAAGCTTTTTGAAATATCCTCTTGCTTCATCGTCAAGTTCAGGGTGCTTTTCAGCTTCTTCGTGGAATTTTACATATATCTTTAAAAGCTCGTTTATAGGGTCTTTTTCGATAACCTCTTTAACACCCCATCTCTTGTAAGCACATATAAGCTTACCGAACTGCGTACCCCAGTCGCCAAGGTGATTAAGCGACTGAACGTCATATCCAAGGTGCTTGTAAATCTTTGAAAGTGAATTTCCGACAGCCGTTGAGAAAAGATGACCGATATGGAACGGCTTTGCTATATTCGGTGACGAATATTCGACAAGTACAGTCTTGCCCTTACCCATATCCGACTTGCCCCAATCCTCGCCTGCGTCAAGTGCAGAAGAAACTGTTTCGGAAATAAACTTTTCACGGTTTAAAAAGAAGTTTAAATAACCGCCGGCAGCCTGTGCTTTTTCAATCATATCGTCACCCGACATTTTTTCGGCAAGCTCCTGCGCAATAATAGGAGGTGCTTTTCTCATAACCTTTGCAAGCGGAAAGCACGGAAATGCGATGTCACCCATTTTTTCATCAGGCGGAACTTCGACGGATTTTTCCACAACTTCTCTTTCAAGTCCTGTTATATCAACAATTTTTTCAATTATATGTTCTTTAAAATCCATTATCTTTACTCCTCATTTATTAAATCACTTGTTATTATAACATTTAAACAGTGTTTATGCAAGGTCGGTTTTGTACATTATTCTGTTTTTTCGGCAAAAATATTGTAATAATTGCAAAACGGGTATATAATAAAGAGGTTAGAGTAATAAAATGAGGAGATTAGGAGATTAATTATGATAAAACGTGAAAATATAAGAAATATCGCAATTATCGCCCACGTTGACCACGGTAAGACAACTCTTGTTGACGCAATGCTTGCACAGAGCGGTACATTCCGTGAAAACGAACAAGTGGACGAAAGAGTTATGGACTCAAACGACCTTGAAAGAGAAAGAGGTATCACAATCCTTGCAAAGAATACTTCTCTTTACTACAAGGGTGTTAAAATAAATATTATCGATACACCGGGACACGCCGATTTCGGCGGTGAAGTTGAACGCGGTCTGGAAATGGTTGACGGTGTACTTTTGCTTGTTGACGCATTTGAAGGCTGTATGCCGCAGACACGTTTCGTATTGTCAAAGGCATTGGCACTTGACCTAAAGCCCGTTATCGTTGTAAACAAGGTTGACAGACCGAACGCAAGACCTTACGAAGTTGTTGATGAAGTGCTTGACCTGTTTATCGATTTGGGTGCAACAGAAGAACAGCTTGACACTCCTGTTATATACGCGTCTGGACGTGACGGCTGGGCAACCGCAGAATACAATCCGGAACAGCCGAACAATGACCTTACAGAATTGTTTGAGCTTATCGTAAATTCAATTCCTTGCCCTAAATGCGAGGACGACGCACCGTTCCAAATGCTTGTTTCAAACATTGACTATGATGATTATACAGGCCGTATCGCAGTAGGTAAAATCGAAAGAGGCAGTATAAAGGTTAATATGCCGCTTTCGATCTGCCGTCATGACGGTAAAGTAACAAGAGGAAAAGCTACAAAGCTATTTACTTTTGAAGGACTTAAAAAAGTTCCTACAGACGAAGTCGGTGCCGGTGACGTTGTCGCAATTTCGGGTATCGCTGATATTAATATCGGTGAAACGGTTTGTGACGTTGACAATCCCGAAGCACTTCCGTTCGTAAAAATCGATGACCCTGTACTTTCAATGACTTTCAGCGTTAATGACAGTCCGTTTGCAGGTCAAGACGGTAAATTCGTTACTTCCCGTCATCTTCGTGACAGATTGTTCAGAGAACTTGATTCAAACGTAAGTCTTAGAGTTGACGAAACAGATTCGACAGAAAGCTTTATCGTTTCTGGACGTGGTGAACTTCACCTTTCAGTACTTATCGAAAATATGCGCCGTGAGGGTTATGAATTCCAAGTTTCAAATCCTGTTGTTATTTATAAAGAAATTGACGGCGTTAAATGTGAGCCTATCGAAAGACTTACAGTTGATGTTCCGGATGAATACACAGGTACTGTAATGGACGGTGTTATAAACCGTAAAGGTGAAATGACAAATATGGCACCGACTGCACAGGGATACACAAGACTTGAATTTTTAATTCCGTCAAGAGGTCTTATCGGTTACAGAAGTGAACTTCTTACCGCAACAAAAGGTACGGGTATCATAAACAGTATTCTTGAAAAATACGAGCCGTACAAAGGTGACTTTAACGGCAGAACCCGCGGTACTCTTATCGCTTGGGAGGACGGTACAACTATTACTTACGGTCTTTACAACGCACAGGAAAGAGGTACTTTGTTCGTAGGTGCGGGCGTTAAGGTTTACGAAGGTATGATTGTCGGTGAAAACGCAAGACTTGAGGACGTTGTTGTTAACGTATGTAAGAAAAAGCACGCAACAAATACCCGTTCATCAGGTTCTGATGACGCATTAAGACTTGTTCCTCCGAGAGAAATGAGCCTTGAACAGTGCCTTGACTTTATCGCTGATGATGAATTGTTGGAAGTAACTCCAAACCACCTTAGAATGAGAAAGAAAATTCTAAGCACAAGCCTTCGAGCAAAAGCAGGCAACAAGAAGAAATAAAAAACATAACATAAAAATAGGATTGCATTAATCGCAATCCTATTTTTTTATAGCAAATGCCTTTCTTGCAGAGCATTCATTTTTTCAAGCGAAATATTTAAAAGTCCCTGTCTGTATTTTTCACGAATCGGATCACCGAAACCTGAAAGCAGTTTCATAACAGATATGTCAAGTGCAATAGCCAAATCGGTAAGCATATCGACATTCGGTTGTGATTCGTCATTTTCATACTTGGTAAGTGTCGAAACACTTATCCCTACTCTTTTCGCAAGTTCTTTTTTGGAAAGTCCCGCTCTTTTACGGTAAATCATAAGTCGTTCACCAAATGAAAAGATTTCCATTGAAAATCCTCCTATTTTATCTTTTGTAATAATGTATCGGCGATATTTGCAAATTCTTCAAGTGAAAGTGTTTCACCGCGTCTTGACGGTGCAATTCCTATACTTTCAAGAAGTGTTGATATTTCATCTTTCGGAATAGGAAAATTTGCCGAAAGGCAATTCAAAAGAGTTTTTCTTCGCTGTGAAAATGCCGCTTTCACAACTCTGAAAAATACCCCCTCGTCTTTTACTTCCACCGACGGTTTATCAAGTACCTTTAATTTTAACACCGCACTGTCCACCTTTGGCGGCGGAACGAACAGTGATGCAGGAACATTTGCCACGATTGACGGCTCCGTATAATACTGACAAAGCACCGTTATCGCACCGTAATCCTTTGTTGACGGCTTTGCCGACATACGCTCGGCAACCTCTTTCTGCACCATAACCACTATATTTTTAATCGGTAATTTTTCCTCAAGCAATTTAGTGATAATCGGTGTAGTGATGTAATACGGCAAATTTGCCGCTATACTGACCTTTTCGCCGTTAAATTCATCGTCAATAACTTTTTTCAAATCAAGTTTTAAAATATCTTCGTTTATGATTTTTACATTGTCATATTCCGCAAGTGTGTAGTCAAGCACATCAATCAAACGTTCGTCTATTTCTATCGTAACGACCTTATCGCTGTTTTGCGCAAGCTCGCTCGTAAGCACGCCGAATCCCGGTCCGACCTCTATAACACCGCTTTCAATCTCTGCGGCGTCAACTATTTCTTCAAGTATGTTTCGTGCAGTCAGGAAATTCTGTCCAAGACCTTTTTTAAACGTAAAACCGAATTGTTCCTGAATATTTCTTATCGTGCGTGGTGAAGTTAAATCCATATTATAATATCCCTTCATACATATTAAGTACATATCATTAAGCCTGCCGACAAAATTTCAACAGCTCTGAATATCATTATATCCCACTTTGCAAATTTAGTCAATATAAATGCTCGACAAGTGTTTTTACGCCTATTAATATAAGAATAATTCCGCCGATACATTCTGCCTTTGAGCCGAGAAAACCTCCGAACTTCTTACCGATAAAAACACCGCCGAACGAAAACAAAAATGCTGTAATTCCGATAACCGCGGACGAAAATAAAATCGGTGTATCAACCGCCGCAAGCGTAACCCCCGCCGCAAGTGCATCAATACTTGTTGCGATTGCCGCAAGCAAAAGCGATGAATTTTTTAAAGGATTTTTCGGTATTTCCTGTTCGGTGCGTGACTCCCATATCATATGCAGTCCCAAAAATCCCAAAAGCACAAACGCAATCCAATGGTCAAAACGTTCCACAATATCAGTCGCAAACCCCGACACCAAATTTCCGATACAAGGCATCAGAAACTGAAACACACCGAAAAACAATCCCACTTTAAGCGCGTCATAAAATCGTATTTTTTTCACAATCATTCCGTCCGTAACCGCCGCCGAAAATGCGTCCATCGCAAGTGCAGCAGCAAGGAACAATAAAGACAGTATATCCATAAACCAATCCTCCTACGTCCAATATATGCTCCGTCTATTCCTTTAATGTATAAAAAATCACTATATAATCCGCAATTTCACCCTATAAATTCTATATATTAATTTTCGAAAAAATATTGACAAAGCCTTGATTTTATTGTAGAATAGCCATATAGTATAGAAAGAGGTACGGAATTATGGATAAATTTTCAAAGGCAAATTTGAATAACCTCCTACTCCTAAGCTGAATCGACAATGTGGTCTTCAGTTTTGTTTTTCTGTACTGAACTGTATTGAAATTATGCTGGGTCACATTGTGGCTCAGCTTTTTTAGTTAGAAATTTCATATATTATTTTAGGCGTATTCGCCGGAAAGGCAGTGTTCATTATGAATTATAAAAAATATCAAAAAATGTACCATCCGATTCCGCTTGAGGATCGTCAGTGGCCGAACAATGAAATAACTCATGCTCCGATTTGGTGCAGTGTTGACCTTCGTGACGGTAATCAGGCACTTTACTCACCTATGACGACAGAAGAAAAAATCGAATTTTTCAAATTCCTTGTAAAGCTCGGTTTTAAAGAAATCGAAGTAGGTTTTCCGGCAGCGTCGCATACTGAATTTGAATTTGTTCGCCGTCTTATTGACGAAAATCTTATTCCCGATGATGTCACAATTCAAGTGCTTACACAGGCAAGAGAACATATTATAAAGAAAACCGTTGAGGCTCTAAAGGGTGCTAAAAACGCAATTATCCACCTTTACAACTCAACTTCAACACTTCAACGTGAAGTTGTTTTCAGAAAGAGCAAGGAAGAAATCAAACAACTTGCCGTTGACGGTGCAAAGCTTGTAATGAGCCTTGTTGACGGTCAGCTTGACGGAAATATTCGTTTTGAATATTCACCTGAAAGTTTCACTTGTACAGAGCCGGACTACGCGGCAGAAGTTACAAATGCCGTACTTGATGTATTCAAGCCGTCCGAAACAAACAAAGTTATCGTAAATCTTCCGTCAACTATCGAAGTTGCAACAGCAAACGTATATGCCGACCAAATCGAATATATGTGCAAGCACCTTAACAATCGCGAGCATCTTGTTATCAGCGTTCACGCACATAACGACAGAGGTACAGGCGTTGCGTCAAGTGAACTTGCATTGCTTGCAGGTGCGGACAGAGTTGAGGGTACAATATTCGGTAACGGTGAAAGAACAGGTAACACGGACGTTATCACTGTTGCACTTAATATGTTCTGTCAAGGTATCGACCCTGAACTTCATCTTGAAAATATTGATGAAATCATCGAAGTATACGAAAAGTATAATCGTTTGCCGATTAACCCAAGACACCCATACGCAGGTGAAATGGCATACGTTGCATTTTCGGGTTCTCACCAGGACGCAATCAAAAAGAGTATGGATAAATTCGGTTCAAGTCCATCAAATAAATGGGCTAACCCATACCTTACAATCGACCCTACCGACATCGGCAGAAAATATGAGCCTATTCTTATCAACAGTCAGTCAGGTAAAGGCGGTGTAAGCTATATTATGGAAAACAAGTACGGCTACACCCTACCAAAGCCAATGCTTGCGGAATTTTCTTCACTTATCACAGATATGTCTGACGAAAAGAAAACCGTACTTACAAATCACGAAATACATCAAGCATTCAAGGATACATATGTGAATGTGGCAGAGCCTATTAAAACCCGTTTCTATCGTTCAACGGAGGAAGATGACTGTACAATTCTTTCGGCTACTATCGAAAAGGGCGGAAAAGTTACCTCTATCGAGGGTAAAGGTAACGGTCCTTTGGATGCACTTTGCAACGGTTTAAGACAATTCTTGGGTCAGCAGTTTGAAATCTGCAACTACACAGAACACGCCCTAACACGTTCATCAAATTCAAGAGCGGCAACATATATTGAAATCAACGACCACAACCACCAAAAAACTTATTGGGGTGCAGGCGTTGACGCAAATATTAACACCGCGTCAATCTATGCACTTATTTCGGCAGTAAACAGAATGCTTGCAGATAACTAAACATCATTATAAAAAAAGTGGCAGGTTTTTTTCCACTTTTTTTTTAATATATTTTCTGATTTTATCATCATTATACCAATTTTCCCGTTTAAATTACAATTCAATAAAAATATATTGACAAAAAGGATTTTTTTTTGTAAAATGAAAATGTACTAAATAATTGGTATATTTGTAAATTATTTTGTGCATTAATACTTTTAATAACATCAGTTTAGTGAACTTACTCACCTATAGCTCTATGCTATCTTTTATGTTATATTAATTGCATATTAGTGTTTTATACTCATATACTAATAATATTTGATACAAATAGTAAGCTTACAAAAGAATACATAACAGATGGGACATTCTGGAACGACATATTCTGTTATGTCTACTCCTCAAGCTAAAGGGCAACGAAAAAGATCTTTATTTGAAGATGATATAAACGGTATAAATGCTATTTACAATAAATAAAAAAGGAGAAATATTATTATGAAAAAATCTATTTTAAATATAATCAGTTTAATGTGTTGTCTCACAATAATGCTCACTGCAACATCTTGCGGAAATAATGCAAAAAAAGAAGAAATAGTCGTTGACGGTATTATACCGTTAATATCTGAAAGTGAGCTTATTTTACGTTCAGACTTAATAATAGAGGGTACTGTTTCAGAAATTATGGACAGTAAATGGAGTAATCCCAATAATGAAAAAGGTGAAAATTTCAGAAATATTCTTCAGACAGACATAGTTGTAAACATTGATAATTACCTTTTCGGCGAACGTGACGATAATCAAGCTATAGTAAGAATAGATAAAGGCGAAGATGAAAACACAATCGTTTCTTCCGACGGTTATCCTGACTTTGAAGTTAATGAAAAAGTTTTATTATTCCTTTCAAGAGATGACAGCGACATTGCAACCGATGAAGACTATTATGTTTTAACAGGTATGCGACAAGGAAAATACGACCTATCAGAATCAGAAAACTCACGTTCGAGTAATACTATCAATACTTATATAAGTTCTATGGAAGTCGATAACGAAAGAGATACCGAAGTTATAGATGAGTTAAAAGACAAGATTGAAAAAGAACATAATATGCACCCTAACTATTCGGATGAACAAAAGCAAAGACAGATTGAAATTGATAACGAAAACAAAAAATTGTTCGGAGAATAATTTTAATTCGAATATTGTTGTAAATTATTGACAAAAACATTCACAAAATGACCTGAAAAATCTCAAGAGCTATACTCTTGAGATTTTTTGTTTTGTCGAAAAAGCAATATTTAATCTCGCTATGCAAATTCACTTATAAAAACTGTTGAATTTTATCGGAAAACAGTATATAATATAATATGTATCAAAATTTTAATACAAAGCGTATTTTAAGAGAGGATAAAGATTATGCAAAATGACAACAGAATCGGTGAAGAATGTGGTGTATTCGCCATTTATGATCCTGACGGTGATTGTGCAAGAACGACCTATTACGGACTTTATGCACTTCAGCACAGAGGACAGGAAAGCTGCGGTATCGCGGTAAATAACAATCGTGACATTACTCATTACAAGGATATGGGACTTGTCAACGATGTATTTAATGACGAAATATTGACAAAACTTGACGGTAAAATGGCTGTCGGTCACGTTCGCTATTCGACAACAGGCGAAAGTATGCGTGAAAATGCTCAACCGCTTGTACTTAGATATGTAAAAGGTAATATCGCCATTGCCCACAACGGCAACCTCGTAAACAAGGACGAATTGGCACAAGAACTAAGCGTTACAGGTGCTATCTTCCAAACAACAACAGACACAGAAATGATTGCTTACACAATCGCCAAAGAACGTCTTAATTCAAAAAGCGTTGAAGAGGCGGTTGAAAAGACTATAAATCACCTTGTAGGTGCGTTTTCACTTATCGTTATGAGTCCGCAAAAACTTATTGCCGCTCGTGACCCTTGGGGTTTCAGACCGCTCTGTATGGGTAAAAAGGGCGACGCTATTGTTTTCGCCTCGGAAACTTGTGCACTTGACAGTGTGGGTGCGGAATTTGTCCGTGACATTGAGCCCGGTGAAATTGTTGTCGTTCAAGATGGTAAAATTTCCACTATCAGAACTCACGTCGGCAAACAGCCACATACAATGTGTATCTTTGAATACTTATATTTTGCACGTCCTGACAGTATTATTGAAGGACAGTCTGCACACGATTCACGTATGCTTGCAGGCAAATACTTGGCACAGGAATTTCCTGTTGAGGCTGACGTTGTAATCGGTGTACCGGATTCGGGACTAAGTGCCGCAATGGGTTATGCAAAGGAATCGGGAATTCCTTACGACATCGGTTTTGTAAAGAATAAATATATCGGCAGAACTTTCATTCAGCCGTCACAGGCAATGCGTGAAAATTCCGTAAGAATTAAACTTAACGTACTGAAAAGCACAGTTGAGGGAAAACGTGTCGTTATGGTTGACGACTCAATCGTAAGAGGTACGACTTCAAAGAGAATTGTAAGCCTTTTACGTCACTTCGGTGCAACAGAAGTTCACGTTCGTTCATCTGCTCCGCCGTTTATGTTCCCTTGTTACTTCGGTACTGACGTACCGTCAAAGGATCAGCTTGTAGCATGTAACTACACCATGGACGGAATTAAAGAACTTATCGGTGCAGACAGTATCGGATTTTTAAGCGTTAATTCTTTGGAAAAGATTATTCCTAACGCAAACTGTCAATTCTGTGACGGATGTTTCTCGGGTAAATATCCTGTTGATGTTGACTGATAAAATTTAATAAGAAAGAATGAGGTAAATGATTACTGACTTGACAGAGGGCAAACCCTCAAAAATATTATGGAGCTTTTCGATACCTATGCTTTTGAGCGTGGTATTTCAGCAACTCTATAATATAGTAGACAGTATCGTAGCCGGAAAATTTGTAGGCGCCCAGGCATTAGCTGCTGTGGGCGCCTCTTATCCGATTACGATGATTTTTATGGCAATAGCCACAGGTGCAAACGTCGGTGCGGCTGTTATTATTTCGCAGTTGTTCGGTGCGAAAAATTTTGAAAAGCTCAAAACTTCTGTTTTCACTTCAATAATTTATGCGCCCTGACACCCGGCCGCAAACTGGAACTGAAAGTCGGAATTGTTTTCTGTTCGGGAATGTTAAAAATGTTATCTACTCCCGAAAATATTTTTTCCGACTCAATGACATATCTTAATATTTACATAGGCGGATTGATTTTTCTGTTTCTGTACAACATATGCACAGGTATTTTTACCGCTATGGGGGACAGTAAAACTCCGTTGTATTTTTTGCTTATGTCGTCAGTCGGAAATATAATTCTTGACCTTGTTTTCGTAATTGTATTTAATATGGGCGTGGCTGGAGTCGGCTGGGCAACATTTATTGCACAGGGTATATCTTCCCTGCTCGCATTCGCCGTACTTTTAAAACGCGTTCACGGTATAAAATCGGGGACATATAAAAAATTTTCAATCCGTATGCTCGGACATATTTCAAGAATTGCAATACCGAGTATCTTGCAGCAAAGTTTTGTATCGGTCGGAAATTTATTTATACAAAGTCGTGTAAACAGTTTCGGCTCTGACGTTATCGCCGGTTACAGTGCGGCTATAAAGCTGAATACATTCGCTATAACAAGTTTTTCAACGCTCGGAAATGCAATGTCAAGCTATACGGCACAAAACACAGGTGCACGAAAGCTTCTCCGCATACCTGAAGGACTTAAAGCAGGTATTGTTATGCTTATCGTTGTTTCTCTGCCGTTTTTCATTGCGTATTTCGTATTCCCGAATACTATGATGAATATATTCGTAAAAAGCAGTGAGGCAGGTATTATAGACGTCGGAAGAATATTTTTAAAAATCGTCACACCGTTCTATTTTGTAATTTCCGCAAAACTTACATTTGACGGTATTCTTCGCGGTGCGGGACGTATGAGGGCGTTTATGGCAAGCACGTTTACCGACTTACTTTTAAGAGTTATCCTTGCGTATGTTTTCTCATACGCACTTAATTCGGAAGTCGGAATATGGCTTTCTTGGCCTGTCGGCTGGACTATCGCCGCAGTTATTTCGGCAGTATTCTATTTTATTTATTTG
>ERZ859776.830-NODE-830-length-13089-cov-2.242213_pt1 | contig 13089 bp, 10 predicted proteins | sample MGYA00509987_ERZ859776 | MGnify/ENA primary metagenome ERZ859776 (study PRJEB30046, sample SAMN00715146) | human gut metagenome | study: EMG produced TPA metagenomics assembly of the A metagenome-wide association study of gut microbiota in type 2... | reverse complement strand
ACCCCGCCGAGCAATCTTCCGAAGTTACCGGCGGTTCCTCCGGCAGGGGCGGCAGCTCTTCTTCCGCAGAAGCTGCTGCTTCTGCCTTGGGCGGTTCCACGGGCTGAGGTGCCGGTTCCGGCTCAGACTGCTGCATCGGCGCCGGTTCCACAGAAGTTTCCTGCACGGGAGCCGATGCCGCCGGTGCACTTACAAAAGGCTTGACCGGTGCCGACGCAAACGGTCTGGGGGCCTCCTGTGCAGGGACCGCAGGCCGGGCGGCGGGCACAGCCTGTACCGCCACCTGCTGGGGCGGCTCCGAAAGGCTGAACAGGGCCAGTTCCAGCTCTATCCGCTGGTCACTGCCACGGGTCATGTGCTCCAGAGCGTTGCCCAGCGCCCGGATGGCCCGGATCGCCTCCCGCTGCCCCATCCGGGGGCCTTTTTCCAGATAGAGCTTTTCCTCTTCCGGAGATACACCCGAGAGCAGTGCCTGCCCGCCGGGCAGGGCCGCCAGCATCAGCGCACGGTAATGGGCAATGAGCTCCTCGGTCAGCCGCTTCACATCCACCGACTGCTGGCGCAGTTGGGCCAGCTGTGCCAGTGCCGCTGCGGCATCCTGCGCTTCCAGCGCATCTGAAATGTGGAACAGATAGCTCCGGTCAGTCACACCTGCCATCCGGCGGACAACGTCCGCATCGATCTTTGCCGTGACACCGGCACAGGTATCCAGAATGGACAGTGCGTCTCGCATGGCACCATCGGCAAGGCGGGAGATGAGCTCCGCCCCCTCGCCGGACAGCTCCAGTCCCTCCTGCCCGGCGATGTACTCCACACGCTGGGCGATATCCTCGGGGCCGATGCGGGTAAAATCGTACCGCTGGCACCGGGAAAGGATGGTGGCGGGGACCTTCTGGATCTCCGTGGTCGCCAGAATAAAGATGACGTGGGCGGGCGGCTCCTCCAGCGTTTTCAGCAGGGCATTGAACGCTGCCGTGGAGAGCATATGCACCTCGTCGATGATATATACCTTATAATGACAGGCGCTGGGGGTGTAGGCCGTTTCATCACGCAGATCACGGATATCGTCCACGCCATTGTTGGAGGCCGCGTCCATCTCCACCACGTCCAGAATACTGCCGTTGTCGATGCCTCTGCAGATCTCACACTCACCGCAGGGGTCACCGTTCTGGGGATGCAGGCAGTTGACTGCCTTGGCAAAGATCTTGGCACAGCTGGTCTTGCCGGTGCCGCGCACGCCGGTAAACAGATAAGCGTGGCCCACACGGCCTGTGGCGATCTGGTTGCGCAGTGCGGTCACGATGCCGCGCTGGGCCACCACGTCCTCAAACCGCTGGGGCCGCCACTTGCGGTACAGGGCTCGATACATCCGCTTCTCCCCTTTCAACAAAAAAGCCGGGCAGCGCTGACGGGGTTTGACCCCCGCCTTGCGTAACTCGGCATACGGATGCAGGCTGACTGAAACGCACGGGACACACCGCTTAAGGCTGCTTGGTTCCCCACCTGACCTGGTTCACAGCGGCCCCATCGTACAGGGCCCGCATCCGTATGCCGAACCACGCAGCAGGCGCTGTCCGGCATGGCACATTTTGTGCTTGATTATTATACCATTTTTTCAGCGGCATTGCAAGTAGTAAAAAATGCCCCGCTGCCGTAAATTTCGACAGCGGGGCACTCTATTTTACGTTATTGCCGACCCGGTCCGGTCAGTGCGGCCAGAACCGGCGCACAGAGCATGACTGAGAGATCAGGACTGGCAGGCAGTGATCAGGCTCATCTTGTAGACCTCGTCAGCGTTGCAGCCACGGGACAGGTCGTTGATGGGTGCGTTCAGGCCCTGCAGAATGGGGCCGTAGGCAGCGTAGCCGCCCAGACGCTGAGCGATCTTATAGCCGATGTTGCCGGCCTCGATGCAGGGGAAGATGAAGGTGTTGGCCTGGCCAGCGACCTTGCTGCCCTTGCACTTGACCTGTGCAACTTCGGGAGCAACGGCAGCGTCAAACTGCAGCTCGCCGTCCACAGCCAGCTCGGGGTCCATCTCCTGAGCCTTGATGGTAGCGTCATGGCTCAGAGCAACGGTGCCGCCCTTGCCGGAACCCTTGGTGGAGAAGCTCAGAACTGCGACCTTCGGATCGATGCCGAACAGCTTTGCGGTCTTGGCAGTCTCAACGGCCACCTCAGCCAGCTTTGCGGATGCAGCGATCTTGACCTCGCCGGTAGCCTTATCAACGGTATCGGTGTAATCAATGTTGACAGCGCAGTCGCCCATGGCAATGCGCTTCAGGCCCTCTTCGCCAAAGTCACGGTCCAGAATGAAGCAGGAGCTCACCAGGTGTGCGCCCTTCTTGGTCTTGACCAGCTGCAGAGCGGGGCGGATGGTATCGGCGGTGGAGTAAGTAGCGCCGCCCAGCAGGCAGTCAGCCTTGCCCATCTTGACCAGCATGGTGCCGAAGTAGTTGGACTTCTTCAGCATTGCGGTACACTCTTCAGCGGTCTGCTTGCCCTTGCGCAGCTCGACCATGGTGTTCACCATCTCGTCGAAACCTGCGTAGTTCTCAGGGTCAATGATCTCAGCAGCGGAAATATCAAAATTGCCTGCGGCAGCAGCGGCCTTGCACTCAGCCTCGTTGCCCACCATGACAACCTTCAGAACGCCCTCGGCCAGCAGCTTGCTGGCTGCCTCCAGGATGCGGGGGTCATTGCCCTCGGTAAAAACGATCGTCTTGGGGTTTGCCTTCAGCTGTGCTACCAGCGGTGCGAACATATCAGCCATTGTTGATTACCTCCGAATTAACTATCCAAAATTCACATCCGGGTGCCTGTTGGACACAAGGATGCCTTTCTCTTTTATTCTAGCACACCCGGCAAAAAGTTCAAGACAAAATTGGCTTTTTGTGCTATTATTTTAGGAGAAAACCATTTTTATTTGTGAATAAATTATCATTCAGCTGCAAGGAGATCAAACTGCTATGGATTGGGATACATTAAAGGCCGAGTGTCTTGCCTGCCGCAGATGTGAGCTGTGCACTGACCGCACCCATGTGGTGTTCGGGCAGGGTGTCCAGACTGCTGAGGTGCTGTTCGTGGGCGAAGGCCCGGGCCAGAGCGAGGACGAGCAGGGCCTGCCCTTTGTGGGCCGCAGCGGCCAGCTGCTGGACAAATACCTGTTTGCCATCGATCTGGACCGAAGCAAAAACTGCTACATTGCCAACATCGTCAAGTGCCGCCCGCCCCAGAACCGTGACCCGCTGCCCACCGAGAGCGAGGCCTGTATGCCATGGCTCCGGGAACAGTTCAAGCTGCTGCAGCCAAAGATCGTGGTCTGCCTGGGCCGCATCGCTTCCCAGCGGATGATCCGCACCGATTTCTCCGTGACCAAGGAGCACGGCACCTTTGTGCAAAAGAACGGCGTGTGGTTCATGGGCACCTTCCACCCCGCTGCCCTGCTCCGGCAGGCGCAGAACAAGCCCGCCGCCTTTGCGGATTTTGTGGCTCTGCGGGAGAAGATCCACGAGGTGTGCGGGCACACATATTAACAAGCTCACCCTCTCCGTCATTGCTGTCGCAATGCCACCTCTCCCAAAGGGAGAGGCCTTGGCAGAAAGATGAAGCTCACAAAAACTGCCAAGGGCTCCCACTTTGGGGGAGCTGGCGAGCGGAGCGAGACTGAGAGGGCAAGGCCGTTTCCAAGTATCATCTCCCTTCATTTTTGCATACCCTAAAGCAAAAGTGAGGTGTTCTGATATGAAAACGATCCAAAGCCGTTCCCCCGATTTCTTTCTGGGGGCCACCACACCGGCGGGCTTCAAGGGTTATTTTGAGCCGCTGCGCCGGGAGCCCGGGATGCAGATGCTTCTCATCAAAAGCGGGCCGGGATGCGGCAAATCCACCCTGATGAAGCATCTGGCCCAGGCCGCCGAGCAGCAGGGCCAGCGCATCGAAAAGATTCACTGTGCCAGCGACCCGGACAGTCTGGACGGGGTCATCTTCCTCGACCAGAAACGTGCCATCATCGATGCCACCGCGCCCCATGTGGTGGAGCCGGACGCGCCCGGGGCTGATGAGCTGGTGGTGAGCCTGTACCACACCATCGATGCCGGAAAGCTGGCTCCCCACCGGGACGAGGTCAAGGCCCTGTTTGCCCGGAATGCCGCCCTGCGGGGCCGGGCAGCCCGGTATATCGCATCGGCGGGCAGCCTGATGCTGGACAGCCGCCGGGCCGAGGCCTGCAGCGCCAACTTTGAAAAGGTGCGCCGCTACGTCAAGCGTCTCTGCACCCGGTTGCTTCCCCGCACCGAGGGCACCGCCAGCGAGGAGCTGCGGCTGCTCTCAGCCATCACCCCCAAGGGGATGGTATTCTACCGGGGCACGGTGGAAGCGCTGGCCAACCGGTATGTGGTATTCCGGGATGATTACGGGGCGGTCTCCCGCCTGCTGCTGGAACTCATCCGGGCCGAAGCACTGGCCCGGGGCTACCACATCATCACCTGCCCCTGCGCCATGCACCCTGAAGATCAGATCGACCACATCTTCATCCCGGCCCTGCGGCTGGCTTTTTTGACCGACAACCTCTGGCATCCCATCCAGCTGCCCGGCGTGCAGGCCGTGCGCTGCACCCGCTTTGTGGACCGGGAGAACCTGTCCGGCTTCCGCGCCCGCCTGCGCTTCAACGACCGTGCCGCCTCCGAGCTCATCGACCAGGCTGTCGCCCTGATGGCTCAGGCCAAGAACTGCCATGATGAGCTGGAGACTTATTACCGGGCCGCCGTGGATTTTGACCAGGTGAATGCTGTTGCAGCAAATTGTCAAAAGATCCTGGGTCTCGGGTAGGCCCTGCTCTGTACAACCTGACTGAAGCGCAGAATTTCAAGAGAAAGGAAGTGAACCCCATGCCAACCATCCGTCTCTCTGTCCGGGAGCTGGTGGAGTTCCTGCTCCGCACCGGCAGTATCGACAGCCGCTTTACCGGCTTTGACCGGGCCAACGAGGGCGCACGCATCCACCGCAGGCTCCAGAAGGCGGCGGGTGAAGGCTACTCTGCTGAGGTGTTCCTCACGGCAGAGCGGACGATGGAGGGAATTGGGTTCACCATCGAGGGCCGTGCCGACGGCATTTTTACCGATGAGGACGGCACGGTGGTCATCGACGAGATCAAGACCACCGCCGCGCCCACCGATGCCATCACGGAGGACATGAACCCCTGCCACTGGGCGCAGGGCATGGCCTACGGGGCCATCTGCGCCGAGCAGCGGGAGCTGGAAACAGTGGATGTCCGGCTGACCTATTACCAGATCGACACCGATGAGATCATCCGCTATACCCGGCACTTCTCCGCCGCTGAGCTGGATGCTTTTCTCAACGACCTGCTGCGGCAGTATCTTCCCTGGGCACGGCGGCAGCTGGACTGGGTGGAAGCCCGGGACCGAAGCCTTGGGGCCCTGCAATTTCCGTTTCCGGCCTACCGTCCCGGACAGCGCGCCCTTGCCGGGGAGGTCTATCGCGCCTGTGCTGCGGGCAAGGCAGAGCAGAAGGGCGGTACCCGGCTGTTCTGCCAGGCACCCACCGGCATCGGCAAAACGATGAGCGCCCTCTTCCCTGCCCTGAAAGCCATGGGCGAGGGCAAGGGGGAAAAGATCTTCTACCTGACCGCCCGCAACACGACACAGGCCGCTGCTGAGGATGCACTGGCCCGTCTGCGGGCGGCAGACCCGGCGCTTTCCCTGCGCAGCGTGACCCTTTCGGCCAAGGAGAAGGCCTGCCTGTGCAAGGATGCTGAGGGCCATCCCACCTGCCTGCCGGAAGCCTGCCCCTACGCCAACGGCTACTACGAGCGGCTGAAGGATGCGCTGGCCGACTTGCTGGACAGCACCGGCCTTTTTGACCGTACCGTTCTGGCCGAGACCGCCCGGCGGCACAGGGTCTGCCCCTTTGAACTGGGGCTGGACCTGAGCGAGTGGTGTGATGTGGTCATCGGAGACTACAACTATCTGTTCGACCCCACCGTGCACCTGCGGCGCTTTTTCGATGCGGCGGGCGACTACATTTTTCTCATCGACGAGGCCCACAACCTGCCGGACCGGGCCAGAGCCATGTACTCGGCGCGGTTCTGCAAGAGCAGCCTGACCGATGCCAGACGGGCCATCGGCAAAGGAAAAAGCGCACTGAAAACCGCGTTGACAAAGGCAGACAGGGGCTTTCTGGAAGCGCGCCGGGCGGTAACGAAGCTGGCCCCCCGCCGGGGTTCAGCGCCCACCGAATCGCCGGCAGAGGATCTCACCCAACAGACCAGCCTTCTGGACACCGAACCGGCAGAAGCCGCCTTCCCGCTGCCGGAGCCTTTGCTGGCGCAGGATGGCACGGTCTTTTTGCAAGAGCTGCCGAAGGAGCTGCTCCGACTGCTGTTCAGCCTGCAGGCCCCTCTGCAGGACTGGCTGGAGGCCAACCCGGAGGCCGATGCCCACGCCCAGCTGCTGGAGCTCTACTTTGCGGTGCAGGATATCACCCGGGCAGCAGAGCGGTACGACGCGCATTTTGTCACCCAGCTGACAGCCCGGGGCAGCGAGCTGGAATGGGAGCTGCTCTGCCTTGACCCTGCCCCCTTTGTGGATGCCAGCCTTGCCGCCGGGCGGGCTGCGGCACTGTTCAGCGCAACACTCACCCCGCCGGGCTACTACCGCTCCGTGCTGGGCTGTCCCGATGCCCGGGCTGTGGCACTGGAAAGCCCGTTTCCGCCCGAACATCTGGGGCTCTACTGCCTGCCCGGCATCTCCACCCGCTACCGGGACCGGGAGGCCAGCGTTCAGGCCGTCTCGGATGCGCTGGCCGCACTGGCCCGGGCCAAGGTGGGCAACTATCTGGCCTTTTTCCCCAGCTATGCCTATCTGCGGCAGGTATATGAAGACTTCACCGCCCGTTACCCGGACATCGGGACGCTGGCCCAGGAGAGCGGTCTGGACGATGCGGCCCGGGCGGCCTTTCTGGAACGGTTCGGCCCAAGCCCCGCAAAAACACTGCTGGGCTTCGGGGTCATGGGCGGCATCTTTGGCGAGGGCGTGGATCTGGTGGGCGACCGGCTCATCGGGTGTGCCATCGTGGGGGTGGGCCTGCCTCAGGTAAACCCCCGGCAGGAGATCCTGCGCCGCTACTATGACGAGGCGGGCGGCACCGGTTTCGACTACGCCTACCGCTTTCCGGGCATGAACAAGGTGCTGCAGGCGGCGGGCCGGGTCATCCGCACGCAGGAAGACAGGGGCGTGGTGCTTCTGCTGGATGACCGCTTTGCCCGCGCCGAATACACCCGCCTGTTCCCCCGCCACTGGCACCAGCTCCAATACCTGCGCAGCACCACAGAGCTGGAGCAGCAGCTTGCCGCCTTCTGGGCACTGAACCAATAGAAAAAGCCTGTCAGCGCAAAAACCGACAGGCTTTTTCTCATGCTCCGGACATTTTCCGGCTCTTACTTCTTTCTGGGCAGGGATCTGCGCAGTTCATCCCAGGCAGTCATCTCCACCAATGTGGTGGCGCGCAGGGCGGCAAACGCTTCATCCAGATACTGCATCTCGCTCACCGCACGCATGGCGTGATCCGAAATGCACCACTTCCCAACAACCGTCTGCGCCATCCAGTAGACCATCCGCTCGGTCTTTTTCCGCTGTTTGGTGCCCTCGCGGTAGCGGTCGGTGTTCTCCGCATCGTTCACGGGAACACCTGCCGCTTTCAGCATCTCACAGCACTCCCAGGCGGCATCCACGATCATCCTGCGCTGTTCCACTGTGGTGCGGGAAAGTTCCCCATCCACCGCATAGCAGGCATAGGCGCAGGGCAGGATAAAGGCGATGTGGCTCTTGAGCCACTCGTCCATATCACTGTAATAGGTCAGCTTGTAATGAGTCCCCTCAAAGGCAGCCTGCAGCCGCAGGCGGAACGCGCCGGACAGGGGTGCGGTTGCGCCGCCGACGGTCATTCCCATCCCCATGTGCACACTGACCAGCCGGTCATGCTCCCGGCGGCCCGCATTGTTCTGGAAACCAAAGGCGATCTTATCCACCGGGCGCTGCATGGCCTGCAGCATCTCCTGCGCATAGGGATCATTGCCCACAAAGATGAAGTACTGGCTCCGGTTTGCTTTGAGGATGGGCAGCACATCGGCCAGCTGCCCAGCCTGCACCGTGACAAACACAAGGTCATACACATCCTCGGGGGCCAGCACATCTGTTGTCTGCATCCGATCCACCGTTGTTTTCCGCTGGAGCATGTGGCGGATGGTCAGGCCCTTCTGGTCAATGACCTCCTTCCACTCGCCCCGGGCCAGCAGGGTGACCACATTTTTCTTGTTCTGTGCCAGACTGTGGGCCAGCTGACAGCCCTGAACGCCTGCGCCGTACACCAAGATCCTCATAACGAGATACCTCCTGTTTTGCATGATCAGCCCGGCCAGAAACACCGGGCTGTTACTTTTTCAGGAACGAGAAGAAGCCTTTTTTCTCATAGGGCCGGGTCTGCACGCCGGTCACGGTGTAACCCGTTTCGGCAATGGCAGCCTTCAGCGCCTCCACATCCACCGGCTGCTCCGAGATGATGACCGTCTCGCCCCTGGTGTGGGAAGAAGTCACCTTGTTCACCCGGGCGGTCTTGCGCACCACATCATTGATGTGGCTCTCGCACATACCGCACATCATACCATCGACCCTCAGGATCGTTTCTACCATTGTTGTTCCCTCCATACTGTATCTGCGGGCCCCCCTGTCAAACTGCACAAGTCCAGCCCGCTGTTTTCGTCATTTTGTTAGTTTTAGCTAACTCATTGCAGAAACAAAAAGGCTCCTGCCCCACACAGCACTGCTCTGCGGAACTTTGCCGATCTGTTTTCAGTTTTATCATACCATACCGGTGGGCAAATTTCAAGCTGCCCGCAAAACCGACCGTGGGACTTTATCAAAGGGTCAGTTCATGGAAAACAGCGCTGCTTTCCAGCTCTTTCCATTGCATTGTGTTTCCTTCCAGGGTCATGTAGCTGTGGGGGCTGTTCTCCTTGGGGATGCTCACAGAACCCGGATTCAGGTAAAGATTTCCCTGCCCGAGCTCTGTCCAGGCCGGAACATGGGTGTGCCCGTGCAGCAGCACATCTCCCGGGGCCAGCGGCGGCAGATTTTTCACATGATAGATATGCCCGTGGGTCGCATAAATAAGCCGCTGCCCCACCGGAAGCACCGCATAATCGGCCAGCACCGGGAATTCCAGCACCATCTGGTCCACCTCGGCATCACAGTTGCCCCGCACACAGAGCAGCTTCTCCTTTTTCCCGTTCAGCAGGGGGATGACCTCCTTGGGAGCGTACTCTCGGGGCAGGTCGTTGCGGGTGCCGTGGTAGAGCAGGTCGCCCAACAGGAACAGCCGGTCGGCTCCCTCCCGCTCAAAGGCCTCCAGCATTTTGCGGCAGTAGTAAGCCGACCCGTGCAGGTCTGACGCGATCATCCATTTCATGGCAGATCCTCCTTTTGTGCGTTCTGTTCTTATTTTACCGCCGCCGCGCCCCTTGTCAAGGGCAAGGGCCCACTGTAAAAAGTCATACTTTTATTTCAAAAAGTCCTTGACAAGTATCCCTGTGATGTGGTATCTTTGAACCAATAAAATATCGTGTGGATTTTTACAGCATTCTGCAACTTTTCGCCACACAATGGTACAAAAGCCATTGTGTGGCTTTTGCTTTGCCTTCAAATCCAAATCTGACCCTCAGGAGCAATGAAAATGAACGATACTTTTATGAAAACCAGACCAGTGTTCCCGCTGCTGCTCTCCATGGCCCTGCCCAACGTCATCTCGATGCTGGTGAACAGCCTGTACAACATCGTGGACAGCCTCTTTGTGGCCCAGATCAGCGAGCAGGCCATGACAGCGCTTTCGCTGGTGTTTCCCATCCAGAACTTTGTCAATGCCGTAGCCATCGGCTTCGGCATCGGCATCAATGCCCAGATCGCGCTCTACCTCGGCGCAGGCGACCACGAAAACGCCAACCGGGCCGCCACCCACGGCATGATGTTTTCCCTGCTGCACGGCGTGCTGGGCATGGTCCTCTGCATTGCCATCATGCCCGGCTTCCTGCGCCGCTTCACTACCGATCCCACTCTGGTGGACATGGGCGTGACCTACTCCACCATCGTGTTCCTGTTCTCGCTGGTCAACATGGCAGACCTCGCCTTTGAGAAGATCTTCCAGTCCGTGGGCCGGATGAACGTTGCCATGGTGGCGCTGATCACCGGCTGCGTGACCAACATCGCCCTCGACCCCGTCCTCATCTTTGGCCTTGGGCCGGTGCCCGCCCTGGGCATTGCCGGTGCGGCCCTTGCCACCGGCATCGGGCAGGCCGTTTCCCTTGTGGTCTACCTCTATGTCTACTGCACCACTGAAGTCGCCGTCCGCTTCTCCCGCCGCTGCCTGCGGTTCGATGCCACCCTTGACGGCAAGCTCTATGCCATCGGTGTACCGGCCATCCTGAATCTGGCCCTGCCCAGCCTGCTGGTCACCTTCCTGAACGGCCTGCTGGCGGTCTACTCCCAGAGCTATGTGACGGTGCTGGGCATCTACTACAAACTCCAGACCTTCCTTTACCTGCCGGCCAACGGCATCGTGCAGGGGATGCGCCCGCTGGTGGGCTACAACTACGGTGCCCGGGAGCATGGCCGTGTGTCCATGCTCTACAACCTGACACTGGGCCTGAGCGCCGGGATCATGGCCATTGGCACCCTGCTCTGCCTGACCATTGCAGGCCCGCTGATGGGTCTGTTCACCTCTAACCCCGAGACCATCGCCATCGGCCAGACCGCCCTGCGGATCATCTGCCTGGGATTCATCGTCTCGGCAGTGTCTACCACCTCTTCCGGCGCGCTGGAGGGTCTGGGCAAGGGCGTGCCTTCGCTGGTCATCTCCCTCTGCCGCTACATCATCTTCATCATGCCCATTGCGTGGGTGCTGTGCGGCCGCATGGGCCCCACCGGTGTCTGGCACGCCTTCTGGATCACAGAGGCCCTCTCTGCCGTGATCGCCTACGCGGTATATCACAAGGCGGTCCATCAGAAATAACCCTCTCTAACAAAAATTCCCGCTCGATGGAGCGGGAATTTTTGTTATCATCTCTTTTGTGGAAGGCTGCGCTCAGATCAGGCCCAGAGTTTTGAGCTCCCTTGCCACGCCGTCCTCCGTCACAGCCGGGCAGATGCGGTCGCAGAGCTTTTTCAGGTTGTCAGAGCCGTTGGCCATGCAAACGCTGATGCCTACCACATCGGTCATCTGCAGGTCATTGTCGCTGTCGCCAAAGCCGATGGTATCGGCCAGCGAACACCCCAACTCATCGCAGATGGCCTTGATGCCGGTGCCCTTGTTGAACTTGCGGTTGATGAGTTCCCCGTTGACGATGGCCGACGGGGTATCCCCCAGACGAGACTCGCAGAAGATGAACTGATCCTCATACAGCTGCTTTGCCTCAGCAAGGCAGGCCTCGTTGGGGGCGATGAACACCACCTTGTAAACCGGCTCCCCGTGGTATTCCTCAATGGGCCGGATGGTCAAGCCATACTCCATCGTTTTGCGCCAGCGCTCGGCCTCGCTGTTCAGCTGCCCTGGCTTGCGTGGGAACAAATGGGCGAACCGCTCGATCATCCTGATGCCGCCGTAAGTATCATCCCGGGCTTCCAGTGTACACTCGGCACCGGCACGCCCCAGCACCTCCCGCAGGCCCTCGACCTGCGCAGGCTCCATGGGAAGATCCACGAGAATTTTCCCATCACAGCCTACATAGCCGCCTGCAGAGCAGACAAAGCCATCGAAACCGTAGGCAAGCAGCGGTTTCGTCATGCGCAGGTTGCGGCCGGTGCACAGAAACACCTTGTGGCCGTTGGCCCGGGCCTGCCGGATGGCCTCCACGGCACTGGCCGGAACGGTCATCTCACCGGGAGGCAGCAAAGTACCGTCAATATCCAGAAAAATCAGTTTTTGCTTCATAGTTCCCTCACTCTTTCACTGCCAGTTCATGGTAAAGCCGCGAATCAGCAGACCCACGGCCAGGATCGCCAGCAGTACCAGCAGAACGGTGCGGTTGGCCTGTTTCTGCTTCTGCCTGGCCCGGGCACGGCTGTTCCGGCTGCCGCCCTGCTTCCGGTTCTGGGATCTGCCGCCGGAGCTGCGGCCGCTCGTGTTCTGCTTTGTGCTGCTGCGGCGGGAAGCACTGCCGGAAGTCCCCTCTTTTTTCCTGCCCGCAGTGCTCTGGCCGGACTTTGCCGCGCGGGGGGCTTTCTCTTCCGGGGCCGCCGACGCAATGGGCTTTTTGGCCCCGCAGCGGCTCAGGTAATCCTCAGCCAGCCGGTAATACTGGCCCAGCTCACTGGTGCGCAGGGGCGCGCCCGCATAGCCCTCTTCCAGTGCTTCCACGGCCTCGTTGAAGAGGATCGCCGCCTGCGCAGCCGCCGTGCGGTCAGAAGCATGGGCCGCTTCATTGCGGGCAGTGCGCACCGCGTTGCAGGCCCGGCGGGCAGCAGCGGGGTGCTCCGTATTGCCCAGCAGATCCAGCGGGCGGGCAGCATCCTTTTCAGGGTCCAGCAGCACCCGCATACACAGGGTGGTATCCAGCTGCTGCCAGCTGTTTCGGCCCGCCAGATCGGGCAGACGGTCATAATATTCGGGGCTCTCCTGCTGGCGGGTACGGATGTGATCCAGCAGGGCTCCCAGGCTGTGCTCCCCGGGTTTGTTCTCCCAGTGCCAGCGCAGTAGCTTGCGGCTGATCTCATCGCAGGTAGTTTTGATCTCAAAAGCGGTTTGCAGTGCTTCGTCGGGCATAACGTTTCTCCTTCGTACAACCAAAAAACGGAGGAAGCGCAGCCTCCTCCGTCATTCATTTACATCATAAACTGATAATAGACGAAGCCCCACAGCGCAATGCCTGCGCAGACGATGGCGGTGATGGGCGGGACCCAGCGGACGAGGGTCTCGGCAATGCCGTCACGGCTCTCTTCCGCATCGTCCTCCTCATCGTACTGCTCCACCTCGGGTTCCGGCTGGCGGGCCGGGGCGGCACGGCGGGCAGCAGCAGGCATCACA
>ERZ859776.824-NODE-824-length-13172-cov-3.337577_pt1 | contig 13172 bp, 13 predicted proteins | sample MGYA00509987_ERZ859776 | MGnify/ENA primary metagenome ERZ859776 (study PRJEB30046, sample SAMN00715146) | human gut metagenome | study: EMG produced TPA metagenomics assembly of the A metagenome-wide association study of gut microbiota in type 2... | reverse complement strand
CATATGTGCTGCTGGGCGGTGAGCGCCGCCGTGTGGTTAGCAACACCGGCAGCAGCATGACGCTGGACAGCGCCGTGACCGCCGCCGACAACGCCGTCATCTATCCCGGCGAGGGCGGCGCCGAGGGCTGTGCCGTATACGGCTGCCTGTTCGTAGGAAAGGGCGCCTACGGCGTGGTGGATCTCAACGACGGCACGGAGGTCATCGTGAAGCCCCGTGGCTCCTCCGGCACTGCCGACCCGCTGGATCAGCGCTCCAGCGTGGGCTGGAAGGGCGTTCACGCCGCTGCGATCCTGTACGACGAGTACATCGTGCGAGTGGAGTGCGGCTCCTCCTACTCCGGGCAGGACAAGGCCAACTAAAGAGAAGCGGAAAACAGAGGGTGCGGGCGGTATCGCCCGCACCCGGCGGACGGAAAGGAGCAGGCAGATGCAGGAGAAGATGAAAACGGTACTCATCCCCAGAGGACGGAAGAACGAGGAGAATTTCGTGCTGGTATCGGTGAATGGACGGAACTTCAAGATCATGAAGGGCGTGGAGGTACAGGTGCCGGAGTTTGTGGCGCAGGTGCTGGAGAACGCCCGGATGATGGAGGACGATGCCCGCAGCTATGTAGACCGCATGGCCAACTGAACGGAAGGGGGAGAGAGAATGGCGACGGTCAAGCAGGTGCTGGAGCAGGTGGACGCCATGCTCCCCAACCAGTACACCACGGCGGAGAAGCGGCGGTGGCTTCTGCAGGCGGAGGGCTTCGTGGTGCGGGAGGTGCATCAGCCACACGCAGGCGGAGAGGAGACAGAGGTGCCGCCGGAGGACACCGGGGAGGACACGGTGCTGCTGGTGCAGCCGCCCTATGACGAGCTGTACCGCCACTATGTGGAGGCGCAGATCCACTACGCCAACGGGGAGATGGAGCGGTACAACAATGCCTGTGCCGCTTGGAACAACGCCCTGCTGACATACCGGGACTTCTGGTGCCGCAGTCATATGCCCCGGCAGGGGGTGAAGGCGCTGCGGCTGATGTGAGGGGGATGGGATGTTTTTTCAGAAAATGAGCGTGCCGGTGCAGAGCACGGTGACGGTCAGCAGCTTTTTAGGGCTGGATCGGCGGGCAAGAGGGGAGCTGGGCTCCTTCCGGGAGATGGAGAACCTCACCTCCGACGGCTATCCCACCCTGACGGTGCGACCCCGGCGTGGTCTTGCAGGGCGGGTGGAGTCCCCCGGCGGCATAGCCGCCAAGGATGCGCTGATCTGGGTGGACGGTCACACCCTGTATATCGGCGGCGTGGCCACGGAACTGGTGCTGACGGAGGGAAATAAGCAGCTCATTGGCATGGGCAGCTGGCTTATCGTGTGGCCGGACAAGAAGTACATCAACACCGGCGATCTCAGCCAGCACGGCAGTCTGGAGAACCGGGTGCAGACACAGGGACAGGTGACACTGTCTCTCTGCGGGGCCAAGGGGGCGGCACTGGGGGACTATCTGGTCTCGGAGGAGCCGCCGGCGGACCCGGCGGGAGGATGCCTGTGGCTGGACACCACCGGGGAGATACCGGTGCTGCGGCAATACGGCGAGAGCGGCTGGAGCATCCGGGAGGATACCTATGTAAAAATAGCGGCAGGCGGCATCGGCGTGGGCTTCACCGCCGGGGACGGCGTGGTCATCGAGGGATGCCGTGAGGAGAGCATCAACGGCAGCCATGTGCTGGAGGCGGCGGAGGACGGCGCTCTGGTGGTGCCGGGGATGATCGCCAGTCAGGCGACCCAGACGGAGACGTTGACGGTGCAGCGCAGCGTGCCGGAGATGGACTTCGTTATCGAGAGCGGCAACCGGCTGTGGGGGTGCAAGTACGGTGTGGTGGACGGAAAGGCCGTCAATGAAATCTATGCCAGTAAGCTGGGGGATTTCAAGAACTGGAACTGCTATGCCGGGCGCAGCACCGACAGCTATGCAGCTACCCGTGGCTCCGACGGCCCCTTCACCGGGGCGGCGGACTATCTGGGCAGTCCCCTGTTTTTCAAGGAGGACTGCGTCGAGCGGGTGTATCCCAGTGCGGCGGGAGCGCACCAGATCGTGACGGTGCGGTGTCCCGGCGTCAGGAAGGGCAGCGGACGGAGTCTTCAGACGGTGGAGGGCGTGCTGTACTACCACGGCTGCGGCGGCGTATATGCCTTTGACGGCAGTATGCCACAGCGGGTATCCCAAGCGCTGGGGGAGGATGAGTATCACGGCGCCGTGGCCGGAGGCGCAGACGGGAAGTACTATCTCTCGGTGCTGGACGCCGAAAATCAGCCGCAGCTGCTGGTATATGATGTGCGGCAGGGGCTGTGGCACCGGGAGGACGACCTGCGGCCGGTGGGCTTCGCCGTCAGCGGCGGCGTGTTGTACGCCATGACCAAGGAGGGGGATATTCTCGCCTTAAAGGGCGGCGGCACGGTGCAGGAGGAGCCTGTTGCATGGCGGGCGGAGACCGGCGATCTGGGACTGGACTCCGGCGAGGGAAAGTACCTGATGCGTCTGTCTCTGCGGCTGCGACCGGAGGAGGGTAGTACCGTCCGAGCGGCAGTGAGCTATGACGAAGGGCAGACGTGGCAGGAGCAGGGCGGCGTCACCGGCAGCGGGTGGCTGCGGGACTGCGTGCTCCATGTGCGGCCCCGAAGGTGCCGGAGACTGCGGCTGCGAATCTATGGCGTGGGCGGCTGCCGGGTATACAGCCTGACGGCGGTGTATGAGAAGGGAAGTGACGGCCCGTGAGCACACTGATGATGCCGCCCAGCCCTCAGGGGACGGTGCAGGAGCAGCTGGTGCGGCAGTATTCGTACCTGTTTCAGATGGCCCAGCAGCTGAATGTGGCGCTGGGACAGCTGGAGAGCGGCGGGACTGCCGCACCCTCCGGCGGCACTGCGGCCCCGGCGGCGCGGGAGCAGCAGTATCAGACTCTGAAGAGTATGATCGTCAAGACGGCGGACACGGTGCAGAGGCGTATGGATCAGCTTTCGGCCAAGCTGACGGGAGAGTATGTGGCGGCGTCGGAGTTCGGTACCTATGTGGAGCGGCTCAATGCGTATCTGGAGGCGAATCCGGAGGCGCTGACCCAGTATTACAGCTTTTTTGCCGACCTGCAGGCCAGCACGGAGACGGTGTCCGCCGCCTTTGAGCAGTACCGGGTGGAGACAGAAGGATACATCCGGACGGGCATCGTGTGCTACGACGGGGCGGTGCCGCAGTATGGCGTGGCGGTGGGGCAGAACCTCACCTGCCGGGAGGTGGACGGAGAGACGGTGGTGGAGCAGAACGACTTCCGGGCCACCTTCACTGCCAGCAAGCTGTCCTTCTGGCAGGATGCCAGCGAGGTGGCATATGTGTCCAACAACCGGCTGTATATCACCAACATCACGGTGCTGGAGGGTATGAGCATCGGGGAGTGGGAGATCTCGTCAGAGAACGGACTGGTGATCCGGTGGATGGGAGGTTGAGGAAATGGCCAGTATTTACGGAGGGGCCTCCGGCAACGGCTGGAAGCTGAGGCTGGACTATACGGTGACGCAGGATCGGGCGGCCAACACATCCAGTCTGAGGCTGCGGCTGTATCTGTACGCCAACACCACGGGGTCATACAATCTGGAGAAGGACTCGGCGTACTACGTTTTGCAGGGACAGAAGGTCTATCAGACGTATCAGTACACGGCGCCGGGATGGTATCTGTTGGGAGAACGGACGGTGACGGTGCGCCATGGGGCGGACGGAAACGGCTCGGTGCAGCTGGGCGGTCAGTGGGTGTCGGATGTGGAATCCAGCTGGACCCCGGCCAGCCTGTCGGTGTCGGCGGCGGTAGCGCTGCCCCGTATCCTGCGGCCCTCGGTGCTGCGGGCGGCGGAACTGACGCTGGGGCAGGCGTGTGTGCTGTCCATTCGTGCAGAGGAGGAGCGGTACACCCATCGGGTGACGTATGCGCTGGGGAGCGCCAGCGGCACGGTGGTGCAGGAGACGGCGCAGCGGGAGCTGACGTGGACTCCGCCGCTGGAGCTGGCCCGGCAGCTGCCTCAGTCTGTGGCGGGGACCATGCGTTTGACGGTGACCACCTATGACGGCGACACCACCATGGGAAGCAGCGTCACGGAGTGCAGGGTCTATGTGCCGGATACGGTGCGGCCCACGGCGGCGCTGACGGTAACGCCGGTGAACGACAATGCCGTGCTGGAGCAGTGGGGCGTGTTTGTCAAGGGAATGACCCGGCTGAGGTGGCAGGTGACGGCGCAGGGAGCCTATGGGGCCTCCATCGACGGGTGCAGCGTCAGCTGCGGCGGGGGTGGGGGGAGCGGGGTGGGACGAGCAGCGGTCTGAACGGTGTGGCTGCTGGGGCGGTGTCGGTGAGCGGCGAGGTGACGGCTGCGGCCGCAGTGAAGGACAGTCGGGGGCGCAGCGTCTCTGTAGAAGCAGAGGCGGTGACAATATACGATTACAGCGGCCCCACCATGACCCGGCCGGCGGTATGCCGGTGCGATGCCGACGGCACGGCGTGCAGCGACGGCGGCTATGTGAAGGTGAAGTGTGGGACGCAGTGCTCCGACGTGGGCGGACGGAATCAGGTGAGCCTGCGGGTGCGCTCCCGGCGTCCCGGCGGGGAGTTCGGCGGCTATACGGCGCTGGAGAGCGGCGTGGAGAAGGTGCTGCCGGGATTTTCTCCGCTGCTGTCGTATGAACTGGAGCTCTCGGCGGAGGACTTGCCGGGGAGCCGGAGAACGGTGGTGTGCGCCATTCCCACGGCGGCGGCTGCGGTGCATCTGGCCTCCGGCGGCACGGCGGTAGGCGTGGGGAAGTATGCCGAGCACGACCGGGCGGTGGAGGTGAACCCGGAGTGGGAGGTCTATGTGAAGGGTAAGGCCCTGTGGGAACTGATCTATCCTGTGGGGAGCCTGTATCTGTCGGCGGCGGATACCGATCCGGGGGTGCTGTTTGGCGGAACGTGGGAGCGCATCCGGGACAGGTTCCTGCTGGCGGCAGGCACTGCGTATGGTGCAGGGACCACCGGCGGTGAGGCGGTCCACACGCTGACGGAGAATGAACTGCCCGCCCATGCCCACAACCCGGCCAACGAGGCGGGGTACTACGGCTTTATCACCAACAGCCAGAAGGCCTTTGCCGTGGGGGATATGGGCGTGCAGAGTGGCAGCGGCCGGTACTATCCCTATGCCCCGGCGGCCTTTGATATCAGCCGCAATACCAAAACGGGCAGCGTGGGCGGCGGGAAGGCCCACAACAATATGCCGCCGTATCTGGCGGTGTACATCTGGCAACGGACGGCATGAAAAGGAGGAAGAAAGATGGCATCCAATTATCCTACCGTCTACTACGGCTCCTACGGAGAGACGGTGAAGCAGCTGCAGCAGGCATTGAACCAGGTGGGCTATTCGCTGGACGTGGACGGCGGCTTTGGGGAAAAGACCCGTGCGGCGGTGCTGGACTATCAGCGCAAGAATGGTCTGCGGGTGGACGGCGTGGCGGGCAGCGAGACCATGGGGAGCCTGTTGGCACGGCTGACCCCGGCTACCTCAGGCCCCAGCACCAGCGGTCAGGTGCTCTCCGGCGTGTCGGATGAGACTATGAGCCGGATGCGGCAGCTGGAGAAGGGATATACCCCATCCGATGAGGTGACGGCGGCCCGTGCTCTGTGGGAGAGCCTGCAGGGGCAGAAGCCGGGGGAATATGAGTCCCGGTTCCAGCAGCAGCTGGCGGCGCTGTACGACCAGATCAGCTCCCGCAAGCCCTATGCCTACGACCCGGAGCAGGACGCCGACTATCAGCGCTATGCACGGCTCTATCAGAGGCAGGGGCAGGCGGCCATGGAGGATACCATGGGGCAGGCGGCGGCGCTGTCCGGCGGGTATGGTTCCAGCTATGCCCAGCAGACGGGGCAGCAGGCATACAGCCAGTATCTGTCGGAGCTGTCGGCCCTGATCCCGGAGCTGGAGAAGCAGGCTCGCAGCCGCTATGAGCAGCAGGGACAGGCCCTGATGGACCGGTACGGCCTGCTGCAGCAGGCGGAGCAGGTGGATTACAGCCGCTGGCAGGATCAGCTGAAGGCGTGGCAGTCCGACAGCGACCGGGCGTATGAGTACTATAACAGCGTGGGGAAGGAGGACCGGGATCTGTACAGCACCATGCTGAAGTACTATGCCGGCAAGGCGGCGGACGAACAGAAGGCCGCTGATGGGGTGCGGTACGGCAGCGGCCGGACGGTGGAGGGGGAGAAGCCCCAGTCCCTCAGCTCCACTGCCAGCGACAGTCTGGAGCGGGCCATGGGTAACTATCTCAAGGCCGGGGATACCCGCAGCGCACAGAACCTTATTACCCTGTACAAGGAGCGGATGACGCCCACCCAGAAGAAGCGCTTTTCGGCGCTGTTTGACAAGTACGGCGCAGCCATCGGCTGGTAAGGACTTGCCAAAGGGCGGCGGGGCGGGTACAATAGAGCCTGACTTGTAAGGGGAGGGCGCTGAGGAATGGCGGGATACTACTACGGACAGCTGAGCAAGGAGAAAAAGGCGGTCTATGATATGCTGGCGGCGGGGTGCGATGCGCTGGCGGCGGTGATCCGGGTGCCGGATCTGGGGACGGAGGTGCTGTCGGACATCTATCTGCGGATGAAGCTGGATCTGCCGCTGCTGTTTTTTGTGACGGGATTTCACTACCGAAAGATGCCGGGGGCGGATCATGTGGAGGTGCTGCCGGACTATCTGTTCGACCGGGGAAAGGTGAAGATGCACCGGCAGGCGGTGACGGCCCGGCTGGAGCGGCTGGGGCGGGCCCCGCCGGGGGAAAGGGAGGGGGGGGGGGGGGGGGGGGTCTCTTCCGATCTGAAAGAGTGACCGGGAGAAGGAGCTGGCCATCCACGATTTCATTCTGGAGAACGTCACCTATGACAAGCTGAAAAAGTCCTATTCTCACGAAATCATCGGGCCGCTGACCCAAGGGGTGGGGGTGTGTGAGGGCATCGCCAAGACGGTGAAGGCCCTGTGCGACGCTGTGGGGCTTCCCTGTATCGTGGCGCTCAGCGAGGCGGCACCGGAGATCGGCGTGCGATACCGGCACACATGGAACGTGGTGACGGTGGAGGGGCAGCGGTATCATATGGACGCCACCTTTGATAACTCCCTCCAGCGGGGGATGAAGCGGTACGACTACTTCAATCTGGACGACCGGCATATCTTCCGGGACCATCAGAAGCTGGTGCTGCCGCTGCCGGAGTGCAGCGGAGACAAGGGGTACTTCTACCGGTCGCTGTCCTTCACCAAGACGGAGGATGTGGAGAAGCGGGTGCGGCAGGCCCTGCGGAAGAAGCAGGAGCACTTCGTGTTCCACTGGCGTGGCGGCGGGCTGAATCAGGAGATCCTGAGGCAGCTGCTGGAGAAGTGCGCCGGTGCGGCGGCAGAGCGGGGCAAGACCGTGGGCTGCTCCCTGAACCGGGCGCAGGCGGTGATCCAGCTGGATTTCTCCGACGCCCCGGCGGGAGAGGTGCTGGTGGAGGAGCCGGACGAGGGACAGAAGCTGTGAATGGGTAAGGATTTCAGGCTCTTGAAGGGGTGAGAGGTGCAAAACCGGGGGTTTTGCGCCTCTTTTTGTTGCACTCAACCGTTGGTTGAATTATAATATCCGTAATTCAACTACGCCGTTATTGCCATTTTAGACGGTTTTTTATATGCTGAGAGCACAAAATGAAAGGAGCGAACACACGATGAGTGAGAATTTGTTGGCAGGCCGCATCGCACAGCTGCGGAAAGAGGCGGGCATGACCCAGGAACAGCTGGGCAATGCCCTGGGACTGACGTATCAGTCGGTGAGCAAGTGGGAGAATGGAGTTTCCCATAGTTAAAGATACCACACCAAACATAACAACACCACGCTTATACGGGACTTAGCACACCCCAAAAGAACATACAGAAATCCCCCATAAGCAACAAGGTTTGCTTTATGGGGGATTTCTTGTTTTAATTGTCGTTTTTGATATTATTCAACAGTCTCAATAGAATCCACAATGCTCATTCTTGCAATAGAACGCAGAGGAATTGCCGTTGCAAGCAGGCAGGCCACAATAGAAATAATCGCAGCTTCCACAATCGCCATAACCGGAACAGCGACAAGCTGTAAAGCATCGGTCTGTGCTGCTCCGACAAAGATACAGCAGACATAGCCAAACACTGCTCCAATCACTGACGCAATGATACCGTAATAAGCGCCCTCCCACAGAAATGTTTTATAAAGGCTTGCGGCACTCATTCCAATAGCCCGCTGCATCCCGATTTCACCGACACGAGTATGAATATTGCTGTAAACGGTATTGATGATGTTCAGGATGCCAATGATACCGATAAAGATGATAAGCACCCAGCACAGCATTTTGATCTGTTCAAAGCTTTCTATCATCTCATTGCTGCTTTGGAGATAGGAAAGCCAATGTGTTCCTGGATAATTGCTGCACCAGCTATCCAACCAGCTTTCAAAGGTATCTGTATCGGCGTTATCCTGTAATGTAGGATAGACTTCTGAATAACTGTCGTTTCCGAGCAGTGAACAGTATATTTCGTCATTCACGATGAGTTGAACACCATTCGTAAAGCCATCATTATTGATTGTGATTGCTGTATCGATCAATCCTAATACAGGAAGTGTTCTGTCTCCCAGTTGAATGGTATCACCTACGGTAAGATCAGTCTGCTGAACAGTTGTATCTCCATAAGAAAAGGCAATGGGATTTTTTACAAGGCAGCCTGTTCCATCTTTCAAAGCCTGTTTATCCTGAGCAGACAAGTTAGGAGCATAGATTTGTAATTGTGCTTCATCCACATTTACAAGCTGCAAGGTTTCATGGCTCTGTACGGAAAGATCAGTTTCAAAGGGCAGTATATCACCGGCACCTGGCATAAATACAGAAAGCCGTGTAGTGGAAACACTTTCTACTGCGTCATTTTCCGCTAATGTTTTTACGGCTTCTGATGGGATGCCAACGGTTTCATTTGTAACTGCATAGTCGCTGAAATACATGTCCTGAACGGAACTGCTGGCATCAAGCAGCCCTGTAAAGCTCTGCAAGGCAACAAATACGGTAATACTCATAACCAAAGACAGAATGGTAACTGCTGTTCTTCCACGCCCTCGTTTTAGGTTGAGCCTTGCATAATAGGCTTCAAAATTACGGATGTTGCGGTTCCTTTTTATCCTGCGTTTGATTTTCACAGTCTGCCCCGACATAGCAACAGTAGGAGATACATGGGATGCGTACCGGGCAGCAGGAAAGGCAGCCAGCAGAGCAAACAGAAGTATGACTGCGATACTGGCAAAGAGCATCGGTAGTTTTACCGTACTGGCGGTGTTGATTGCAGAGTTCAATTCGGAAGTGCTGTTTGCCATGAACAGATCGGGATTGAGAAGCCCCGTAGCCGCAATCAATACACCTTTTGCCGACAATATACCGAGCAGCAATCCGATAGGAATACCGGCTCCACAGAGAATCAAAAGCTGCAAAGAAACCAAACGATAGATTTGCCCTCGTTCTCCACCAATCGCACGAAGTGTTCCGTATTCTTTGATGCGTTTTGTGATAGAGATTTTCAGAATGTTGTAGATTACCAGCCCAGCCGCCAGCAAGACCAGAACACCCACCAAAATACACGCCGCAGTCATAAATGAAAATCCCGTACCGGTATCGCTGTCTGCCGCTTCATCATAGGAAATACCAATAGCGTCAAGCAAAACCCAGTTATATTGGATATACCGTTCATCCACGTTCAAATCTTCTGCGAGAGCATAAATGATGCTTTGAAAATTTTGCTTGTCATAAGTCTTAAAATCTGTGGAATAAAGCAGATACTCTTCTGGCAACAGTTCTTCTGCGGTTCCCTCACCGACAATCCCCTCAACCGTACCAGATGCGTAGCCGATATAGCTGCTTTCCAGAATGCCCGTCAATACAAAATCAGCAGAATATTCTAACTCTGACAGCGATCCATCCATAACGGAAACACTCAAATCCAGAGAAACGGTATCGCCAATTACAGCGTCCAATCCAAGATATTGAAGCGCATCCTCCGACAGGGCAATCTCAATCGCTTCCTCTGGTAATCGTCCCTCTTTTACGTTTCCGATTGCCGGGTACATAGATAATGCGTTATCGTGATATTCCCGAAGATATAAAGATAAACTACTGTTGCCTAATGGTGTGCTGCCGATAAAGATCGTATCGCCTACATCATATAGGCGATCATCTTCATGCAGCTTTTGCGCTTGTTCCTTGCCAAGCTGATGAAAGGTTGCATAACGGTTTCCGTTCAGACCCGCCGCCTGCTGAATACGCATGGATTGCAATATACCAATAGACTGACCGATCACTGTCGTCATAATCGTGGACATGATAACTGCAACCAAGATCAGGATTGCCGTGATTTTCTGTGCTTTCAGTTCTTTCCATGCAAGAGCTAAATAAGATTTCATCTTGCTGTCACCTCCGAAAGAACACCGTCCACAATTACAAATTGCCGGTCTGCCATTCTTGCAATGCGGCTGTCGTGAGTGATGATAACAAGCGTTTTCCCCATCTTTTTCCATATGCTTTGCAGCATTTCCATACCCTCGCCGCCGCTCTTGCTGTCCAGATTTCCAGTCGGTTCGTCAGCAAAAATAATATCCGGCTTTGCGATCAGGGCGCGGGCAATCGCTACACGCTGTTGCTGACCGCCGGAAAGTTCATGGGGCAAATGGGTCAGCCGTTCACGAATACCTAACAAATCCGTAAGCTGATTTAGATATACTTCGTCCGGCTGCTTTTTGTCCAGAAGCAGGGGCATGATGATGTTTTCTTTTGCGGTCAGCACAGGGAGAAGATTGAATTGCTGAAAGATAAATCCGATGCGCCGACGGCGAAATGAGGACAGTTCTTTGTCATTAAAACGATAAATGTCTTTTCCATCGTATGTCAGACTGCCGGAAGTCGGCTTGTCCAGTCCAGACAGCAGGTGGAGCAAGGTACTTTTGCCGCTGCCAGATGGTCCCATAATAGAAATAAAATCGCTGGATGCAATTTCAAGGTTGACTTTATCCAACGCAACGACACGGCTCTCGCCGCTGCCGTAGATTTTCGATAGTTCCTTTGCTTCAATGTTCATAAAAAACACTCTCCTTGTTTATAATATAAGGAGAGTGTAAAACAGAAATCTCAAAAAACGCTCAAGGTTTCTGATTTATTTGGAAAGAAGCAGTAGCCGTTGCGCCATAACTTTTGCTGTTTTCCAGTGTAAGTGTTCCTCCATGCTTCAGACATAGTATCTGGCTGCTGTATAGCCCCATACCAAAGTGTGCGGAGTCTTCTTTCATTTTTCCAAACGGTTTCGGGCCGCTTTGTATTAACTCCACAGGATAGCCTGGCCCATCGTCTGTAACTGATAGATGCAAGAAGTTTCCTTTCCGTTCCAAATGAATTTCAATTTTACTCTTTGCAAACCGAGCCGCATTTCCAATTAGATTTTCAGCAACGGTTAAAACCAATCCATGATCTAATTGTATTGTCCCCTTATCAGGTGCGGAAACAGACGGTTCTAATGCTCCTGCAAGAATTTTTGCTGTTTCCTCTAATTCAGAATGTAGCAGTGAATAGGAATACTCGTTTATCCGCACCGGCATTTGTTCTAATCGTTGGATGCTACTCATAGCTTCTGCATACTGTTCAATCCGTAATGTATAGCTTTCCAATCTGTCAATGGCTTGTTCATCTGCTGTTCCCTGCCGCAGTAATTTTATAGTTCCCTTTAAGACCGTGATCGGATTGCGCAAGTCATGGGAAAAGGCGGCATTTAGCCTTTTCCGTTCTTCTGCCTGCCGCCACAGTTCCTGATTTGATTTCAGAAGTTCTTCGCGCATAGTATCAAAGGCGGTGCAGAGCTGCCCCAATTCATCATCAGAATGGACAGGCATAGAAAAGTCAAGGTCATGGTTCCGAATCCGTGAAATCCCATTCCGTAGCGTGGAGATCGGCTGTTTCAATTTGATATGATAATATAATATGCCGGATAGAGCCAGCCCGCCCATAGGGAGAACAATGCAGGACACAATTTGAATGATTCCAAGCATGGACAATATATTTTGCTGGGTCTCTGTGGGGGTTTCCATTTTAACGATTGAACCGTCTGCTAAAATTTCTATTCCACCGGAGGGAAAGTTGCTGCTGATTGAATTGCATATCATAAAGACTAAGCCTAACATCAGGAGAGCCACCAAAACACAGGAAGCAGATAGGACGAGAAAAGTTTTCTTTAATTCCATATTTTTCAGACGTTCCACCGATAACCACACCCCCAAACTGTATCAATATAACTGTGAAGCGTACAAGCAGCCAGCTTCGCCCGGATTTTCCTGATATGTTCCATGACAGTATCACTGTTACCCTCGCCGTCAAGTCCCCACACTGTTTCATAAATACGCTCCCGGTCAAATACCTGTCCGGCATTCAGCGAAAGCAGCTCCACAATATCAAATTCCCTTTTTGATAAAGCAACAGGTTCACCCGCCACTGTGACGGTTCGGGCTGAATAATCAATCGTCAGTTCACCAAAGAAGCGAATTGTCGCTTTATTCCTGTGTCGCTGCTCCCTCCTCAGATGTGCGGCAACTCTCGCCCCTAATTCGTCCAAATCAAAAGGCTTAATGATATAATCGTCGGCACCTGCCTGAAAGCCGATGATTTTATCGGCAGATTCGACCCTTGCCGTCAAAAAAAGAATGGGGCAAGTAATAAGCTCCCGAATTTTCTGACAAAGGGTCAATCCGTCTATGTCCGGCATATTGATGTCGAGCAGGATTAAATCGGGCTGTCTTGCTAATTTTTGAAGTGCTTCATTTCCGCAATAAGCGGTCAACACCTCATATTGAGAAGAAAAATAACTCGCCATCATATCTACAATTCCCGGTTCATCATCAACAATAAGAAGCCTTTGTTTCATGCTATCATCTCCATTTGCAATTCATAATATTTATCGTAACAGCCAAATCTCAAAAAACGCTCAAACTTTTGCCGTCAGGAAAGTATAAAATCAATAGACTGATAAATTTATTATAATATTACTCTGCTGATACAGCCAGTCCGTAAATTCTTTCGGGCTGGCTGTCTTTTCTTTTACAGCAT
>ERZ859776.812-NODE-812-length-13309-cov-4.549645_pt1 | contig 13309 bp, 10 predicted proteins | sample MGYA00509987_ERZ859776 | MGnify/ENA primary metagenome ERZ859776 (study PRJEB30046, sample SAMN00715146) | human gut metagenome | study: EMG produced TPA metagenomics assembly of the A metagenome-wide association study of gut microbiota in type 2... | reverse complement strand
AGCCGCGGGCTGTCGGGCCCGCAATTGGCAACCGTAGAGCCCGCAACTGCGAAACGAAAAAAAAGACCTGCTGTTTCGGGGAAAATGCAGTAGCTAAACTACTATTTAGCGTGTGTTTTTGCAGATATTACCCTGCTGATTTCCCGTTATTTATTACGCGTTTCCATTGGTGTGCCCATGCGTTTATGAGATGATAGCGCATGATACCGGATATAGTGCAATCGTTTGCATTCTTCTTATTGAACTTTTTGCGGCATCTTTGTCTCTTACTCGACAATATAGCATACATTTGTTGTATCATAATAAAGTATTTGGAGCACGTTCCGTATTTAGGTTAATATACTGAAACGTCTTTTGAATATACTGTAGATAATTAATATTGTTAACTTTAATTTTTAAATGCATGAAGCAAGTTAATCTTAGAATCTGTCGAACGATTCTTCCCCTGTTATTAGGGTTATTCTTGTCAGTTGGCGTTTATGCACAGAACATCACGGTGAAAGGGCATGTGAAAGATGCTTTGGGTGGTGTGATTGGCGCTAATGTCATTGAAAAAGGTAATCCGTCTAATGGCACTATTACCGATGTGGACGGAAATTTTACATTGTCTGTACCCAAAGGAGCAATTCTTCAGGTATCTTTTATAGGGTACAAAACACAGGAAATAGAAGCAACTTCATCTGTGATTGTGACTTTGAAAGACGATTCGGAATTATTGAATGAAGTGGTTGTCATCGGTTACGGTGTGGCTAAGAAAAATGACCTTACCGGTTCGGTGACAGCGATCAAGCCGGATGAGAAAAATAAAGGTCTGGTCGTAAGCGCTCAGGATATGATTCAAGGTAAGATTGCCGGTGTAAATGTAAACACCACTTCGGGAGCTCCCGGTGAAGGCGCTCAAATCCGTATTCGCGGTGGCGCTTCTTTGAATGCCAGCAACAATCCGCTTATAGTGATAGACGGCATGCCGATGGATAATAACAATACCAAAGGTGTGAACAATCCGCTTTCACTTGTCAATCCTAATGATATTGAAACTTTTACGGTGCTGAAAGATGCTTCTGCTACGGCAATTTACGGTAGCCGTGGTTCTAATGGAGTAATTATCATTACAACTAAAAAAGGACGTAAGAACCAGGCACCGAAGGTTTCATATAACGGAACTTTGTCGGTAAGTACGATTGCAGACAAACTCGATGTAATGAACGCTCCCGAATATGTTGAATTTATCAAGAATACGTATGGCGAAGGCTCGGCAGCTTATGCAGGACTCGGATGGCAGAAATACAATGAAGATGGTACACCGGACTTTTCTGCCGGCACATATAATACGGATTGGCAGGATGAAATATACCGTGCTGGTATCAGCCACGACCATAATGTCAGCGTTACCGGTGGAGTGGGCAATGAAAGTTGGTCCATGCCTTATCGTGTCAGCGTAGGATATACCAATCAGGAAGGTATTCTGAAAGGTTCCGATTATAACCGTTTTACAGCAGGGTTTACTCTGAACCCCTCATTGCTGAATGATCATCTTAATTTTAACATCAATGCCAAGTATTCTTACTCCAAGACAAATCCGGGTGGTACGGATGCTATCGGTGCAGCTATCTCTATGGACCCGACTCGTCCGATAATGAGTGAGGACGAACAGTTCAAGAATTGGGGCGGTTATTGGCAGTGGACAAAGAATACTTCCGAATACGACCCCACTTTCCCGTTTGCACGCAATGATGATGCTCCCAAAAATCCGGTGGAACTGATTAATCATTATACATTTGATAAGAGCGCTACCGTACTTCTCGGTAATTTTGAAGCCGATTATAAGATACATGGGTTTGAAGACCTGCGTTTGCATATGAATCTTTCCGGTGAATATGCCGATGGTGGAGAATATACTAACAACAATCCGTATTCGACTTATGGCTTCTATTATGGAGGTGTAGGCGAGAACAAGGAAAAGAAATACAACCTGATTGCTACGGCATACGCCCAGTACAATAAAGATTTCAACAAGGCACATCATCTGGATGTGATGGTGGGTTACGAATATAATCACATGAAATATTGGGGTGGAGAATGGTTCGAAAACTATTATCCTTCTACCAATGAGAGTTATTATGACGATGGTACTCCGAAAGCCGGAACAATAAACAGCTCTTCTACAAAGAATTGGAGAGGCCAGATTTATCTTGTCAGCTGGTATGGACGTGCCAATTATTCGCTTCTTGACCGTTATCTTTTCACCTTTACAGCCCGTTATGACGGTTCGAGCCGTTTTGCAGACGGACAACGCTGGGGTTTCTTCCCTTCGGCAGCCTTTGCTTGGCGTGTGAAGGATGAAGCTTTCCTGAAAGATGTAGATGCTGTCAGTGACTTGAAACTTCGTCTTGGCTGGGGTAAGACCGGTCAGCAGGATACAGGTAAGGAATACTACACAGCCATATACAAGGTAAGCACCAGTGAGAACCATCGTTATCCGGTAGGTCCTAACAATCCGGGTACGCTTTATCAGCCTTTGCCTTATAATGACGACCTTACTTGGGAAACTACGACCACATGGAACTTAGGGTTGGATTATGGAATGTTTGACCAGAGACTGACTTTGAACCTTGATGCTTATTACCGCGAAACCACGGACTTGCTTTCCACACCTACAATTCCGGCAGGACAGAACTTTGATAATGCCCTTATGCTTAATGCCGGTTCTTTGAAGAATACCGGTGTTGAAATAGCTCTGTCGGGCAAACCTGTTCAAACAAAAGACTGGTTTGTGGAACTTGGAATGAACATAGCATACAACAAGAATGAGATAACTGGTCTTTATGGCGGACGTGACGTTATTGAAGCAGGTATGAAAGTGGGTACCGACCAGCAAATCACCTATCATAAAGTGGGACTTCCCGCCAACTCCTTCTGGGTGTATCAGCAGGTGTATGACGAAAGCGGACGTCCTATCATGGGATGTTATGTAGACCGGAATGCTGACGGCAGCATAGACGAAAACGACCGCTATTATTATAAAAACATTATAGCGCCTTGGACAGGCGGATTTAATTTTAAAGTAGCTTATAAGAACTGGGACCTCGGAACCAACTTCAGAGCCAGCTTCGGTAATTATGTATACAATGGCATCGAATCGGGCAAGGCAAATTCTGCAATGCTTTATAATTCCAAAGGATATTACGAGAATAGCACGGCAGATATCGTAAGCCTTGGCTGGAGTTCTTACAATTATGCGCTTACTGATTATTTTGTACAGAATGCAAGTTTCCTGAAGTGTGACAATATTACGCTTGGATATAATTTCGATAATCTTTTTAAAGCCGGCAAGTACAAAGGCGTGTCAGGACGTATCTATGCTTCATGCTCAAATGTCTTTACCATTACGAAGTACAAAGGGCTTGACCCGGAACAGACTTCCGGAAAGGAGAGCAGCCTCTATCCGCGCAGCCGTACTTTCCTTCTTGGATTGAATCTTAATTTCTAATTTAATAACTGAGGACAATTATGAAACTAAATAAAATAAAAGCAATATTTCCTGCCATTGCTCTTTTTCTGACAGCAAGCATGACTTCCTGTATGGATGATCTTGAGAAAGGGAATATAGACCCTACCGTAGAGCCTAATCCGAATCTGTTGGGGCTGTATAGCAAATGTTATGCCGGACTCATCATGGAAGGTAATGACGGTAATGCGGATTTTACCATAGACGATGCCGGTAAATCGACGTTATTGCGTAACGTGTTTAATTTTAATGAACTTTCTACCGATGAGGCTATCTGCTGGTGGAGCGACGGTGGTATTACCGATATCGGTTATAACCAATGTATGCCGGGTACTGCGACTCTCAGATTTCTTTATTATCGTCTGATGTCCAATATTACGTACTGCAACCATTATTTGAGCCTTGAAGCGGCACAAGCCGACAAGACGATGCTTGCAGAGGTGCGTTTTATCCGTGCATACAACTATTTCTTAATGCTCGATTTCTTTGGAGACCCCTCTTTTATAGAGACAATTACCTCGGAAGTGCCTAAACAAGCCCATGCCTATAATGAGAAATTTGACGAGAGTGCCACATATACCCGTGCGGAACTTCTGCAATTGGGACGTGAATTCCTCTTTAATTGGGTGAAAAAGGAATTGGAAAATGCCGAAGCGGATATGTTGCCTGCCGAACCGGAAACGGACAGTGATGCAAACTATGGCCGCGCCGACAAAGCGGCAGCCTGGATTTTGCTGAGCCGTTTATATCTTAATGCCGGTACTTATCTTAATAATGACGGGCAGAACAATCCTCATTGGGATAAAGCGTTGGAATATGCTGAAATGGTTATCAATTCAAATTACGCAATCTTTGATGATACCAGGATTCCGACAGAAGCTACGCAGAGAGGTTATCGTCCGTACGATTTGCTCTTTATGGGTGATAACGGATCGAATGGTGCCAGTTGTGAAGCCATACTTCCGCTTCTTCAGGATGGAAAGGTGACGAAAGGCTATGGAGGTTCGCTTTTCTTTATTGCCGCTATGTGGAATGATAAGATGCAAACCGTAACCGACCTCACTGCCGGTACTACGGGTAATACGTGGTCCGGTATGCGATGCCGTCCTCAACTGATTGAGAAGTTTACTAATAATCCTGAATCTTTTGTAGGCAAGTCGACGAAGGAAATCCGTGCTTTGCAAATCGATGACCGTGCGCTTTTCTGGGGAAAAGGTTCGGATGGCGATGAACGTACGCTTGACTTGGGAGATAACTCCAGCTTCTATCAAGGCCTGGTAACTACGAAATGGAATAACAACTATTCCAACGGCGGAAGCCCGCACGATGTGTTCGATGTGGATACGGATTTCTTCCTTTTCCGTGTGGCAGAAGCTTATCTCAATGCTGCGGAAGCAGAAATGCATCTCAATGGCGAGAGTTCAACAAAGGCAAAAGGTTATATCGATATCTTGCGTAAGCGTGCCCACACGGCTACAAGCGATTCTTACAACCTGAACTATATTCTTGACGAGCGTTCGCGCGAATTCTATTTCGAGGGTCTCCGTCGTACCGACCTTATACGTTTTAATCAGTTCGGTGGTACGCAAACTACCTATAACTGGTCGTATAAAGGCGGCAATATCAATGGAGTGACATTCGATAAGACAAGAAATCTTTTCCCTCTCCCGACATCGGAAATACAGGCAAACAGAAGCCTTATCCAGATTGATGGTTATAATGAGACAGAAGAGTAAAGTTAAAACAGTAAATTTAGAAAAGTAATATGAAGAATAAATTATTGCTTGGTGCTGTGCTTGTCGGTACTGCCGGCATATTTGCAGCATGTTCGGATGATAATGATTCGAACCCTACGCTGATACAACCCACGGAGCTCGTCTTGAACACTCCGGCTTACGTGAACGAAACGGTTGATTTGGAGAATACGGAAGCTCTTCGGTTGACATGGTCACAACCGGAATATACAACAGGCAATGCTCCGATTAATGCGACATATGAAATACAGGTTTCTCCGACAAACTCATTCACTGTGTCTACGGACGAAGCGGATGCGGATGAGGAAAATGCTCTTGTTGCCGATTATGCAGTTATCGACAAGACCTCTACAACCTGTTTTGCTGATTTGGCGGCATCTGAACTTAACAAGGCTCTGGCTAAAGTAGCGAAGTGGAAAGCAGACGCTGTTCCTGCCGAACAAAAGACTTTTATTCGTATCAATGCATTTGTGCTTGAAGGTATGAATAGATTGAATGCCATTACATCGAATGTGGTAGAAATCAGTGTGGCTCCTTATTATGTGGAATTGTCGGATGCCGCTCCTATTATGTGGTATCTTGTCGGAAATAATTTTGGTGACGGTGCTTGGAGTGATAAGCCGGGCGAAAGTAGCTTCCCGCTGTTCATGCAAAGCGATTACAATTATGATAAGGTGACCGGTGCCGGTGAAATTACCTACCTCAACTATTTTACAACTGAGGATTGGAAGATACAGCCTGCGGATTTCAATTGGGATTATGGATTTTGTGGTACAGGCGCTCCCAATGAGGCTGTTTATCGTAATGGCGGAGCCGATGGCGGAAATATCACATGTAATCCGGCCGGATATTATCTTGTTACCATTAATACCGGAGCGAATACTTGTACTATTGTCAATCAGGAAATAACCCCGGCTGTTTACGGTCAGATATGTATCACCGGTGATTTCTGCGATTGGGCCGACCAGAACATGATTCCGGTGAACAAGAGCGGTGAAAACCATGTATGGTGTTATATGTTGACGGTGGAAGAGGATGCCGTGAAGCAGATTAAGTTCAAGATTCCCGGTTCTTGGGATACAAATTGGGGATATGGTTCGGAAGACGGCGAGGTATCTGTTTGCGGTAAGGCAGCAGCCGGAGGCAAGAACATCGGTGTTGCGGCAGGTACATGGGTTATCATGTTCAATGATATAACCGGTGAATTCAGTATTATTCCTAAGAAATAAATTACACACTTTAAAAGAAAGATACTATGATAAAGAAATTAGTATATGGCTTGGCTATCATTGCAGGACTTGTTTCCTGCAATGATGACTATACGGATTGGGCAAGCCCTCAAAGCAATGATTCCAAAGAACCGGTCGATAAAATCGCATTTACGGTAGAACCGGCAGTCAGCGCCATTGATTTTGTAGTGGAAACGGCGGAAAATATTCAGTTATTTACTACCAGTCTGCAAGATGGGCAGGTAAGTGAATACGCGCTTACTCTTTCTGCTGAAGGTAAGGATAAAACCGCCGCTCTGAGCGCAACGGCAGCCGGGATGGTTGCTTCAACCGATTTGGCAAACGCGGTAGCGGCTATTTATGGTAAAAGCCCCGAAGAACGGACTGTTGCTGTAGAAGTGGTAGCCGATGTAACGGTAAAAACAGAAGACGGTAGCGTCATAACCAAGAAGAAAGCTTCTCCGTTTACTTTGAAAGTCAAGCTGAATACCCCATTGGAGTATTTTCTGGTAGGCGACGTTACATCATGGGCAGACAAGTCAGCAAAATGTATGCTTTATCCACAAGGAGATAAGAAATATGCGTATACGACCGATTTTACTAAAACTGAGAATGGTGTACAAACAGCCGGTAATCTAAAAATTTGGTTAGGTGCAGATATTGGAAATTGGGATAATTGTTATGGTGCTGAGAGCGATGGCGATAATGCTGTTTCCGGTAAGTTGGTATCAGTAAATGCCGGAGCGATAGCTTGTCCGGAAGTCGGTAAATTTTATAAACTGGAAGTTGACTTTTCTACAAACGAATATGCTTGGACAGAACTGACTGATCAGGCTCCGGAATCTTATACTCATATAAGTTTGATTGGTGAATATAATGATTGGGATACAACGGGCTCTGAGAAAGATTTGGAACAGATTACTCCGCATAACTGGTATATAGCTGGCTTTGAACCGGGAAAAGACGGTAAATTAAAGTTGCGTGCTGGTCATGACTGGGGGACTTCTTGGGGTGCTGCAACGGATAACGTAACAATAGCGGATAAAAACTATTTGTCATTGACTACTACAAATAGTAAGGATATTATTGTTCCCAATGGAAAATATAATGTATTCTTTAATGATATTACAGGTGAAGTTGTATTTCAGACGGCTGAATAATATTTGCGATATATAAAGAATATTTATTTTAAATCAGGCGAGTGTGTCTGAACTTGCTACAAGTTACATGGATTTGGTGTTATTTCTTCTCTTTGTATTAAGGGATTCCATACCGGTCTGCGTTGTTTAAGGCAAGTTCAGACACATTTCTTTTAATTGTATGTAAAATCTGATAAAATGAAGAACGTAAAATCTGTTTTATATTTAATATTGGGCTTGCTGATGAGCTCTTTGATGGCTTGTAGTGATGACCCAGGAGCTTTTTCTGAGCCTGCACCGGGGCAGGATGAAACTCCTGAAGGATATGTCTCTTTAGAACCCTCATCCGATACTTGGGACGGAACCAAACGTGCCGATATTACTTATCAGACATTGGTGTATTCATTTGCCGATAGTAATAATGACGAGTGGGGCGATTTCAGAGGACTCACAGATAAGCTGGATTATCTTAATGAAATGGGTGTGAATGCAATATGGCTGTCGCCAATTCATCCGGCAATGTCTTATCACGGATATGATGTGACAGACTATTCAGGGTTGAATCCGCAATATGGAACGATGGCCGATTTTGAAGAGTTGGTTACTAAAGCCCATAGCCTCGGTATTAAAATTTATCTGGATTATGTGATGAATCATACGGGGAGTGCACATCCTTGGTTTAAGGGAGCCAAGACCTCTCCGAACAATGAATACCGTAACTATTACATCTTCTCACAAGACCCGAAATCCGATATTACTGCCGGTAAAATTCCAATGATAAAGCGGGAAAGCTCTATGGGATATAATGCAGGCGAATGGTTTTCGGCTGGTATAGGTGATGCCATGAAAGGATATTATAAGTTTGTACTCGACTGGTCTAATGCTGCAAGTCCCACCATAACAGTTACAAAAGAAGATACTCCGAACGCGGATACTCCGGACGTAACCACGCAAGATGCCAAGTACTTATATTATGGTGAGGGCATTTGCAAGAAATTCTATGCGAGAGGCAATAATAAGTACGAGTTAACGGTTGATCTTGATACGGATTGGGGCTTTTTAATCCGTACAAGCAATACTTCATGGGACAACGGAACGAAGTATGGAGCTCCGTCTAAAGCAAGTAAAGTGCAGTTGGGCAAGCCTTTTACTTTGAGTAATGCAAATCCTGAGGACATATTGTTTGCATCGGTCGAAGCATGGTATTTCCATTCCCATTTCCAAACAGACTGGTTTGCCGACCTTAATTACGGTGCTATTGATGATGCTGCCAACTCTCCGGCATATAAAGCAATATCTGCTGCTGCAAAAGAATGGATAGACTGGGGAATTGACGGATTCCGTTTGGATGCGGTGAAGCATATTTATCACAGTGCCACTTCGGATGAGAATCCCCGTTTCCTGAAAATGTTCTATGATGATATGAACGAATATTATAAATCGAAAGGGCATACAGATGATATTTATATTGTAGGTGAAGTCCTTTCGGGCAGTGACGAGGTGGCGCCTTATTATCAAGGACTTCCCGCATTGTTTGAGTTTGACTTCTGGTATAAACTGGACTGGTCGATTGCCAACTCCACTGGTTGTTACTTTGCGAAAGACATACTTTCTTTCCAACAGAAATATGCGAGATACCGTGCCGATTACATAGAAGCTACCAAACTATCCAACCATGATGAAGACCGTACAGCATCCAAACTAGGAAAATCAGAGGCAAAGTGTAAACTTGCGGCTGCCGTATTGCTCACTGCACCGGGCGAACCCTATATTTATTATGGGGAAGAATTGGGTATCTACGGAACGAAGGAAAAGGCGGATGAATATGTACGCAGTCCGATGCTGTGGGGAGATAAGTACACTACTGCCTATACGGATAAGATTGATGCCACCGTGGCTTCGAGTATAAAATCCGTAGCAGAACAGAAGGAAAATGCAAATTCGTTGCTGAATACCTATCTCTCTTTTACCCGTTTGCGTAATACCTATCCGTCTTTGGCTCAAGGTACAATGACAAAACATGCGGTATATAACGAATCGAACGAAAAGTACAAGAGCATTGCTGCATGGTATATGACAAAAGATAATGAAAAGATGCTTGTTCTTCACAACTTTGGAAGCGCATCTGTTGAACTGTCATTGACAGATAATATCGAGAAGGCTGTCGGCGTATCGGGAACTGTTCAGGTGAAAGAAGGGGATGATACTTCCATACGGTTGGGAGGATATTCGTCAGTGGTCTATAAAATAGCCCAATAGCCCGTTTACTCATACATCTTTATCAGCACCCTGTTCAGCCATTCCCACCGAAAACGGAACCAGCGACGGGTGCTGATTTGTTTTCCGCCGAAGCGGAGCACGAATTCGCGGTAGCCGTGTTTGTGGAAAGGCAGGCCTACGTCCATAAATTCCAGGTGGCGGTAGCCGCGTTCTTTGGCATCGCGCAATGCCTGCCACACGGCAAGAATGCCGGGATATTGCAAAGCGTATGTTTTACGCATGCCACCGGAGAACCATAGGTATGCACTGTTATTGGAATAGATACAGACACTTCCGCCGATAACTTTGTCTTTATAGGTTACAATGAAAATACGGCTTTTCCGGGGCATTTGCTTTTCCAGAAGCTGGAAAAAGTCTATGCTTGGGAAATGCCGCCGTATCTTGGCAGAGTAGTTGTAATGCAGCATCTTGGCAAAAGCATGGATTTCTTCCGGGGTATGCGCTTCTTTTACTTCTGCTCCGTTGTTCAGCCCTTTTTTGATTTGGCGGATGCGGGAGGAACTGAAACGGGATTCTACCTGCTCCACATTATGCAACGAATTGCGTACGCGCAGCCAGTTGACGGCAAAGTAACGGTTCTCGCGGAATACTTTATAACCGGACAACGAATTGTCCAGATTGCGGAACTCGATAAGGAAGGCTTCCCGCAGGGCTTCGTCCGTGAGGCGTTGCAGCATATCGCTAAAGACAGCTTCGCGGTCGAGCGTTTCATCGAAATATTCTCCGGTGCCATACACCTCACACCGCTTGATGATGGCGGGGGGAAACAGTCGTACGCTCTTCCGTATGGCGGCAAGCAACTTGGCTACGGGTATTCCGTTTTCCGACGCCACAATAAGCAAAGGTGCATATCCCGGAGTTGCTTCATAGACGTGAAACAGCTCCGTAGAGTGGAATGTATCGGTTCCCGGCAGTTCGGGTATCCGGCTTCCCCGATGGTATGTAGTCAGTTTCAAGGGCATTGCTGCAAATTTAAAAAAATAATCTTGTATCTTTGCATTACTTAATGACAAAGTATTCATTTCTAAACGATATACACTATGGAAAGTTTTAGCGAATTGATAAAGACCCGCCGCAGCATGCGGAAGTTTACAGAAGAGGAGTTGACGCAAGAACAGGTGGTTACGCTGATGAAAGCCGCACTGATGGCGCCTACTTCCAAACGGAGCAATGCGTGGCAGTTTATCGTGGTGGATGATAAGGAAACATTGAAAAAGCTGTCTTTCTGTAAAGAGCAGGCTTCGCAATTCATAGCGGATGCCGCATTGGCTGGGGGTGGAAACGCCCACCCGCTGGCAAGCGACGTCTGGATAGAAGATGCCTCTATCGCTTCCATTTACCTGCAACTTCAGGCGGAAGATATGGGATTGGGCAGTTGCTGGGTACAGCTTCGCGAGCGTTTTACGGCATCGGGCATGTCCTCTAACGAATATGTGCACGAAGTACTCGACATGCCTTTGCAGTTGCAGGCTCTCAGTATCATTGCCATCGGGCATAAAGGAATGGAGCGCAAGCCTTTCAATGAGGACAACCTGCAATGGGAAAAGATTCACCTTAACAAATATGGAGGAAAGTAACGGTGAGCGCGGCGAAAGCAAATAACAATAAAGATACCTATAAGGCTACGGCTATCACGCTGATTGTGTTCGGCGTGCTCTATCTGGCAGACAAACTGCTGCATTTCTCTACACTGGGACTGTCGTGGGTGATGAACCGGGATAATTTTCTGCTTTATACGGCGGTCATCTTCCTGTTATTCAAGAATGACAAGTCGGTGGGACTGGTGCTGACGGGCCTGTGGCTGATATTGAATTTCGGATTGATAACGGCTCTGCTCGGTACTATGTCCGCTTATTTGCTGCCGGTGGCACTGTTGGTTGTAGGAGGTATTTTGTATTTGGTATCTACGAGATAAGATGAAAAGAAGCATAGAAGATACATCTGTTGTATTTATCGGAGCCGGCAATCTGGCTACGAATCTGGCAAAGGCGCTTTACTATAAAGGATTCCGTATCGTGCAGGTATACAGCCGTACGGAAGAGTCGGCGCGAACATTGGCGCAGGCGGTAGAGGCTGCCTATACTACCGACTTGTCGTCTGTGGCAGCGGATGCCCGGCTGTATATTGTTTCGCTGAAAGATGCGGCGTTTGTGCAACTGCTGCCCGAAATTGTTGCCGGAAAAGAAAATGCCCTGTGGGTACATACAGCCGGAAGTATCCCGATGGATGTTTGGGCAGGCAAGGTAAACCGGTATGGCGTGTTCTATCCGATGCAGACATTCAGCAAACAGCGTACGGTCGATTTCCGGCAGATACCGGTTTTCGTGGAAAGCAATTCTGCGGAGGATACCCGGACACTGAAAGATATTGCTTCCGTACTCTCCGAGAATGTCTATGAGGCCGATTCCGAACAGCGTAAAAGTCTGCATCTGGCAGCGGTGTTCACTTGTAATTTTACCAATCATATGTATGCCCTTGCAGCCGGGTTGTTGAAGAAATACGGGCTTCCTTTTGAAGTGATGCTGCCTTTGATAGACGAGACCGCCCGTAAGGTGCATGAACTCGAACCGCGTCTTGCGCAGACGGGGCCTGCCGTGCGGTATGACGAAAATGTTATTGGTGAGCACTTGCAGATGCTTTCCGACGAGCCGGACATGCAGGAACTGTACAGGCTGATTAGCGAAAGCATACATCGGCAAAATAGTTAACTTCTTGGAAAGAATAAGGATGAGTACAATCAATTACGATTTGAATAAGATAAAAGCCCTCGCCTTTGATGTGGACGGGGTGTTGAGCGCCAATGTCATTCCGATGAGTACGGAAGGCGAGCCGCTGCGTACGGTAAACATAAAGGATGGCTATGCCTTGCATCTGGCTGCCAGACATGAAATACCATTGGCTATCATTACCGGTGGACGCACGGAAGCGGTGCGCAAGCGTTTTCTTGCTTTGGGAATATTGCCGGAGAATATCTATATGGGGTCTTCCGTCAAGATACACGATTATCGCGACTTCCGCGACCGCTACGGTCTGCGGGATGAAGAAATTCTATATGTAGGTGATGATATTCCCGATATTGAGGTGATGCGCACTTGCGGTTTGCCTTGCTGTCCGCGGGATGCCGCTCCTGAGGTAAAATCCGTTGCCCGCTACATCTCCCACAAAGAGGGGGGATACGGTTGCGGACGGGATATCGTGGAGCAGTTCCTGAAAGTGAAAGGTCTTTGGATGGCAGACGAGCGGGCCTTCGGTTGGTAACTTCTGCCGGTTTGATACCCCGCAATCCATAACTTATAATTCATAACTCATAACTCTACTTAAAGCCATGTTGGATAATCTCAAAAAATATAAAGTTATACTTGCTTCCAATTCTCCCCGTCGGAAAGAGTTGCTGGCATA
>ERZ859776.806-NODE-806-length-13380-cov-1.791895_pt1 | contig 13380 bp, 10 predicted proteins | sample MGYA00509987_ERZ859776 | MGnify/ENA primary metagenome ERZ859776 (study PRJEB30046, sample SAMN00715146) | human gut metagenome | study: EMG produced TPA metagenomics assembly of the A metagenome-wide association study of gut microbiota in type 2... | reverse complement strand
GGCATTTCCGTAGCATACTGCACAGACAGCAGACCGGTTGACCGTATTACGAAATTCGTGGAGGGCGTACAGCTTTTCATCTGCGAAGGGATGTACGGCGAGGAGGAGAAAAAGCAGAAGGCAAGAGAAAACAAGCACATGCTTTTTTCCGAGGCGGCGCGCATGGCAAAAAATGCAAACGCGGAACGGCTGTGGCTGACGCATTTCAGCCCCCCCCCGCACCAGGCCCGGGGACATTTTCCCGGTCATTTCAGCCCTTCCCTGAACGAGCCTGAGGCATATTTGCCGGTGGCACAGGAGATTTTTCCTATGACGGAGCTGGGCGAGGAGCGCAAGTGCATTACCATTGAATTTCCAAAATAAATTCCGAAAGTAAGAAACGGTGGAGAAAAAATTATGGAAGAAAAAAAGGATATTTATATATTAGCCATTGAAAGCTCCTGTGATGAAACAGCGGCGGCAGTGGTGAAAAACGGCAGAGAGGTGCTTTCCAATGTGATTTCCTCTCAGATTGACCTGCATACGCTATACGGCGGCGTTGTGCCGGAGATTGCATCCAGAAAGCATGTCGAAAATATTGACGGTGTCATTAAAAAGGCACTGGCGGACGCGGACATGACACTGGAAGAAATGGATGCCATCGGTGTGACCTATGGCCCCGGACTGGTGGGGGCGCTACTGGTTGGACTTGCGGAGGCAAAGGCACTTGCGTATGCGGCAGGAAAGCCTTTGATTGGCGTACACCATATCGAAGGACATATCTGTGCGAATTATATTCAGAATAAGGATTTTGCGCCGCCTTATATGGCGCTGGTGGTTTCGGGCGGACATTCCCATCTGGTTTATGTTTCCGATTACGGGAAGTATGAAATTATGGGACACACGAGAGACGATGCGGCAGGCGAGGCCTATGATAAGGTTGCGCGTGCGATTGGCATGGGGTACCCCGGAGGTCCGAAGATTGATGCCGCAGCAAAGAAGGGAAACCCCGATGCAGTGAAATTTCCTCGTGTTTTTCTGGAGGAGGACAGCTATGATTTCAGCTTCAGCGGCTTGAAATCGGCGGTACTCAATTATGTGAATAAGCAGAAAATGATGGGGGCGGAAATTGTTCCGGAGGATATTGCGGCAAGCTTTCAGCAGTCTGTGGTAGAGGTTTTGGTGAGCAAGACCATCAAAGCGGCAAAGGCGCATGGCGTAAAGAAAATTGCGCTAGCAGGAGGGGTTGCCTCCAACAGTGCCCTGCGGACAAGGATGCAGGAGGCATGCGAAAGGAATGGCTTTTATCTGAGCGTGCCTGCGCCGATTCTCTGCACCGATAATGCGGCGATGATTGGCTGTGCGGCATACTATGAATATATTGCAGGAGTAAGGGATGGTTTGGATTTGAACGCGAACCCCAGCTTGAAGCTTGGGCAAAGATAAAAAAGTGTATACGCAAGGGAGGAACGAAGTATGGCAAGTATTTTAAACAGATACGAAAACATTATGTCCACGAATGTTTGCGGTATGATTGAATTCGCGGAAGACCCTATGAAAATGGCAAGACATTTATCTCACCACATGGAGGACGACCTTTCCAAAACGAAGCGGGAGGGCGCGGAGCTGATTGCAGAGATAGAAAAGCTTGAGGACAACAAATCGGTTCCCAATGCGGAAGCACTTTTGATTGCAAAAAAGGCAGAGCTGATGAAGCTGCATGAAATACATGAGAAGCTGAATGACCAGATTCAGCAGATTACGGCAATCAGAGCGGCAATTTATGAGGCGGCTCGGAAAAAATAAAAATAGGAAAACAAAAAAGCAGCTGTAGGAAAGGTGATTACAGCTGCTTTTTCTATACTTGCTTTTTGGATTTTAGAGCATGCCGCCGTCAAGCGTGATAATTTTGCCTGTCAGGAAGGATGCCCTTCGGTCGGCGAGAAAGACTGCCAATTCCGCCACCTCCTCCGGCTGCCCGAAGCGCATAAGAGGGATTTCATCTGCCAGTGCCTGTCGTTCGTCCTCGCTGAAGCAGGCATTCATTTCCGTATCAATGACACCGCAGGAGATGGCATTGACCCGAATATGGGAGGGTCCAAGCTCCTTCGCCATCGCTTTGGTGAAGGCATTGATGCCGCCCTTAGAGGCAGAATACACAGCCTCGCAGGATGCGCCGACCTCGCCCCACATGGAGGAAATATTGAGAATGACACCATCCTTTTCGGATACCATGGCAGGGACGGCAAGATGGGTGCAGTTCAGCACCGAACCAAGGTTGACATCCAGCACATGGTTCCATTCGGCAGGGGTCATATCCGTAAACAGCCCGATATGAGAAATGCCTGCGTTATTGACCAGAACATCCACCATGCCGAAGGTTTCTTCGATTTTTGCGAAAAGCAGCTTGCAGCCTTCGTAATCAGAAACATCCGCCAGAACGGCAAGGACGGGAATGGCTTCACTTTCCAGAAGGGACTTCGTTTCCTCCAGCTGCGCCGCACTTCTGGAGGCATTCAGCACGACATTATAACCGGCGCGCCCGAAGGCAAGCGCAATCGCCCTGCCGATGCCGCGGGAGGAGCCTGTTACCAGAACGGTTTTCTTTTTCGATTCCATAAAAATTCACAGCCTTTTTCGTATTTTTTCTTATTCTAAAGGAATTCTTAAGAATTGGCAAGGGTGTCTGCGTTGGCTTTTGTCGGAGAATGTGGTATACTTTTCGGGTAAGAGAATGGAATCGGAAAGGATGAAACGATAAATGAACCATGATTTTTTCTACCGCGAATGGAACTGGATTGAGCAGCTTTCTGCGGCGTTCCACGTATTTGCGGCAAATATTAAACCCATATTGAAGGTGCTTTTGATTGTATTCCTGCCTATCAGTATTCTGGAAAGCATCATCAACGGGCGCATGCTGAATGCATATACGGTGTTTCAGCAGATTGCACAGGCGGGCGTGAGCCTATCCAATGAAGCAGACTTTTTTCAGGCGGCCTATCAGGTGCTGTTCCACTCCGGTCTGACGCTTCTGGTCGGTCTGTTTTTGCAGCCTGTCGGGACGATTGCCATTGCAAAGATGGTAAAGCAGTTTGTGACAAAGCAGGAAATTTCCTTCGGCACTGCGCTGGGGGAAGCCTTTTCCCTGATGCCGACGATTGTGTTTTCGGGGATTATTTACGGTGTGCTGATTTTCCTAAGCAGTTTGATTATTGTGCCCGGAATTTACTTGAGCGTGGCTTGGGTGTTTTATGTGTATGCCATTGGGCTGAGCGATAAAAAGGGCATGGAGCCCATGCGCTACAGCAAAGCGCTGGTGAAGGGCAAATGGTGGAGAACCTTTGGCTATCTGCTGCTGCTGTCTGTGATTGCGATGCTTTGGAATTCTGCATTCCAGCTGAGCTACAGCTTTTTCCCGAACGCAAGAATTGGGAATGCGGTGTATCAGTTCCTGTGTTATTTCTCTGCTGCGTTTGTAACGGTCGGGCAGGCACTGCTGTTTTTAAACAGAGAGGCAGTGACATACGGCATACCGACAGAGCCTGCGGCGGAGGATGCGCCTGCGGAATCCGTTACGGGGACGGTAGAGGGAGAGCCCACGGAAAACGAAGAAAATAAAGAGTAAAAGGTGCGCCCGGATAAGAAGCCTTGTATTCTGAAATGCTGAAAGCTATTTCATTTTGTCATGTTTTCTTATTGGGACACACCGAAACGCCTGTGTGTGACGGCACATACGGGCGTTTTTTGCTTGCTTTCGGTGAAAAAGAACTAGGAAAATAGTGGCTTTTTTGATATACTCAAAGAGCAGCACAGAGAAACGAAGAATAGAGGTGCAAGTTATGTATAGTGGAAGTGGGAGCTTTCCCGCAGAAGAAATGAAATATTTGAAACTGCTGTCCAATCAGTATAAAAATATCAACAGCGCAGCAACGGAGATTATCAACCTGAAGGCGATTCTGAACCTGCCGAAGGGGACGGAGCATTTTGTTTCCGATATCCATGGTGAGGCGGATTCCTTCAGCCATGTACTCAGAAATGCATCCGGCGTTATCAAGAACCAGATTAGTGCAATCTTTGGGGAGAGCCTGCGCAGCAGTGAGAAAAAATCACTGGCAACGCTGATTTATTACCCTGAGCAGAAACTGGAAAAGATGACGGAAACAGAGGAGGAAATGGCAGAATGGTATAAAATTACCCTGCACAGATTGGTGAAAATCTGCAAGGTGGTATCCTCGAAATATACCCGTTCCAAGGTGAGAAAGGCACTGCCGAAGGAATTTGCCTATATCATCGAGGAGCTGCTGCACGAAAACAGCGCCAGCGTGGATAAGGATATGTATTATACGGAAATTATACATACCATTATTGACCTTGGGCAGGCAGACCGCTTTATCGTTGCGATGTGCAATCTGATTCAGCGGCTTGCGATTGACCAGCTGCATGTTATCGGGGATATTTATGACAGAGGTCCCCATGCGGCAAGAATTATGGATATTCTTTCTCATTATCATTCTGTGGACATCCAGTGGGGCAACCACGATATCGCATGGATGGGCGCGGCGGCAGGCTGTCAGGCTTTGATTTGTAATGTTCTGCGTATTCAGACAAGATATGCGAACCTCGATACCATTGAGGAGGATTATGGCATTAACCTTCTGCCGCTGGCAACCTTTGCGATGGACAAATACGCCGGTGACCCCTGTGAGCAGTTCAAGCCCAAGGGGGATGAGGTGCTGAGCGATAAGGACTTCAACATGATTGCCAAAATGCACAAGGCGATTTCCATCATGCAGTGGAAGATGGAGGGGCAGATTATCAAACGCCGCCCTGAATTCCGCATGGAAAACAGACTGCTGCTGGATAAGATTGATTTTGAAAAGGGAACCGTGCTTGTGGATGGCGTGGAATATCCCATGAATGATATGAATTTTCCGACGATTGACCCGAAGGACCCCTATAAGCTGACGGAAGAGGAGCAGGAGGTTATGGATAAGGTGAAATCCTCCTTTGTGAACAGCGAAAAGCTGCAGCAGCATGTTCGCGTGCTGTATCATAAGGGGAGCATGTATACCATTTTCAACTCTAACCTGCTGTTCCATGGCGGCATCCCCATGAATGCAGACGGGACACTCAAGGAAGTGACCTTCCGTGGGAAAAAATACATTGGCATGGAATATCTGGACGCAGTAGAGAGAACCATGCGCGAAGGTTATTTCAATAAGGCGCATACCGAAGCAAAAAGAGAATGTATGGACTACATCTGGTATATGTGGTGCGGCGAGGATTCTCCTCTGTTCGGAAAGAAGAAAATGACAACCTTCGAGCGGTATTTTATTGATGATAAGACAACGCATAAGGAAGAAAAGAATCCTTATTATACCCTTAGAAACGAGGAATCTGTCTGTGAGCATGTTCTGGAGGCCTTCGGCTTAGACCCGAAAAGCTCTCATATCGTGAATGGACACGTTCCCGTTAAGGTGGTAAAGGGAGAGAGCCCCATCAAGGCAAATGGCAGATTGTTCGTAATCGACGGCGGGTTTTCCAAGGCATACCAGAAGGAAACGGGGATTGCAGGCTATACGCTGATTTATAATTCTCATGGTATGGTTCTGGTATCTCATGAGCCCTTCGTATCCACGGACAGAGCCATTGCGGAGGAAAAGGATATTCTTTCCTCTACGGTTGCGCTCCAGTATACGCAGGACAGAATCCGTGTGAAGGATACGGATATCGGGAAAAAGCTGCAGGAAAGCATTGCAGAGCTGGAAAAGCTGCTTTACGCATATCAGAACGGTATTATTAAGGAGCAGCAATAAAAACTGAAATTGAGCAGGAAAAAGCCCTTGCGAGAGAAAAACCTCGTAAGGGCTGCTTTTTTCGCTTATTTTTTATTTTTCTTTGGGGAAGCAGGGACTTTTCGGGCAGCAGCCTTGCCTGCCAGATACCCGCTTGCCCATGCCCATTGCGGGTTATAGCCGCCGCAGTCTCCGTCGATATCGAGTACCTCGCCTGCGGCGAAAAGACCGGGCATCAGGAGGCTTTCCATGGTATGAGGATTGAATTCCTCTGTGCGGATACCGCCTGCCGTTACCTGTGCGGCATCAAAGCCCATCGTGCCGACAACGGAAAGGGAAAAATCCTGTATGGCATGAGCGATTCTCTTGATATCAGAGGGTTTGAGGGAGGAAATGGGTTCGGTGAAGCCAAAGCCTGCGTAGCGCAGAAGGGTGCGCCCCAAGCGGTTATGCAAAATGCCTGTCAGAAAATTTTCCATAGCCTGATGGGGCATTGCTTTTTTGCGGCTTTGCAGGAGGGAAACCACCTCCTCATGGCTGAGATGACGCAGGAGATTCAAATGCACCGTCAGCGGTGCTTTTCCTGTGGAAATGATACGGGAGATTTCAAAAACAGTAGGACCGCTGATGCCGAAGTCCGTAAACTGGATTTCACCTGCATTTTCCGCAAGGATTTTGCCGTTTCGCTCCACGAGGACAGAGCCATCTGCACGCACGCCCTTGAGCGCCTTCACGAAGGTAGTATCGGTTTTTACCTGCACCAGCGCAGGGAACAGTCTGGTAATGGTATGCCCCTGACTTTTCAGAAGGTCATAGCCGCTTTGCGTGCCGCCAAGCTTTGCGCCTGCCATGCCGCCACAGCAGATGATAACGGCATCGGCGTGGAGGGTCTCATCCTTGGAAAGCACCTGAAAGCCGCCCTTTTTGCCGCGCTTCAGCGCAGTAACCTCGAAGGAGGTGCGCACCTCTACACCCATTTCCTCCAGAGCAAGCCGCAGCACATCTACCACACTGCCTGCCTGATCGGAAAGAGGATAGACCTTGCCGCTTGGCTCTACGGTGGTAATCAGCCCGAGAGATTGGAAAAATGTAAGCGTTTTTTTGGTATCAAAGGTCTGCAGGGCAGTCTGTGCAAATACCGCGTTCTGCCCATGGTAATTTTTCATTGTCAGCTTTGTGTTGGAGAGATTGCAGCGACCGTTGCCTGTTGCGAGAAGCTTGCGTCCAACGCGCGCCTGTCGTTCCAGAATACAAACCTCTGCACCCTCTTTTCTTGCGGAAAGCGCCGCCATCATGCCGGAGGCACCACCGCCGATAATAAGAACCTTCATTATGTCACCTTTCTGTTTTATGGGAATTGATTTCGATTGATATATCTGTTTATTATAAGCGGTTTTCGGGCGGAATGCAAATGAAGCGGCGAATTTGAAACGTTGTAGCAGGGCGTAGATTGTGGTATACTTATATGATAAGCTGGTCATAGAATAGAGCTATGATAGGAATTTAATATAAATGGAGTTAAAAAGATGAACGAAAAAGCATTGCATACGTTAGAATATGACAAAATCATAGAAAAGCTGGTGGGCTATGCGGTCTCTCCGATGGCGAAAGAGCGTGCCGCAGCACTGCGCCCTTCTGCTGCCATGAGTGATATTATCATTTGGCAGGAGGAAACAACGGAAGCGACCACCATGGTACTGAAAAAGGGGACACCTTCCTTCGGCGGCTTTCGGGAAATCCGTCCGCAGCTAAAGCGGGCCTCTATGGCAGGGATTCTTTCCATCGCGGAGCTGATGTCGGTGGGGGAATTTGCGTATGTCTGCCGCAAGGTAAAAAATTATGCCAGAAAGGAAAACAAGGACGAGGTCTATGCCCGTCTGGATGAATATTTTGATTTGATCACCCCTCTGGATAAGCTGGAAAATGAAATCAGCCGCTGTATCCTTTCGGAAACGGAGGTTGCGGATGATGCCAGCGCAGGACTGCGGAATATTCGCCGTGAAATCAAGGCCTCCAATGAAAGAGTGAAGGATCATCTGAACGGGGTTATCAATTCCTCAGCATACCGCAATATGCTGCAGGATTTTGTGATTACCATTCGTAATGACAGATACTGTGTCCCCGTTAAGGCGGAATACAGAAGCTCCTTCCCCGGCATGATTCACGATCAATCCAACACAGGCTCTACGCTGTTTATGGAGCCCTTGAGTGTGATTCAGCTGAACAATAAGATCAAGGAGCTGCAGGCGAAGGAAAAGGAAGAAATCGAAAAGATTCTGATTGCCCTTTCGGATATGGTGACGGCAAATGCGTTTGCGATTGAGGGGAATCTGGAGCTGCTGACACAGCTTGATTTTATTTTTGCAAAGGCAAATCTTTCCCTTGCCATGGACGGGACACAACCCCTGTTTAATACAAAGGGCTACATCAATATCCACAAGGGCAGACATCCTCTGCTTGACCCGAAAAAGGTTGTGCCGACGGATATTTATCTGGGAAAGGATTTTACTACGCTGATGATTACAGGTCCGAATACGGGCGGGAAAACGGTTGCCCTGAAAACCCTGGGACTATTTACGCTGATGGGGCAGGCAGGATTGCATATTCCTGCATTTGATAATTCGCAGCTGGCGGTGTTTGATAATGTGTTCGCGAGCATCGGGGACGAGCAGAGCATTGAGCAGAGCCTGAGTACCTTTTCGGCGCACATGACGAATATCGTGAAAATTATGGACGAGGTGACGGATGACTCTCTGGTGCTGTTCGATGAGCTTGGCGCGGGGACAGACCCGACGGAGGGCGCAGCCTTGGCGGTTGCCATCATACAAGCCCTTCTGGACAGAAAAATCCGTACCGCAGTGACCACGCATTACAGCGAATTGAAGGTATTTGCGCTGACGACAGAGGGTGTGGAAAATGCCTGCTGCGAATTTGATGTGGAAACGCTCCGCCCGACCTATCGGCTGCTGATTGGGATTCCCGGAAAAAGTAATGCGTTTGCGATTTCCAAGAGACTGGGCTTGCAGGAATATATTCTTTCTGCGGCGAAGGAATTTATCAGTCGGGATGAGGCAAGATTTGAGGATGTGATTACCGATTTGGAAATCAGCAAGAAATCCGTCAAATTTGAACAGGAGCGCGCAGAGGAATACCGCAGAGAGGCGGAGGAACTGAAAAAAGAGGTGGAACGGCAGAAGGAAAAGACGAGAGAGCAGAAGGAAAAAATTCTTGCCAAGGCGAGAGAGGACGCAAAGCAGCTTTATGTGCAGGCGAAGGAGGAAGCTGACCGTATCATCAAGGAGATGAATAAGCAGGCGAAGGCGGAGAATAACCGCACGAAGGCACTGGAGCAGAGACAAAAGCTGAATGAAAAGCTTTCCTCCATGCAGCAGGATTTCCTGAAATCGAAAAAAGTAAAGCCGAACCATAAGGCACCCGAAAATCTGAAGCCGGGCGACAGAGTGTATGTGATTTCCTTTGACCAGAACGGCGAGGTACTGACTGCGCCCGATAAGAATAAAGAGGTTATGGTACAGATGGGGATTATGAAAATGAAGGTGCCGATGGCGGAGCTGATGCTTGACGATACCCCCAGACCGAAGGAAAAACAGAAAAGACAGCAGCCGACAAAGGCAAAATTCTCCAAGAGCCAGTTTATTTCGGCGGAGATTGACTGCCGTGGACAGCTTGTGGATGAGGCGATTGCCAATATTGATAAATATATTGATGATGCGTATTTATCCGGACTGAAGCAGGTTGTGATTATCCATGGGAAGGGCACAGGCGCACTGCGCGCAGGGGTGCAGAATTATCTGAAAATGAATTCTCATGTAAAAAGCTACAGACCCGGTACCTTCGGCGAAGGCGAAGCCGGTGTTACGGTGGTGGAATTAAAATAAGCATTTTTTTGAACAGAGGTGAAGCAGATGGAAAAACAGAAGATTTTGGTTGTGGATGATGATAAGCATATTGCGGAGCTAATCTCTCTTTATATGATGAAGGAGGGCTATGAAACGCGGGAGATTTATGATGGAAAGGAAGCTGCCGCGGCAGTGGAAGACTTTCAGCCTGATTTAATCCTGTTGGATCTGATGCTCCCCGGAATGGACGGCTATCAGGTCTGCACAGAGGTGCGCAAGACAAGCCGTGTGCCGATTATCATGCTGACGGCGAAGGGCGAAACCTTTGATAAGGTGCTTGGGCTGGAGTTGGGCGCAGATGATTATATCGTAAAGCCCTTTGAACCAAAGGAGCTGGTGGCGCGCGTGAAGGCGGTGCTGCGCAGATATGAGCCAAAGCAGGAGGAGGATAAAAATATTCTGAAATTCGGGGAATTGGAAATCAATTTGTCGAATTATTCCGTCCTGTATCATGGGAAAAGTCTGGATTTTCCCCCGAAGGAATTTGAGCTGCTCAGCTTTCTGGCACAGCATCCCAATCGGGTATTCACAAGAGAGCAGCTGCTTGACCGCATCTGGGGCTATGAATATGTGGGGGACACCAGAACGGTGGATGTCCATGTAAAGCGCATCCGTGAAAAGCTGAACAGCGAGGATGAATGGGGTATTCGGACAGTCTGGAGTGTCGGCTATAAATTCGGACAAAAATAAAAAGGGGGAATACCCCTTTTTATATGTCGGATTCTTTTTCAGCTGCTTCGGCAGGTGCGCCGTCAACGGTCATATCCTCTGCGGGAACCGCTTCCGCAGGCGTATCCTCTGCGGTCTGCTGCTGCGCTGCCTCGTATTCTGCTTTTTTCTTGAGCAGCTCCTGTCGTCTTGCGTCCTTACGCATGTTTGACCAGCGCAGCATAAAGCAAAGAACCAACAGGAAAAGGATGAGATAATGAAAGCTATTCATGTGCCGCCAATCCACACGAACAAGTACGAGAACAGCCAGAGCAATGAGAAGCATATCTCTGGGTGCCATTTGCTTTCTTCTGGGTGGTGTAGGCTGAGGGCTGTTTTGTGTATTATTTTCCATAGGGTAATAATCAGGCAAAAATGCCGTTCTCCTTTCTAAAATTTCTTGTTTTTTGAGCAAAACAGGTACATAAGAACAGTATATCATTATTTTAATGATTTGTAATGCTTTTTTTCTTTTTTGGAGGAATGAAGATGAAAAACGATTCCATTGTGCGCAAGCAGATGATGCTGTATATGGCAACCATTGCGATATTTGTTGCGGTGGTTTGCGGCGCATTGACAATATTTTATACCAAACATTATATGGCAGAGAAACGGGAGGAATTGATTCAGCAGGGAGAAAAAATCGCACAGGCCTACAAGAAGGGATACCGGACAGGCAATCTGAGCGAGCTAAGCTATGAACTGCAGATTCTGGAAAGCTACATGGGCTCAGGGGTTTCCGTTATCAATGAGAACGGTGAGGTTGCGCTTGCATCTCCGGGGTTTAATGATGAATTTCTGGAGGATAACAGAATCAGCCAGACATTGATTGAGCGTGTGCAGAATGGCGAAATCGTTTCGGTACAGACAAAAAGCGGACAGGTTTCCGATACGCCCATGCTGGTGGTCGGGTATCCGTTTTCGGAGGGACATCTGGCAGGAATTCTGATGTGCCGTTCCCTGCCGGAGATTGAGGAATCCTTGAAGGAAATGTACCAGATTAGCGTAATCAGCCTATTTTTTGTTTCGTTTCTGGGGCTGATTGTCAGCTATGTGACGGCGAAATATGTTGCGTTGCCGCTGATGCGGATGAACCGTGCGGCAAAGGTTATTGCAAATGGGAATTTTGAGGAGCGCGTGGATGTGACAAGCTCGGATGAACTGGGTGAGCTGGCGCAAAGCTTTAACCACATGGCGGAAAGCCTGCAAACGCATGAGAAGGTGCAAAAGGATTTTATTGCAAATATTTCGCATGACCTGCGTTCGCCATTGACCAGTATGCAGGGCTTTCTGACGGCAATGCTTGACGGAACGATTCCGCCTGAAAAACGGGAGCATTATCTGAAAATCGTTCTGGAGGAAACGGAACGGCTTTCTCGTATGACACAGAGTATTGTGGAGCTGAGCCGCGCACAGAGCAGTGCGATTTTGCTGGATGAATCGGATTTTGAATTGAATGAGCTGATTCGTTGGAATATTGAAATGCTGGAACCGCAGCTAGAAGAAAAGAACGTACAAATTCATGGCATTTATGAAGCGGAACAGACCATGGTACATGGGGACAGAGACAAAATTTCCCGTGTGCTACAGAACCTGTTGGGCAATGCGGCGAAATTTTCACCACAAAATGGTATCATCGAGGTGGAAACGACACTGGATAAGAAAAAGGTTCTGGTTTCTGTAAAGGATCAGGGTCCGGGCATCAGTGAGGAAGACCAGAAATATGTCTTTGACCGTTTCTTTAAAACGGATACGACCCGAAATATGGACAAGACGGGCAGCGGGATCGGTCTGGCGATTGTGAGAGAATTTTTGCAGGCGCATGGCGAGACGATTACGGTAAAAAGTGAGAAGGGGAAGGGTGCAACCTTTGTTTTCTCGCTGAAATTGGCAAAAAAAGAAAATTAAAAGGAGCTGAGGCAACGAAACAGGAACTGCCCCTCACCTGTCAGACAGTATGCGATACGATTTAGCAGGTAGGGGGCAGCTCAGAAGAATATGCAATTTTTATTTATTGGTTTTCATTTTTTTCAGCATGGTTTCCGTTGTTTCCATATAATAGGAAGCATCCTGTATCCCTTTGATTTTTAAATCGGCGGGCTTGCCCTTGCTGTCTACAAAGATGGTGGTCGGCAGACCCTCCAGATTATCCGTAATCCAAGTGGCAAGGCTTTGGTCCGGCATGATGCCTGCGAAGGTAACGCCTGCTTTTTTATACGCATCGGTTGCGATTTTTTCTGCCTTCTGCCCGGGAGTGTCAATGACAACCTGCACGAAGTTTACGTTTGGATGCTTTTTCTGCAAATCCTTGTAGAAGCTTTGCAGGGTATCCAGTTCATTGATGTTGTCCTCCTCGCAGTAGCTTGCCCAGAAGTTTACCACTGTCATATCGTAATCATAGAAAACAGCGGAGGTGACAGGGTCGCCATCAAGGGTATTGGAAATGAAGTTGAGATATTTGCTGTTTTCCTCTGCTTCATCCAGCACCGCTTCCTCATCCGGCAGGGAAATTTCAATACTTTCGCGCAATTCCGGCAGATAGCTTTCCAATTCGCGGAAGGTTGCCTGTGCTTCTGCGGAGAAGTGGTCGATGCCGTCGGCATAATCGGTCAGGAAGAAGAATTGGAAATCACCCTTTACGCCGATTTTTTCCACACTCTTGAAAAAGTCCATTTCCTCTTTTACTTCATCTGTTTCCAGATTTTCTGTTCGCACAACGAGCATTTCCACGATAGGGGTCATCAGTTCTTCCACAGCAATGGTGGATTCGGCATCATTCAGCGGCTCCATATTTTCATCAGGCGCATAGTTATACTGAATTTTTGCATAGATATCGCCGTTCACCTTGACATAGGACGCGGGGATGAGGTTTGTATTTTCCATTTCTACCCATGCATCGGGGATAGTGTAGGAAAGGCCGCATTTCGGCAGGTTAAATTCTGTCTGAATTTCTTGTTGGGTATCGTCGGCAGTTTTGG